>RCNC010004251.1_pt1 | contig 10612 bp, 12 predicted proteins | sample 2041301 | NCBI WGS metagenome assembly RCNC01 (sample SAMN09708231, study PRJNA481090) | Marine sediment metagenome, whole genome shotgun sequencing project. | biome: marine sediment; feature: ocean; material: sediment; isolation source: Sewage treatment plant 13A marine sediment (STP13A) ... | reverse complement strand
GCGGCCCAATCCGGTAACTCTTTGCCGCCAGTAACGCTAAAGTACGCGCCGTCGTCCTCCAGCAACTTAAATGCCTCGATTGCGATCACTGCTACGCCCATATCCGCCGCCAAGGGAAGGATGCGATCTTCTACAGAGCTCTGAGCAATAGAGTAAGCCGGCATGATGAAGTCGGGCTTATTGTCTTTCATAAACTGCTCAAGGACATCGTTATCAATTTTGGCCGTCGCTTCGCTTGTGCCGATATAACGAACCTTGCCTTCAGCCTTGGCTTCCTGAAGTACTGGCCAGGTGTTTTTCGCATCTCTTATGTTGTGCAGCAGCATTAGATCCAAAGGTCTTTTGCCCAAATTCGCGATGGTCTTTTCCAAATGTTGAATGGCCGCTTCTCTGCCATCCACAGTAATCTTGCCGACGAGGAACAACTCGTCCTGCAGGTTCATTTCCTGAATCATCGGGCCCACCACGGGTGGGTCCGGCCTAAACCAGGCCGGCGTATCTACCAATCGCCCACCCATGTCATACATGCTCTGGATTAGTTTCTTGGGCAGCTCATCCGTCTCTCCCTCCGGCGTGATGTAGAAGACATCGGGCGAGCCCAGAGCGGACACGGGGATACTTTCGTTAGTGCCCGGAATAGTGCGCGTTCTCATTTTTTCTTGCGCAATCGATGTGCAACTCGCGAGCAACCCTGCGGTTGTCAGGCCGGCGGTCTGCGCCAGGAATTCCCTACGACTAATGGATGGCAAACGTGTCATAACTTTTCCTCAAGACTCTCGAAAAATACTAGCATCAAGAAGGATCCTTCGAAACACGAGTTGTGTGAAGATTTCATAAGTAGCGGTTCAAGAAGCAATCGGCGTGAACTTATCCCTTGATTCGCCAGTCTCAGGCCCAATATAGGGATAACTATGCTGGCAGCCGAGAAAATACGCACATCGCAGGCTCTGCGCGCAAAACCCGTCGTGGTTTTTGCCGTGCTGCTGTTGGTTGTACTCCAGTTCACCAGCGCTACACACCAGTTTGACCACACCGCGAGCGACCTCGGTGATGTTTGTTCATTTTGCCTGCAATTGGACAGGCTGGACGACATCAGCGCGGCGCAGAGCGCCAAAATCACGGTTTCAAGCGCCCATTCGGACAACCTCGAATTCACGTCGCCGCTAACGCATGTCAAACGGCAGATTTTTTCGCAACCGCGAGCGCCGCCTCTTTCCTGATCGAAAGTCCTAACACCCCATAAGTAACACCGATCAGGAAAACCAATGAAATCTTTTGACGCCCGTTTATGGGCATTCGTGCTCACTTTCGTCGCCGGATTGACGGCCGCTCACGCCCAGGAAAACCACGAAGACGAACATCATCTACTTGACGAGATAATCGTCAATGCCACGCCGTTGCAGCGGACGGTCGAACAACTGGCCCAACCGACTGCGGTACTCACCGGCGAACAGTTAATCAAAAAGCAGTCGACCAGCCTTGGAGAAACGGTTTCTCAGGAGCTGGGGATGAGCTCAACATTTTTCGGCCCGGTTGCGTCGCGACCGGTAATTCGCGGGCAATTTGGCGAGCGGGTCAGGATTTTGTCCAATGGCCTGGACTCTCTGGACGCATCGGCGCTCAGTGAAGACCATCAAAGCAGTGTCGACAGTTTCCTCGCCAGCAGCGTGGAAATCGTAAGAGGGCCAGCAACTCTGCTCTACGGCAGTGGTGCGGCCGGAGGCATCGTCAACGTGGTTGATTCGCGCATCGCTGAGGCGCCGCTGGAAAAACTTGTCGTTGGTGCTGTGGCGACCAGCGGAGATTCCGCGGTCGGTCGCAGAGACGTCGCTGCCCAGGTGAACGTCGGTAGTGAACGAGTCGCCTTCCATGCCGACTACATGCAACGCAGCACCGACGACTTTGAGATTCCCGGGTTCGCTGAGTCGGCGATACTGAGAGAGCAGGAAGAAGATCACGACGATGACGGTGCGCCGTTTGGTGTTATAGAAAATTCTGACAGCGAAACAGAAACTGGCGGAGTTGGATTTTCGATCACTGACGACTGGGGGTTCATAGGCATCAGTGCAAGCGACTTCGACAGCAACTACGGGATTGCCGGCGGACATGCACACGAAGGTGAGGAAGAGGTCGATGTCAGAATCGATCTTGAACAGATGCGTTATGAACTGCGATCAAGCTATGACTTTAATCGCGCCATCGAGACCGCGAAGGTCCTGATCGCGACTACTGACTATGAGCACACGGAATTTGAAGGCGCCGAGGTCGGCACAGTATTCGAAACTGCGGGCACCGATGCACGCATCGAGCTGAAGCACGCCGCTATCGGCGATGTCGTCGGTGCTTTTGGCCTGCAGTATCGCAGTATTGATTTCAATGCGGTGGGTGCCGAGGCCTATGTTCCCGCCTCGGACACAACAGAAACGAGTGTGTTTGCGTTTGAAGAGTGGACGGTCAGCGATGACTGGGTTCTGCAGGGCAGCGCACGAGTGGAGCGTCAGACTATCGAGCCGGAACTCGATCTGATGGATTACACCGGAACTGCGTACGGTGTCTCGCTTGGCTTCATCCACAATGCCAGCGAAAACCAAAGCATCGCGGCAAATCTGGCGCTTACCCAGCGCCATCCGAATTCGACAGAGCTGTATGCCGACGGGCCACACGTCGCGGTGCAGCGTTACGAACGCGGCGCAATCACGCAGGGAGCAGACACCCTGGGCAAGGAACAATCGACTAACATCGATCTTACCTGGCGCGGAGAAACGGAGAAGGCGGAATGGACCATTACTGCGTTCATGAACCAGATCGATGATTACATCCTTCTATCACCGACCGCGTCTTTCATCGACGAGTTCCAGGTTTTCGAATATCGTCAGACAGACGCGCGCCTTGCAGGCTTTGAAGCTGAGGCGCGGTTTGAACTTGCCGACACGGACGCAGGACATTTCCATACTCGCGTGTTCTCCGACATGGTTCGCGGAGAGGATAGAACTACCGGCAACAATCTACCGCGTATTCCGCCGCTGCGTTTTGGCGCAGGGCTGCACTACGTCATAAATACTATCGAGGCTTCGGTCGAGGCTACCTGGCACGATGAGCAGACTCGGACGGCTCCAAACGAACTACCGACAGACTCATATGTGCTGGTCGGTGCAGATATTTCCTACTCGTTTGACGAGGCGGGCGTATTTCTGTTCCTGAAGGGCACCAACCTGACCAACCAAGATGCGCGCCAACATGCCTCGCCGCTCAAGGATACTGTGCCATTGCCGGGTCGCTCGCTTCACATGGGTGTCCGCTGGGATTTCTAGCCACAAATACCCTCTCCCTGTCTGGACAAAGCCATACGTCTCCTTGACAATCAGAGCATAATCCAAGGTGGCGACGCCCGAATTTACCGAGAACCCGAACATGGCCAGATCAGCAATACTTAAGCTCTTTATCCCACTGCTTCTAATTATCGGCGCCGGCTCAGCCAGTGCCGATGTACTCGACGAGATACTTGAAAGGGGCACGCTTCGTGTTGGGGTTGCGGAGTTTGCTCCGTGGACGATAAAGACACCGTCTGGCGAGCTTGTTGGCTTTGAAATTGAAGTATCCAACAGACTGGCGAGCGACATGGGCGTCAAGCCCGAATACAAGGTCTATGAGTGGGATGACCTTATCCCGGCGTTGCAACAAGGTGAGATCGACATCATTGCTGCCGGTATGGCGATTACGGCAGCTCGCGCACTGCAGGTGGAATTTACCCAGCCGTCAGCAATATCGGGTGTCGGCATCGCTACCAATACAAAAATGACCAAAGACATCGAAACGCTTGCGGACCTCAACCAGAGCGACATCGTTATTGCCGCTGTCACCGGTACGAAGTCCTATAGCATTGCGGACATGTTCTTCGATAAGGCGACCATCAAGGCATACGCAACTCCGGCGCTCGCTGAGACGGAAGTCCTGGAAGGTCGCGCACACGTCTACCTTGCTGGAATGCCAGCTGCCCGTTACCTGGCACGCAGAGCCAGCGACAAAGTTGATGTGCCGGTCGACAAGCCGCTTCTTGCACACAGTGAAGCGATTGCCGTCCGCAAGGGTGAACAAGGGCTGCTAAACTTTCTGAATGCATGGATAACCGCGAAGCAGAGCGACCAATGGATGGCGACGACTCGTAGCTACTGGTTCGAAGCCATGAGCTGGATAGGGGAACTGAAGTAGTAATGTTGGTATCGCGTAACAAGTCGTTCTTAAGGGCTGCGGTTACCGCGGTGATCCTGATTTATGCGGGCGTCGTGTTCGCGCAGGAGGAGGAAGCTGAGCCAACTGAGGACGCGACCGATGAGGTCATTGCGACGGAGGAGGCCATTGAGGAAGTCGTGGTGTACGCGTACAAGCCCGGTGACGAAATCGATATGGACGCGAGATACGCAGAACTTTTTCGCACCAGAGCAGCGGCAGAACTCGACCGGCTGGAAGTACTCGACGAGGAGTACAAGTGGCGAGTGGCTATGTCAGAAGGCGAGTCTGAGTCGCGAATCAAGTGGGGTTATAACCCGGAAGCTGAGATGAGCATGCGACGCGACACCTCGCTCACAGACTTGCCCACGGATCAGGTTAAGCCAGCGACACTGTTCAGGGTCCAATTCTAGTTTTTGCGAGTGTAAGCTCGGGGCTGCCGAATTTATTTGCGTATGCGTGAATAGCGGGTGTGCCGCCCAGATGCATTAACAAAACTCTGCTCCCGGATTCAAACCGACCGTCTCTGGCCAGGGCTTGTAAGCCACGCAGTGCTTTACCCTCATAGACTGGATCGGCAACGAGCCCTTCGCAACCAGCGAGCAAGCGTATAATGTCGAGCGTCTCGGGCTCGGCTTCACCGTAAACGCTCTGATCTGCTGCAATGATTTCAATGTCAGCTGCGTTTACCCGGACCGATGATTCGAGCTCGGCCAGCGCCTCGTTCGCGAGATCAAGCACGCGGCCACGCTTAATGTCGGTCTCATGATCGTCGGCAACACCGATAACTTTGATGCTCTCGCCCATAAACGCGAATCCAGCAATGAGCCCCGCCTGTGTACTACTACTTCCAGTGCAATGCACGATGTAGTCAAACTGAGCTCCCTGTTGCTTGCCTTGCAGTACAAGTTCAGCTGCGCATGCCATGTAGCCAAGACTGCCCAGCCGATGCTCGGAAGCGCCAGCGGGAATCAGGTAGGGACTATGGCCGGCTTGCTTAAGCTTCTCCACGAACTCGAGTAGTGGACTTTGGTCTTCAATTGGCCGCTCGGTCTCGTCCAGATATAGCTCTGCACCCATAAGGCTACTGAGAAGAATATTCCCTGTTTGCCGGTACAGTGGACCCGCATCTCTGGTCCAGCCGAAGTGCAGTAGCGCACACTTGAGATTGTGTCGCGCCGCCGCCGCGGCTGTTTGTCGAGTGTGGTTTGACTGAATAGCGCCAGCGGTGACCAGCATGTCAGCGCCGACCTTGATCGCGTCGCCAACCAGAAATTCCAGCTTGCGGGTCTTGTTGCCGCCACCCTCTAGACCGGTTAGATCATCGCGTTTAATCCATAGGTCCGGCAGCCCCAATTTCGGACCAAAATTCTCGAGCCGATGCACCGGTGTTGGCAGCAACGCTAACGGGGCTCTGGCCCTCTGCTCCAGCGCCAGCAGCAGATCATCTCTGTGAGTTACTTCCATCGAGGTTACATCTGCACCGCTTCTGCGACTTCGATCGTACCCATCTCAAGAAACGGCGAAGCCTGCGCCATTTCGAGTGCTGCATCGAGACTGTCAGCAGTTACCTCGGTGAACCCCATTATTGGGTTCGGACCGCCACCGTCTTCAACACCATCAGCGCTGACCGTTTTTGAATCCTTGAACGGAGTGCCGGGGTTGACGACCGCATCGCCCATGCCCGCGATCCAGGCGGCGTACTTTTCCATATGCGCGGCACCTTCTTCAGGGGTTTTCGGCGTATTGCCGTTACTGTGATAAGCAAAAATATAATTTGGCATGCGTAGTCCTATTTGTGTGACCCGAAAAAGCGTTTCAACGCGTACAAGAAACCGCCAAAGCATAATAACGCACCGAAGCCGAACATCACTCGTGCAAGCGAGACATTCGTCTCGTTTGGCAGAAACGGAATACCCCCGGAGAAGCCCTCGGAAGAGGCATGAAAAGTAATCCACCCGGCTACTAGTGTGAACGACGCGAGAATAATCGCGGCGAAAAGATCGAGTGCGCGCGAATAGTTACGCAGGAATATCATCACGCCAGCGATTACAAATATCACGCCCACGAGCCCGACGATCCATATCGGTGTGTTGTTCGCCCTTTGTACAGGAATCACCCCCGACGCTGCGAGCAAAGCGTACCCACCACAGGCTATGGCGATCAACGCCAGGGCAACGTCCTTGTTGCGGAGCTTGATCAAGGGCTTTCGTCTGCGTAGCGGAGAACTTCAAAATCGCGGACAAACGTATCTTCGTTGCCGATGGTGAAGTCATTCGGATAGCCGAAACGTGCGTCGTAGGAAACCGAAGTCGGCTCCCCAGCCAGCATCGTTGTTTCGATCGCAGCAAAGAACTCATCAATCCATGCATGATTGTCGGGTTCATCCAGATACTCAACGACTGTGAACGGCTCGATATAGTCCAAAGGACAGTCGCACTGCCGCTCGACCTCGTAACGAAAAGCGGGCGGGCGTTCGGCTTCCCACTCGGCACGGCGGTCACGTAGCTCGGTTAAGGCAACTTGCTGGTCTGGCGACAAGCCCGGCTGGTGCAGGAAAAAGAAATAAGCGACGCAGATGAATAGAATGAGAAGCAACAATACGCCAGCGATGAGTGCTGTCGGCTGAGAATTACTCTTGCGTTCACTGCGGTGCTTCATTTTCGGTTCGCGAGCACGACCAGTATAAGTGCGAGTAGCGCTGGCGCTCCCTGTACATACAGTATTGAGGCCTTGGCTGTTATTGCACCGAATACACCAGCAACAACTACGCAGCTAAGAAAGAAAACTTTCAGTGCATATGCATCGGTTTTTCGTAGCAAGCTCCAAACCAGACCTGCGGCGAGGAAGCCGTTATAGAGGCCCTGGTTTGCGGCCAGCGATGAAGACTGCTGGGCAAACTCCAACGTAGTGCCGAAGGTCTCTAACCCGTACGGCTTGGTCCAGAAGAACATCTCTAATACCAAAAACCCGAAATGTTCGAGGGCAACAAAACCGACCAAAAAATCTGCGAGCTTTCTCATGTGAAATCTCCAATTGCGTCTATCTATTGTAGTCGAGACTTGGCCGCAGCGAGCAATGCTCTTGAGTAAAGCCGATGCAGCCCGAGCAACCACCGAAATGAGTTCTTCTGCACCGGAATTACTGCAGAGCCGAAATAGATACGACCGGGCGACACCATAAACCAGGATCGCGTTTGATCCCGGAAGTCGCACATCAGAAGCTGATTGTCGGCCCGATCTTCCACGTGCCAGGCTGCAAACTTGTCCCTTTCACCTTTAACTAAAGATGTAGCCTCTGCATCGGTGGAGGGCTTGGATACAGCGACCCTTAGAATGAAGCGCTCAAGCCTGAACAACCACGTGGTGTAGAAGGCAGTGACGAAATCAGCAAGCGATACGTCGCCGGATATCGTGGTTGAGTAGCAGTCAGTGTATGCACCGGACTGCACGTACTTGTGTAGCAGTGCCGTAGCAGGGAGTGCGCCTTTCTCGATCATCTAGGCTCGACGATCAGTATCGACAATGACTCGATGCATGCGCCGGTACGCAGGCAGGTAATCAGCGACGGCAAAGTGCTGCGTGCAACGGTTATCCCACATAGCCACAGCGCCTTTGCTCCAACGAAAACGCACCTGGTTGTTTGGCGTTTCGATATGTGAGAACAAATACTCAAGCAGGCGATCGCTTTCTGCTTTGAGCATGCCAACGATGTGTTGTGTGAAGGAGCGATTGACGAACAATAACTGCTTGCCGGTAACCGGATGCTTTGGCGCGATGGGATGCACTGCCGAGCCGACGCTCGCCAATGCTGCATTAAGTGCCTCGACATCGTTTGTGTCGCCGAGATAGTTGTCACGAAATGCACCCATATCATGCACGGCGGACAAGCGTGACGTTAGTGCCTGAATCTCCGCCGGCAGAGAATCAAACGCGACATACATATTGGCCCAAAGGGTATCGCCGCCTGTTTCCGGGACTTCGCGGGCGTGCAAAACCGATAGAAACGGAGTCTCCGGCTGAAAAGTTAGATCCGTGTGCCAGTCGTCTGTATCGGGCGGCCGATCACCATCATTTTCTAACAGCACAACTCGATCAAAGCCGGGGATATGTGGATAAACGGGATGCGGTTCTGCCAGCGTGCCGAAAGTCCTGGCGAATTCGAACTGATCTGCGGGTGAGAGGTCCTGGTCGCGAAAAAACAAGACGAGGTGCTTGTTAAGCGCGGCGTAAATTTGGTCGAGGGCGCTTGGCTCTAAATCACCAGAGAGCACAACGTCGTGTACTTCAGCGCCGATCGCGGCGGTTAGCGGCTCAATCCGCATTCATTGCCTGCAGCAATTGTCGCTGTTTCTCCGCGTTTGCCCGATAGTCATCAAGAAGTGCAACGAACTGGGGTTCGTCGCGGATCGGATCGAATGAAGAGTCATGCTCCAGCAACGCTCGATGGAAAACCCAGCCGTCTTTTCTCTTGGAAAAACGATCAAGCCGTCCCAGGGCGTCATTTTCGTCGCCCAGCATGAGTGTCACCGTGACTGAGGCCCGGCTCGTGCCGTAAACCTCCTCAATTGAATTTGACTCGTCTTGCCACCATTGTAATAACTCCGTACCGCGTTCGACTTCGCCACTGCGAGTCAATGCGATTCCCGCTAAATACGTTGCCATATACGACTTATCCAGATCGTGCGGCGGCTCGTCGAATAAGTGCGGATACAGACTGTCCAGTGCTTCGAGGACGGGCTCATACTCGCCGGTCTCTGCGGCATAATCGAGCAAGACTTGCAACGCCATGAATCGTGAACTTCTTCTGTTTTGAATTCCATCGCTCAAGAGTTTGCGTGCCAGGCGCGCGTTCTCGGTATTATTTTCTTGAGAGTGGTAGTTCAAGAACAACGGCGCTGCCATTGAGACAGGATGTTGCCCACGGCCTTGTCCATCCACCGCTTTGCTTCAACCGGCATATCTATGGAGAGGTACATGAGTCCAGCCATGAACGCCGGCTCTGCGTCTCCCGGGTCCAATGCCTGAGCAGCGATCATTTCAACGATGGCTGCAGCGATCTCGCCGCTCATATACAAGATGCCAGCACCGAATCCGGCCGCATTTGGACTCGCCGGATTGATCGTACGCAACTTCGCGTTGGCCTCGCCGGCCTCCTGCAATCGACCGATTGAAATGTAGGCATTCGTTATATTGATATAGGCCTGCTCCGAAAGCGGGTCCAGGCGAATAGCTTTGCGAAGCGCTTCAATTCTTTCATTCGGCCTGCCGTCTGCACCCAGAAACGCCGAGTAGAAGTTCAGGGCGACAACGTCATTTGGTCCGTTCTCGACGGCGCGTCTCAGAATCTGACCCGCTTCATCAAAGTTATTCTCAAGTAGTTCTGCCATGCCCAACACTGCTAGTGCTTCTGAGGAATTGGGCGCCAAATCCAAAGCACGTGTCGCCGCATTACGCGCAGCTTCGACTGCTTCCACCACACCGATGCTCCCGTAGTCCTCCATTTCGAGGTACGCGCGGCCCAGTGTGGACCATCCGCGCGCATAATTGGGATCGTACTCGACTGCCTTGTGAAGATGAGCGGCCGCGCTCGACAGTGTTTCGGAAGTTGCGCCATTCAGATCGCTGATACCGAGGAGATACTCGGTGTACGCGTCAAGGTTATCCGTTTGGTCGCGATCCATGCCGCCCGCAACTTCACCGAGCAACGATACCTTCAGGGCAGCAACAACTTCGTTCGCAATTTCGTCCTGAATTGCGAAGACGTCATCGAGGTCGCGGTCGAAATTACCTGACCATAAGTGAAAGCCATTCTCGACGTCGATGAGCTGTGCAGTGATTCGAATTTTATCACCGGCTCTTTGTACGCTACCTTCGAGCACTGTACCGACATTGAGTTGTTCGCCAATCTTGCCAATATCCATAGTTTGGTCGCGAAACTGAAAGGACGATGTGCGCGCCGCGACGCGAATTTCGCGTACCTGCGAGAGCATGTGCAGGACCGTGTCGGCCAGGCCGTCCGAAAAATAGGTGCTGCTCTTGTCGTCGCTCATATTGACGAAAGGCAGTACCGCGATCGACGGCGCCTCTTCGACTTCCTCAGCGGCAACCGGCGCCGCGTCCTCGGTGACGACCTCAGTCGGGGCAGGCGTGTCGGATATGAAAAACTTATCGACCAACAACATGCTAACGGCAATCAACAACACACCTATGGTGATGCGATCGAGCCGCTGACCCGTGTTGCTGGTAATTGATTGTGAGCGATCAACGTCCTTCTCGAGCTTTATGCCCTCTGGCGTGAGCTCAAAAGCCCAGGCAAGCAACATCACCGCCGGGAAACCGACACCGAGAATAGTTAGAACGAGTTTAGGTGCGAACTCAGGCAG
>RCNC010008703.1_pt1 | contig 10617 bp, 15 predicted proteins | sample 2041301 | NCBI WGS metagenome assembly RCNC01 (sample SAMN09708231, study PRJNA481090) | Marine sediment metagenome, whole genome shotgun sequencing project. | biome: marine sediment; feature: ocean; material: sediment; isolation source: Sewage treatment plant 13A marine sediment (STP13A) ... | reverse complement strand
CCGAAGGTCGTCAGGCAGAGCAGGGTGATACCGAGTGCTGCGAGAGTCTTGCGAAACATCGTCATATCCTCCTTGAACACCGCGGATCAACCGCAGGTCATCGGTTGTTCGGAATCGGCCGCATGATCGATGGCGAAGGCCTTGATCTTCTCGAGATCCTCTTCGCTGATCACTTCGGTGACCGGTTTGTTGTCGTGGTTGGGATCCAGGACGGCGGAGTGAGAATCGACATACTCCTTGTCGAAGAACCGCTCCCATTGATCCTGGATCATGGTCATCGGTGTGTACTCGCCGTTGGCCGAGTCGGCCTCGTGACAGGGCTTGCAATACTCCTTGTAAAGGTCGACGCCCTTCGGCCCCTTTTTCTTGGCCGCGGTGGCGACATTGGCGAGACCGAGGAGGAACACCCCGATCAGGACCGCCGCAACGATCACATGTGACTTTTTCATCGATACCTCCTTGTGTAAATATTCACAAACTCATTGAAAACAAACCGGCGAACCGGTGGCCAAAATCACTTCCTGAAGATATGCGCAAATTTCGATAATGTCAATATTATTCAACTGACAAACTATGAACATTTTGAAATGTATTCTCAATTTCGATAAGCTTTCTGGTCGCTTCTACCTAACGATGAGATACATCCAATTGGCCGCGATCAAACAGACAGCACTGATCCGCACCCAGTGTGGGAGCGGGTTGGAGAGGGACGGAACGGACCACTGTGCGGTCGTCCAAATCACCGCGATCGGGGCGCCGACGACGAAGAGCAGGCCTGCCAACGCGGCGAGAGGGTTGTTGATGAACGCGGTCATCAGATGGCCCTCGAGGAAGGCCGTCGCCGCGCGGGTCGTCCCGCAGCTCGGGCAGGGGATTCCGGTCAGCGAGCGGAAGACGCACGCGTGCAGATGCGGCGCGGCGGCAAGCCACAGCGGGCGCAGTACGATCGCCGAAACCGCCGCCGCCAACCACAGGAGCGCCAGCTGGCGCTCGTCTTTTGTGGCCGGGTGCGTGGTCACTGCGAGGCGGCGACCCCCGCGAGCACGCCCATGAACATCAGCGCCATCATGAATGCGCAGCACAGGACAACCGGCAGGATGACCGCGAGCGCGGCCTTCCCGCGGGTGATGCCGTGGGCCGTCGAGAGGCCGACGATCAGCAGGATCACCGACCAGACCGCGGCTATGAGTCCGCCGCAGAACGGGATGATCTGGGCCAGTTGGGCGGCCTGGGTATAGGAGCACACCCTTGTTGTGGCCTCAAAGCCATGGTTGGCGCCACCTACCAGCATCAGTATGAGGTGGAGGATTGCGGCTTGGAAGAACACGCCGATGATCACGAAGATCGGCGCCAGCACGATCAGCATGATCGTGAACCCAGTCGACAACCCGAACATCGCGCCGGCCTCGCCGAGCTGCGATTGATCCATGAACGGCAGCGACATGCCGCCGAAGAGCAGCATCCACAGCGAGTAGATGGCAATCCCGATCCAGCCGACGATGATCGCAAAGGTGAGCGGCTTGCCGATGCCGCCGACCGTTGGCATTCGCGCAAATGCCTCGGCCGGTGCGGTGGCCAGGAGCTTGACCGTCTCCACGAATCGATCGAAGAAACCGGTCCGCGTCGGATCCTCCCACGGAATGGGTGGCATTTCCGGTGGCGGGATGATGGGTGGTGGGGCTGAATGTGCTTCCATCGTCTCCTCCTTATCCAACTGGTGGCGGGGGCGGCGCTTGATCGTATGTGGCGGACGCCTGCGGCGCGTGCTTGAAGACCGATCCGCCGATGAGACCGCCGATGGTGCCGAAGATCGCGCCGAAGAGCAGCGCGAAGAAGATACCGATGAGGACGACCATCATCGAGCCCGAGCTCTCCATGAAGCCCGAGATCTGGTCGAGGGTTTCGGGCGGAATGTCGGCGCCGCTGGCCTGGATCTGGTCGATGATCTCTTCCCAGTCGCCGAGCCCGAAAATGCTGTTGATGATCCCGCCGAGTACGCCCGAGACGGCGCCGTAGACCAGGCCGGAAACCAGCCCGACGGTCGCACCGTTGCCCGGCTGGAAGGAGACGCCTGCTGATCGGCAGTCCTTCGAGTAGAGGTAGGCCGCGAAAAAGCCGCAGCCGATGATCAACGCGCAGCACGCGCAGTTGATCCAGTTGATGACCGGGATCGCGCCGGCGACGCCGAAGGCGGCGCCGGAGATCAAAGCCGGTTTGAGCATTGAAGGTGCCTGGTTGTTCATTTTCTCCTCCTTGGGGTCGCGCCTATGCTACCCGATCCCAGCCCACATTTCTCACCAGAGTTCCTCGATGGGAAAAGGCTAGCCATTTTGTGGGTTCTGATTTTGCGTGACGATCGCCATCAGGGCATCGCCGAGGTAGAGGCCGGCGAGCAGACCCAGCGGCAGGGCGACGGCAAAGCGGGTCCAGTTGCCAAGGTTGGGCAGACCGAGCTGGCCGGCGGCGAAGTCGAGGATGGTCGGCGCCGCGACCACGGCGAGCCACACGGGTCGTGGTCGGCTCGGGTGGTTGCGCAGGGTCGTCCACAGCAGCCCGAGGCTGCCACCGACATAGAGCCCCATGCAACGAGCGCACACCGCCAGTGGACCGAACCCGAGGTCGAGGCAACGATCGGAGATCTGGTGGCATCCCGGGCGGTAGAGCAGTCGCAACCAACCGCCGAGCACGGAGTCGTGGGCCGCCAGCCACGGTGCGAGGACCGTGCCGCCGGTCCACAGCAGGGCGAGAAGCGAGCCTATGGCCAGCACGAGCGGGGTCTGTTTGCCGGGGTGGCTGGGGGGTGTGTTCGTCATCGTGGTGACCATTCTGCCAGAGTGCTGTCAGAAACGGAGCAAACGACAGAGGCACAGAGGACACAGAGAGAAACACAGAGGAAGACAACGCAGAGCCGCAGAAGCGCAGAGCCGCCCTCGCACATCGCAAACACGAAGATATGAAGGCACTAAGGCATCGCAACGTCGCACACCCATCGCAATTCGCCCACAGATCACCCAGATAGACGCAGATGGGTTCACTGATGGGCAGTGCCGAGGATTGACGGCAGAACGGTCGGCGATCTGACGATCGCCGCCCACCGGCGGGGAGCCTGTCTGCTCCGAACGCGAGCGTTCGTCGCAGCCCGACTTCCCACCGGCCGCCGCGCTCGGAGCGCGTCGGTTCCGCCTGCCCTTTTCCCTTGGTTGAAAGGGGTGGCATCGGGTTTGAATTGGGATAAATACAGCGTAAGATCGGAATATGCTCAACTCAGCGCCCTTGCGGCGGATCCTCCACTGCGACATGGACTGCTTCTATGCCGCGGTCCACATCCGAGATGACCCGTCGCTCGAAGGCAAGCCGGTCGTGGTGGGTGGCGACCCCTCGGGCCGCGGGGTCGTGGCGGCCGCCAACTACGAGGCCCGCAGATTCGGGATCCACTCGGCGCTGCCCGCGGCGCAGGCGCGGCGGCTGTGCCCCGATACCATCTTTCTCAAACCGGAGTTTCGGCGCTACCGGGAGGAGTCGCAGGCGATCTTCGCCATCTACCGCGACTACACCCCGGTCATCCAGACCCTGTCGCTCGACGAGGCCTTTCTCGACGTGAGCGAGTATCTGGGTGTGCACGGCAGCGCCACCGCGATCGCCGTGGACATCCGGAGACGAGTTCGCGAGGAGCGCCGGCTAACGGTGTCCGTCGGCGTTGGGCCAAACAAGCTGGTGGCCAAGATCGCCTCCGATTTTGACAAGCCGGACGGGCTGACCGTGGTTCGTCCGTCCGGGGTCGAGGCGTTCCTCGCTCCACTATCGGTGCGGCGGCTCCATGGCATCGGACCCGCCACCGAGAAGACCATGCACGCCATGGGCCTGAAGACGGTGGCCGATCTCCGCCGCGCGTCGGTTGATCTGCTGCTCGCCCGATTCGGCAACTGGGGCCGCACGATGCAGGATCGCGCCTGGGGCATCGACGACCGCTCGGTCCACACCCGCCATGTCCGCAAGAGTCTGAGCACCGAGCGCACATTCGCTGAGAATCTGAAGACGATCGAGGAGATCGACGAGATCCTCGACGCCATGGCCTCCGAGGTCGCCCAAGGTCTCGATAAGCGGCGACTCGCGGCCTCGACGATCACGGTCAAGGTGCGTTACCCCGACTTTCAAACCCCGACCCGCTCCCACACCCTGCCCGTTCCCACCGCCGACGCAGCCACCATTGCTGCGCTCGCCCGCGAGCTGGTGCGCCGAACCGACGCGTGCCGTCGCTCAGTCCGTCTCCTCGGCGTGGGCGCCAGCAATCTCGTCCCGGGTGAGCTCGGCCAGCCCACGCTGTTTGGCGAAGACTGATGCCGAGTTAAGGAGATCATCTGGGCCTATCTGCGTGATCTGTGGGCGAATTGCGATGGGTGTGCGACGTTGCGATGCCTTCGAGTCTTCGTGTTTGCGATGCTCTGTGTCTGCTCTGTGTCTCTGTGGTTGTTCGGGTCGAATCGCTCGGGTGGCGGTAGACTGCATCCATGGCAGCCTTCCTCGAATGCGGACCGTTCTCGGCGCGTGACGGCGAGGGGCGGCTGCTCTTCGAGGACACCTCGGTGTCGTTGGCGGAGGGGCAGTGTGTCGCATTGGAGGGCCCTTCCGGCAGCGGCAAGTCAACCCTGTTGCGCTGCATCACCGGTCTCGCATGGTCGCCCGAGGCGGGCCGGGAGCTGGACGGCGCCGATTACGCCGAAGCCCAGATGCCGGCATGGCGAGCACAGGTGACCCTGGCGGCGCAGGACGCGCCGATGCTTGCGGGGACTGTGCGGGACAACCTCGCCTTCCCATTTGCTCAGCGCACCGGATGTCGCCAGGTGTTCGACGAGGGTGCGTCCGGCGATCTCCTTCAAGCAGTTGACCTTGGCCGGCTGCCCCTCGACCGTGAGGTGCGGACGCTGTCTGGGGGCGAACGCCACCGGCTGGCGCTGGTGCGGGGCCTGCTCTGGGACCCGCCGGTGCTGGTGGCCGACGAGCCTCTGTCCGGACTCGACCCGGTGGTCGCCGAGCTGAGCTTTGAGCTTCTCCTGAGATATGCCCGCCGTCCGGGGCGACTGCTGCTGTGTGCGCTTCATGATCCCGAGCTCAACGTCCGCGCCGACCGCCGTCTCCGGCTCGCCGACGGAAGCCTCAGGGAGATCCAATGAGCGGCCTCATTGAAATTGGTCCGCTGCAGCTCGCGACGGCGACGCTGCTGATCGTCGCCGCGGGGGTGGTGTCGATTGCACTCAGACTCGGCATCGAGCGACGGCTGGCGATCGCGGCATTGCGGACGACGATCCAGCTCGGTTTGCTTGGGCTGATTCTCGAAAGGGTGTTTTCGCTCGACAACCCGTTGCTGGTGGTCGGCCTGCTGCTGCTGATGACCATCTTTGCGGCCCGCGAGGCGGTGAGCCGGGCAACTCGTCGTTACCGTGGAATCCTCGCCGACGCCTGGCTCACCATGGCCGCCTCCTGTTTTCTGGTGGGCGGCATCGTGACCCAGGTCGTGGTCGGCGTAAAACCCTGGTACGACCCCCAGTACGTGATCCCGCTGTTGGGGATGATCCTCGGTAACTCGCTGACCGGGATCTCGCTCTGCCTTGACCGCTTTATGGACTATCTCGAGACCCGATCAGCCGAAGTCGAGCTGCGGATCGCCTTTGGCGCTACCCGCCGTGAGGCGCTGGCGGCGCCACTCCGGGACGGGGTGCGAACCGGCATGATCCCGATCATCAACTCGATGGCCGCAGCCGGCATCGTGTCCCTTCCGGGAATGATGACCGGCCAGATCCTCGCCGGTTCGCCGCCAATGCAGGCGGTGGCCTACCAGATCGTCGTGATGTTCATGATCGCCGCTGCGGTAGCCCTCGGCGCCATGCTGGTGGTCATCCTCGCCGGCCGCCGCTTCATGGGTCCCGATGCCACCCTGCGACTGGATCGGATGACCTCGAGAAGTAATCGGTAATCAGTGATCAGTGATCAGTCTGTGTTCAGAGACGCGGTGCCACCGGCCGCTGATCATCCTCCTCCCACGGCATCACCGGCCTGCCCTCCGCCTCGTCGGGCAGCGCCCATTTCTTGACCTTGACCACGTCCATCATGTGGTCGATGACCTGGAGGCTGATGTCCTTGGCCAGGGATTCGAGCTCGGCCAGGGCGGGACCGTAGAAGAAATCCTCGATGATCGAACCTGCGACGGCCGACATCGCCTCCTGTCCCTCCGGGGTGTCGAGGGTCGCCTCGATGGTCTCGAGGGTGGTGTCGAGGACGACCTCGCCCACCGCGCGGACGATCGGTTTGACGACGATGTGCGGAAGGGGGAGCGAGCGCAGACTCTCGGATTCCTCGACCGCGTTGTCGAGATTGAGCCTGAGGAGGTGGCGAAAGCGCTCGATGGTCTCCTCGTTTGCGAGGATGGCCCGGATCTGTCCCACCAGAACCTGTTCGATCTCCTCGCGCCGCGGCTCGACGGTGGCGCGGGCTATTCGAATGTGGGTGCCGTCCGCGATCTCCTCCCCAAACTCACTGAGGATCCGGACCGCGACCCGGTCGGAGACCTCCTCGGTGATGATGTTGGAAATGTAGGCCACCGCGCGGCTGAGGAAGTCCTTGCCCACCCGTGACAGCTGTGACCGGCTCAGACGCATGTAGATGGAGACCACGCGCAGGAGGCGGAGCGGGCGCAGGGCCATGACCGGGATGAGGCTCAGCAGGTCATACCAGTAGAAGATCGGGAAGAAGTACCAGCGGGCGTATGTACGTCGCCGGACGGCGAGGACCCACCGCGCCATGAACTCGATCCAGAACAGGATCAGGAAGGGGAGGTCGATCTTCCAGAAGTGGTTGACCAACCGCCCGTTGAGGTCGAATTCGCGGAAGTAATTGACGGCCAACCGGGGTTCGAAGCCTTCGTCGAAGAGCGAGAATCGCTGCGGCAGCAACTGTGGCGAAACGATCCAATAGTCGCGCGCGATCTCGGCCAGCTCCTCGGGGTTGTTCAGGTGGGCCGTCGAGTGAGCGGTCACGCGGGCCATGCCGTCCTTGATGGCATCGAGGTCCTGTGTCTGGCCCGATCGTTCGAACGGGTTTTCGACAAACATCCTCAGCGTCAGCGCGCTCAGCTCTTCGAGCTTGAAATTGAGGCTCTCGGAGCCGGGGTCGAGGAGGAAGAGCTGCTCCGTCGCCGCGGCCTTCTCGATCAGCTCCTCGGTGAGAGGGTGGGGCTCGATCCCGAGCACCGGGTCCCAGATCCTGGTGACGACGGGCACGTACGTGAAATAGATGGGTCGCAGCCAGAGGTAGGTGAGGTCGAAGAGGATCAGGCTGAGGTTGATCAGCACCACCCACACCATGAAGAGGTCCCACAGGGTGCTGAGCGTGAGCCTGCCGTATCGTTCCTTCCATTTGCGGAAACTGAACATGCAATCTATTGTAGGTGCCACCCTTCGCATTGTGTGATTTTCACCAGGGAAATCACACAATGCGAAGGGTGGCACCTCGGGAGGTGCTCATGCCGGAGCTATCAGCCAAGTCCTCGATGCTGCAGGCGTCGCCAATTCGTAAGCTGGCGCCGCACGCCCGTGCCGCGGAGGCCAACGGGACCAACGTCATCTATCTCAACATCGGTCAGCCCGACCTGCCGACCCCCCCGGAGATGATCGCCGCGCTCCACCATTTGCCGTTGACTCGATTGGCCTACGCCCCAAGCGAAGGACTGCCCGAGACGCGCGATGCATGGAGTGCCTTTTTTTCGAGTTGGGACATCGACTTCGCGCCGGATCAGATCCTCGTCACTTCGGGCGCCAGCGAGGCTCTCACCTTCATTCTCTCCATTGTTGCGGGCGGCGGTGACGAGGTGCTGGTCTTCGAGCCCTGCTACACGAATTATCTGAGCTTTGCCGCGCAGGCGGATGTGAGGCTCGTGCCGATCACGCTCAGGGTGGAGGACGGGTACCACTTCGGCTCCATCGACCGGCTGCGGGCGTGCATCACGCCAAAGACCAGGGCGATCCTGCTGTGCAATCCCTCGAACCCGACGGGCACGGTCTACACCGCCGACGAGCTGAAGGCGGTGGCGCAGGTGGCGCTGGAGAACGACCTCTTTGTCATCAGTGATGAGGTCTACCGCGAGTTTGTCTTCGATGATGGCCTCATACGCTCGTTTACGCATTTCAAAGACCTCGCGCAGCGGATCATCATCATCGACAGCGTCTCCAAGCGATTCAACGCTTGCGGCGTGCGCATCGGTTGCATGGCGACCCAAAACCGAGAGATTATCGACGTGGCCTTGCGCTACTGCCAGGCACGGCTGTCGGTGCCCACTGCAGAGCAGCTGATGGTGGTGCCGATGCTCGAAAACGGTCGGGCCTACTCCGAACGCCTGTGCGGCGAGTACGAACGGCGGCGGGACGCGGTCTTCAAGGGTCTGGCGGCCATAGATGGCGTCATCCCGAATCTCTCGGAGGGCTCCTTCTACACCATGACCCGGCTGCCCATCGACAGCTGTGAAGAGTTCGCGGTCTTTCTCCTGCGCGATTTTTCCCTCGATGGCGAGACTGTATGTCTGGCGCCGGGGGAGGGCTTCTACGTCACCGACGGCCTCGGTGTCGACGAGGTGCGCGTCGCGTTCATGTACGACGCCGAGACGCTCGGACGCGCGATGAAGATCCTCGGTGCAGCGGTTGGCGCATACCCGGGCCGGCTGGCCCCGGCCAAGGTGTAATCCAGATCGCGTGTTCCGGTGAGGCGCTTTCCAAGAGGTAGCCAGGCAACTCCACCGCCCATTACACGTGGGGTGGGGTGTTGGGTGGAAAATCCGAAATCCGAAATCCGAAATTGTTCGTGGGAGCGGGTGGGTCCTCAGAGCACCACGTAACGGTCGACCTCAGCCAGCATCTCGGCGTTCCGCCCCTGGGTCACGAAGTCTTTGAAGCCGACCCCGGGAACCTCCTCTTCTCGTCCATGCAGGCCGTTTGAGCGGAAGCTGACGTCGCAAATCCAGAGTTTTGCCTTGCCTTCGAGCTTTGCGACGTCGGGCTCGACAGTGAGGAAGACCGCCGAACCCGTGAAGAACACCTGGATCTCCTTAGATTTCGCGTGGGCGGCCTTGACCAGTTCGACCACATAGTCGAGGTGCTTGTCGGTGCTGACCAGAATTCCGAGTGTGTCGGCCATAATCAATGCGTCCTTTTCTGTGGCATCCGCAGCCGATCAATCAACCACGGTCCGGATCTTGTCGAAGATCAGCTCGCGCGTCTCCTTGTGCTCGGCGTACTTCAAGAAGAGCTGGTAAATCCCCTCGCGAATGAGCTCGGCGTCGTCCTTGCCGTCGTTGCCCTCGATGTTCTTGAGGGCCTCGAGGATCTCGTACACGTCCTGATTCACCTGCGTCGTCACGGTGACTGTGTTCGGTCCGAGGTCGGCGAAGACCGGGGGCGTGGTTTCAGGCTCCGGGCAGACATCAATTGCCTGCGCCGACTCATCGAGCTCCGGCTGCGGGTACTCGACCAAGAGCTGATAGCACTCCATGGCCTTGTCCATGAACCGCTGGCTCACGAAAATCTCTCCCAGGCTCTTGATGATTCGGCGGGCCCACAGGACTTCGTCGTGATCGACGCTGTCCTTGTCGAGCACCTTCCTCGCCGATGCCAGCGACTTGTTGTAGCACTGGCAGCGTTCGAGAAGAATGGCTGAAGCTAGATCCTTATCCATCGTCTGTCCCCCCGATGCCCGTATCGATCGAGTACGCGAGGTGAAAGTGCATCGCCTCGGCGCTCCGACCTACCACCAGCAGATGACCTTGTCGTGGGAAAAGATGTCATCCACCAGGGCGGCCCAGTCAACCTCCCCCTCGAAGAGGCGGATGGTCGTGACCTCCTCCTCGGAGAAGGCTTCCAGTATTTCCTCCACGGATTCGTCCGGCTCGCTTTTCAATATGTGTAGCGTTTTCATTGGTCGGTCCTCTCTCGTCCTTCAGAACGGGATGACGATGTCGGAATCCCTGAGCATCGCCGCGGTCTCTTCCAGAGTGGTGTGTTTGAAACCATGTTCCTCGACGTTGCGCTGGTTGTTCGAATAGCGCTCGCCGTCCATCTCGTCGATGAACCCCATGTTGTCGAAGTACTCCTCGTACGCCTCTTCGTCGGCCTCCTTGTTGGCGAGCGCCGAGACCTCGTGATCGAGGACAATCATCTTGATCTCGACCGACTCGAGCAGCAGACCAAGGCTCGTCCGCAGCCCTTCGTACTGCTGTTTCGGGTCCCTGATCAGCACAGCAACTTTCTTCATCGTCCCTCCGTCTAACCCGGTGAGAAGACCGGGCCAATATCCGATTGGCGACTTCATCAGCCCTTGCGGATGAAGTACCGTGTGTACCCCTCCTCGTCGTCGAATAAACCGAGGAAGGTGTTGCCGTTCTTGCCGCCGAAGTGGGGGATGTCGTTCTTCGAGCCGGGGTCTGTCCCCCAGATCTCCAACACCTCTCCGGCCGGCACCTCCTTGAGCGTCTTCTTGGTTCTCAGAAGGGGCATCGGACACGACAGACCGCGCGCGTCCAGGATGCTGTGAGGGTTGATGCTTTTCAGATCCATGTTTTGAACTCCTCTCTAAAAG
>RCNC010003269.1_pt1 | contig 10617 bp, 6 predicted proteins | sample 2041301 | NCBI WGS metagenome assembly RCNC01 (sample SAMN09708231, study PRJNA481090) | Marine sediment metagenome, whole genome shotgun sequencing project. | biome: marine sediment; feature: ocean; material: sediment; isolation source: Sewage treatment plant 13A marine sediment (STP13A) ... | reverse complement strand
TGAATAAAATCGAACGAAGATGAAAATTATAAGTGCTATTTTTGATCCCACATGCATAGCTATTCATCAAAACTACTGGAAGAAGCTGTAGAGGAGTTTGCTACACTTCCGGGAATCGGAAGAAAAACAGCCCTCAGGCTCGTGCTTCATCTGCTCAAACAGGAAGACAGGGAGGTGGAACATTTCGGACAAACCATCCTGCGTATGAAAAAGGAGATTGTCACCTGCAAGGAGTGTCATAATATAAGCGATAGCGAACGTTGTCACATTTGCTCGGATCCTTACCGCGACAAGCAGACCATCTGTGTGGTGGAATCGATCCGTGATGTGATGTCCATCGAGAACACACAACAGTTTTCCGGGACCTATCACGTGCTGGGAGGAATCATCTCCCCTATGGATGGCATAGGTCCGGCCGACCTGACCCTGGATTCACTGGAGATGAAGGCAAAAAAAGGCTTGTGCAAGGAAGTGATCCTGGCCCTGAGCACCACCATGGAGGGCGATACCACCAATTTCTATATCTATAGAAGACTCCATGAATATTCGCTTAAAATAACAATGCTGGCCCGAGGCGTGGCCATTGGAGATGACCTGGAATATGCAGATGAGGTGACCCTGGGGCGCTCATTGCTGAACCGAACCTCCTTTGAGGAAACTTTTAAAAACAGTAAGCATGGAACTTAAGAAGAACAAATATACCATAGCTGGTCTTTCTGTGACCGACCTGGCCCACAAGCACGGATCGCCACTCTATATTTATGATACTTCCGTTATGATAAGGCAGTATGAACGGATCACCTCTTCTTTTTCCGGTGCCAGAGTAAAGATAAATTACGCATGCAAGGCGCTGACCAATATTAATGTACTTAAGCTCTTCCGGGGTTTGGGTTCCGGACTGGATGCGGTATCAATACAGGAGGTAGAACTGGGGCTCAAGGCGGGTTTCGCGCCACAGGATATCCTCTACACACCCAACTGTGTCTCCATTGAAGAGATAGAAGAGGCCGTGGAGCTGGGTGTCCGGATCAACATTGATAACATCGCTATCCTGGAGGAGTTTGGAAACAAGCATGGTGCAGAGGTCCCCGTTTGTGTCCGCATCAATCCACATGTTCTGGGAGGCGGCAACAATAAGATCTCCACCGGTCACATTGATTCAAAATTCGGAATCTCCATCTACCAGATGCCCCATGTGCACCGTATTGTGGAAACCAATCAAATGAAAATTGAGGGAATCCATATGCATACCGGTTCGGACATCCTCGATATGGAGACCTTCCTTCGGGCCTCTGAAGTCATGTTCGAGACAGCCAAAGAGTTTAAGGAGCTGGACTATGTGGATTTTGGAAGCGGATTCAAGGTTCCCTATAAGGACGACGATGTGGCAACCGATGTGGAGGCTCTGGGCAAAGACCTGTCTAAACGATTTATGCGCTTTTGCGATGAGTATGGAAAAGAGTTGACCCTGGTTTTTGAACCGGGAAAATTCCTTGTGAGCGAAGCGGGCTCTTTTGTGGCCCGGGTGAATGTGATCAAGCAGACCACTTCCACCGTTTTTGCAGGACTCGACACCGGGATGAATCATTTTATAAGGCCCATGTTCTATGATTCCTACCATGAGATTATCAATGTAAGCAAACCAGGAGGTAAAACCCGTATCTATACGGTAGTGGGATATATTTGTGAAACAGATACCTTCGGATGGAACCGAAAGATTAGTGAGGCTAGCGAAGGCGACTACTTGCTCTTTAAAAATGCAGGGGCCTATTGTTATGCCATGTCATCCAACTATAACTCCAGGTTCCGTCCGGCCGAAGTCATGGTACACCAGGGAAAGGACCAACTGATCAGGAAAAGAGAGGATATGGAAGATCTGCTGCGCAACCAGATTGAACTCGATGAGCTGTAACACACTAAGTTTATCTACGTATCGTTATCCTAGTAAGCATTAACCACTAACCCTTAACTACTAACTACGAGCGTAGCGAGCATATCCATGGATTTATCCATTATCATAGTCAACTACAATGTGAGGCATTTCCTGGAACAATGTCTGCACTCCGTGCAACAGGCCATTGGCAAGCTGACAGAGGAAGGGTATAATGCAGAAATTTTCGTGGTGGATAATAATTCGGTGGATGGATCTGTAGCAGAGGTGCGCCTGAAGTTCCCGGGCGTAAGCTTGATTGAAAACAAGGAAAATGTAGGTTTTTCCAGGGCCAACAACCAGGCTATCACCCAATCGTCGGGTCGCTATGTCCTCTTGCTGAATCCCGACACCGTAGTAGAGGAGGATACCTTCCTGCTTTGTATTGATTTCATGGACTCCCATCCCGATGCAGGAGCAATGGGAGTTAAGATGATTGATGGAAAGGGGGCCTATCTTCCAGAATCAAAACGTGGACTTCCCACACCTGAAGTCTCCTTTTATAAAATGTTTGGGCTTTCATCTCTCTTTCCAAAATCCAGACGATTTGGGAAATACTACCTGGGCCATCTGGATAAAGATAGTACCCATCCCGTGGAAGTACTGGCAGGTGCTTTTATGTTTATGCGAAAAGAGACCCTGGAAAAGACTGGCTACCTGGATGAAACCTTCTTTATGTATGGCGAGGATATCGATCTCTCCTACCGGATCACCAAGGCGGGATATCGCAACTATTACTTCCCACACAGCACAATCATTCATTACAAAGGGGAGAGTACACGAAAAGGGACTCTCAATTATGTAAAGATATTTTACCAGGCCATGATTATCTTCGCCGGGAAGCATTTTAGTTCAAGGAAAGCCCGGGCATTCAGTATTCTGATTAATCTAGCCATCTATTTTCGGGCATCACTATCACTGGCAAAACGCATAGTCAGCAGCATTTACAGACCTGTGTTGGATGGGCTCATCATCTACCTGGGCTACCTGTTTGTCCTTCCCTTCTGGGAACAAATCAGGTTTAATACCGTGGATTATTACCCGTCCCTTTTTCTCCAGGTGCTGGTACCTATGTACATCCTGATCTGGCTGACCTCCTTTTACTATACCGGAGTGTACGATAAACCGATGCGGTTTTTTTCCTTTTTGAAAGGACATCTGGTGGGGCTGGTGGTCATTCTTATCGTATATGCTTTGCTGCCATTGGAATGGAGGTTCTCAAGGGCACTGATCTTCCTGGGCTCGCTCTGGGCCCTGCTGGGAACCCTGGGAATCAGACTGGTTCTTCACCTGGCTGGGCTTACTGATTTTCAAATCGATCTGAACAAGCAGAAAAGGATTGTGATCGTAGGTATGAAAGAAGAAGCCCGACGGGTTAGTAATCTTCTGGAGGAGACACAGGCCCGACCCGAGATCGCAGGATTCGTCTATCCCTCAGCGGATAGACCGTCTGAAGAGGTGAATCCAGAATATATTGGTCATATTGACCAGATTGATGAGATTGCAGCCATCAACCATTTGGATGAAATTGTATTTTGTTCCAAAGATCTATCCTCAACAGGGATCATCAGAATCATGACCCAGCTTATTGGAAGTTCAGTAGACTTCAAGATTGCCCCTCCGGAGAGCCTGTCGGTAATCGGCAGTAACTCGATCAATACCTCGGGTGACTTCTACACCATTCATTTCAATTCCATAGGAAAGGAGTCAAACCGTCGCAGTAAAAGGCTGTTTGACGTGCTAAGCTCCTTCCTGCTTTTAATCACTTTTCCTCTCTGGTTCCTTTTAGTTAAGGGTCACTTCAATAGTGTTGGAAACACCCTCTGGGTACTTTTGGGATTCCGTACCTGGGTCGGGTACCTGGGTGCGGAGCACCAGGAACAACCCGCATTGCCGCGCCTTAAAAAGGGCATCTTTAACCCCGGGAGTCATCTCGCAAGGGAAACACTTAGCGTGGAGAGGATAAATGAGATTAACGTGGTCTATTCCAAAGATTACCGTGTCCTCAATGACCTGTTAATAATCGTCCGAAACTTCAGAAGAATCTAAAGGCAATTTTGATTATTTTTATCAAAACTGCTAGCTGTATGAGAAGAGTTCTGATTACATCCTTCCTGATACTTCTATTATTCCCCGCCCTCACTTTTGCACAAAGAGATTCAGCACGTAATGTATGGCTGGATGCTGAATCCTGGCTCCTGTTCGAAGAATATGGCGAAGCACTTCCACTATACGAGTCACTGCTTAAATCAGACCCGGGCAATGACAACCTTAACTACAAAATTGGTATTTGCCTTCTGAACGATCCCTACCAGAAGGATCAAGCCATCCAGTACCTGCTTGACGCAAGTCACAATATCAACCCGTCTTATAAAGAGAATAGCTTAAAGGAACGAACAGCCCCTCCCGATGTGCTCTATTACCTGGGAAATGCCTACCTGGTGAATGAGCTGCTTGAAGCCGCCATTGAATCTTACGAGGAATTCCTGGAGGTAATGGACCACGCAGTGTATGACGAAGAGCTTGTTCAGACACAGATCAGATCCTGCAGAAATGCACAGCGTCTTCTTACCATGCCAGTAGATATCGACCTTTACCTCATTGATTCACTGATCAATACCCGCTATCCGGATATACACCCGGTGGTATCGGGTGATGGAACAAAAATGGCATTTGTCACCGAATTACCATTTTACGATGGAGCTTTCTTTACTGAGAAGACCTCAGATGGCTGGTCTTACCCCCAGATGATAACTCAGATGTTGGGCTTTGATGCAGATGTTTATCCGGTCGCCCTGTCCTATGACGGATCCGAGATGATTCTCTACTACGATGACGATTACATCGGAAATCTGTATTACAGCCGCATGGAAGATGGGCTTTGGACACCTGCGCTTAAGATGGGCGAACACATATCCACCAAGTACTGGGAATCCCATGCAAGTTTCAGCAAAGATGGTCAAACCCTGTATTTTACCAGCAACCGAAAAGGAGGCCATGGCGGACTGGATATCTACCTGTCGGAGAAGCAAGCCGACGGAAAGTGGGGACCACCTGTAAACCTGGGTACCACCATCAACTCCCGCTACAATGAGGAATGCCCCTACATCAGTGAGGATGGGCAGGTCCTCTATTTCTCTTCCTATGGACATTACAACATGGGAGGATACGATATTTTTTACTCCAGGAAAACTCCGCAAGGAAACTGGGCAGAGCCTGTAAATATAGGTTACCCCATTAATACAACTGACGACAATCTCTATTTTCAACCATTCGACAATGGCAATGCTGCCTATTACTCCGTATACAGTCCCAGTGGTATCGGACGCCACGACATCTATTACATGAACATTTATTCGGTTAACAATCCCCGGCTTTACTACGTTACCGGCAATCTCGGCACCGAAGATGGCCATATGGATTCCAGCCAGGTGTTTGTTTATGTAATTGATACCGAAAGCGGTGATACGCTCCTTTACACCAATCCCACAGAGGAAGGAGCATTCGCCTTCCAACTGAAACAGGGAATATATGAGCTCCAATTCAGCGGTGAGGGTTATGATGAGCTGATCAGACCACTTCTTATCACAACAAGCTCCAATAAACGGGGAATCGCACTGGAGGACAATATGGTGCTCTCTTTGCATAAAGAGGAAGTAGAAGTCATAGAGGAGGCTTTAGTATATGAAGGTGAAGAAAGCCAGATAAAACTGAAGGAAACCCAGTTCGAAGTGGAGGCCGGAGGAGCACTTGTTGTTCCTGTAATTGCACCCAAAGGAAGTACCCTGGTGATAAGAACATACCAGGATAGTGTACTGATCAGCACAGATACCCTGGTGACAGAAAAACGCAAAACCAATCTGCAACTTGAGGCCATAGCAGGCGTCAGTAAGGTGGAGCTGGAACTGACCGATAAGGAGGGTAATATTCACCGGAACAGCCTGATTGTGGTTGGGAGCGTAATTGGGGAGGATGCCTATCAGGAGGACCTGGAAGTGGATGGTAGAGACGAGCAAGAGACAAGTCTGGATCATCCCCTCTATGTTGATCCGGTAGGGATCATGCTCCTGGAAATGCAAGATGCATCCGAGGGTAGTTTGCTCGAAGTCTTACTGGTCCTGGACCCGGAGAAAGAGGAAATTGAAAGTGAAAAGGAATTGTTTGAATACCTCTACGAACAAGCTGACAATAAAGCTCCTGGCTTTGAAGGTGTTCGCCCTGAAGATATTGACCTGCTGCTTGTTGAAACTTTGTCAGGGAACGATGCACGTTTACTGCGCCAGCAGCTGATAGAACAGGCCAATGACCCCCTAAAGGCCTACCTGGAACAGTTGGACCTGGAAGCTGAAGGCATTCATAGCAGTGAGGACCTGTTCAAGCACCTGGAAAAGGTGGCCGATGTGCAGGGTTTCACCATGGAGGATGTCAGGAAAGCAATGATGGAGAGCCTGGGGAATGCGTTGGAGGTTTGCTCTATCTATGAAGAGTTGCTACATAGCAGCGAAGGGACCGTTAAAGAAGTCCTGGAATCCCTTGATCTCCGTGAGGACGGAATCTATACGATTGAGCAGCTAATTAACCGGATTTCCAGGAAACTGGAAGCAGAAGGTCTAAGCAAAAGAGAGAGAGAACAGATATTAAGCGAACTCTTTTGGGAAGAGGATGAAAGAAGTGTTTCCCCTGAAGGTAAAAGGGCATGGCCCCTGCTGGTACTGCTTGTAATTGCAGGAGCCGGGCTTATCTGGTTTATCATCGCCTGGTGGAGGCGTCGTGAAAAGAAGCAAAAACAGGAGGATTAATCACCAATATTGGAGGAATCTCTCTCCTTCATTTTCATTGTACTGTCAATTAAATTTTTAAATTTGTAATATTCACGCTAAATCCACCCAAAATGAGAATGCTATTCTTGTTTGCGTCTTTTTGTCTTCTATCCTCCCTTATCCTTGCCCAGAATGTCAAGGTTGACTTTAACGATGGTGAATTCTTTCTCGCTGAAGAGGACTACGAGGAAGCCTTATATGCCTTCGGGAAAGTTCATGACAAGGGATACCAGGACAATGCATACATCAACTACCGAATGGGCTTATGCCTGATCAATATTCCCGGCCGAAAAACGGAAGCGATCCCCTATCTTGAAAAGGCTGAACAAAGCATATCCACCTCTGTAAAGGAGGGGAAATTTGATGAGAAAGATGCTCCCCCTGATGCGCTTTTATACCTGGGGAATGCCTACAGAATAAATATGGAAATTGACAAAGCCATTGAAAAATACAATGCCTTTGCCAAATACATTGATCCCAAGGATGTAACCTTGCAAGCATATGTGGACCAACAGATCGTTGCATGTGGAAACGCCCTGGTGGGTACTGCCAGTCCGGTTGAAATAAGAATTGGAAACCTGGGACAGCTCCAGGAGACCCACTCCTCCAGATATAATATGCAGGTTTCGGGCGACCTTCAGACCATGATATTCATGGGGAAAAATCCATTTTATAATGGAATCTACGTTGCCGTCAAAAACGGTGAAGTCTGGAGCAAACCCATGAACATAACCCCATCCGTTGCCTCCGATGGAAATATGGATGTGGTTGGCCTGTCCTACGACGGAAAAAAGATGCTGCTTGCTGTTAGAGATCAATTTACCAGCAATATCTATGTATCCACCTACGAGAATAAACGATGGACCCCGGCAGTTTCCCTGGGCAAGCCTATAAATTCCAAGTATTATGAGGCACATGCCTGCTTCTCGCCCGATGGCAAATCGGTTTACTTCTCAAGCAACCGTAAGGAATCCATGGGTGGTATGGATATTTTCCGCAGCGACCAGCAGGAAAATGGCACATGGGGAGAGCCTGTCAACCTGGGACCTGGCATCAATACCATTTTAAATGAGGAAGCTCCGACCATGAGTCCGGACGGAAAGCGGCTCTATTTCAGTTCACAGGGTCACAGCACCATGGGGGGATTCGATATATTTTATTCAGAGTTGCTTGCTGATGGCAGCTTTCACAGTGTCCCTGTGAACCTTGGTTATCCTCTGAACACCTCCGATGATGATTACACCTACTCACCAGAAGGGGCAACTGAGGAGAACAGCTCCTTTATTTTTTCCCATGGGAAAATAGCGGAATATCAACTCCTTAAATTTGCGATGATAGGTCGCGACCAGGTACCAGTTCCGGTAAGCATGGATGGAACAGAGGAAGAGGTGCAAGAAGAAGTAGCGGAAGAAATTGTGGCAGAAGAGACCCCGGAACCCGAAGTGGAGGCTACACCCGAAAAATACTACCTGAGACCCATCTATTTTGCCTTTGACAGCTATACACTTTCCAAAGATGGCATGGCGAAGCTGGATATACTCACCTCCATCCTGGATATGCATTCAAGCTTAAAACTTGAGATTACCGGTTATACCGATGCCAAAGGCGCCTTTTCTTACAACCAGCGCCTCTCTGTTAACCGTGCGGAATCTGTATATAAGTACTTGATACTTAACGAAGTTACCAAGGAGCGCATGGCGGTGACCGGGAAGAGTGAAGATGATCCTGTGGCAAGGAATACCACCAAGGATCAAAGAGATGCTCCCGATGGAAGGATGCTGAACCGCAGAGTTGAGTTCAAGGTGAGCCTCCTGGAGGGTGTGATAATTGAAATGGAAAAAGTGGAGATTCCTGACCATTTAAAGCTGGATGAGTAGATCCCAAATCCTATTAGGTATGAGAAGACACCTTTTGTTGTCCATCGTATTATGTCTGTTTGCGGCCCCCATTCTGGCCCAGACCACAGAGGATATATTCTATGATGCTCTCTATTTTTACCAGGAAGAAGAGGATTATCAGGAGGCACGATACCTGTATTATGAGGTTCTTAGCAAAGAGCCCAACAATGCCAATGTCAAATACTTGATTGGCATGTGCTACAACAACATCCAGGGAGAGGAACACAAAGGGATTCCTTATTTCATTGAGGCCACCCATAGTGTCACTTCGAAATACAAGAAAGATAAGTATACGGAAAAAAGGGCCCCACACCACGCATGGTTCTACCTGGCTGAGGCCTATAGCAAAACCAACCAGATGGATGAAGCGCTTGATGCCCTGAATAGTTTCAAGGAGCTGAAAGATTTTGATTCCAAATACAATGCACGGATCACTGAAGAAGCCGTGCTGGCTGTTGAACGGGCCAAGATCATCAAGGATGCTGCCATTAATATGCGTGGACTTTATTTCAATGAGCCCATCAACAGTACTTCGGATGATTACAACGGGGTGATCTCCGGGGATGGCATGATGATGGTCTGGGCTAACAGCAAAGCCTTTTATGAGGCGGTTTATATGTCGGCCAGGGAGAATCAACAATGGGGAGTTCCCGAGCTGATTACACCCCAGATTGTATCGGACGGCAACCTTCTGCCAGCAGGCCTCTCCTTCGACGGAACAAGTCTGCTGCTGGTTAAAAGTGATAAAAGGGGCAATACCGATATCTGGATAAGTCACTACAATGGAATGATCTGGGGTCCGGCCGAACCCATCGAAGGAGAAATCAATTCCGGTTCCAACGAGGACCACGCCTCCTTCAGTCCCGATGGACGAACCATCTATTTCTCCAGTGACCGGCGCGGTGGAGAGGGAGGACTTGACCTCTGGTACTCCAACATGCAGAGAGACGGAACCTGGGGTAAGCCAGCAAATTTGGGTGATCAGATCAATTCAGATAAAGATGAGACCTCTGTCTTTGTAGCGCCCAATGGAGAACGCCTTATATTTGCCTCCAAGGGACACTTTAACATGGGGGGATATGATATTTTCAGGTGCGAGCTAGAAGAAAATGCCACCTGGTCGCAACCCACCAATATAGGCTATCCCCTGAACACCACAAGCGACAATACCTTCTACGTGCCCATCAACAATGGAATGCAGGCCCTCTATACCCGTTTCACCAATGAGGCCATAGGGGCGCGTGATCTGTGGTATGTGGAGATTCTTGACGCAGAAGATTTTGTGGCTGAAGGACTCACCCTTTCGGTGGATCCTCCCGAAATAAGTCAGAAGGATTTCGCCATCATACTGGTGAATACGGAAACCGGCGAAGAGATCGAGGTACTCTACGATGCCACCACAGACTCTTTCAAGGCACTGGCGGGCGAAAAGTCAAGCTATAAGGTGATCTCCTATAAGCAGAAGTAGCGTGAAAGTCCTGGAGAATAATACCATCTCCCTCAGAGCTCCTGAACCAGAAGACCTGGATTTGTTATATATCTGGGAGAATGAGCCATCCATCTGGCAGGTAAGCGGCACCCTTAGTCCTTTCTCCAAGTTTATACTAAAACAATACCTGGAACATGCCGGAAAAGATATCTACGAGATAAAGCAACTCAGGTTGATGATTCAGCTGAAGAATAATCACCGTCCGGTGGGTGCAGTTGACCTCTTTGAATTTGATCCGCATCATCGCCGTGTGGGCATCGGGATTCTGATTGCTGAACCCTCAGACAGAAGGCAGGGTTATGCACGGGAAGCATTGGAAACCATGATCACCTATTGCTTTGAGGTGCTTCACCTCCACCAGGTTTTCTGCAACATCTCTGCGGAAAATAGCGCCAGCATCAAACTGTTTAAGGAGGCCGGGTTCAAGGAATGCGGAAGGAAGAAGGACTGGCTTTTTGATGGCAACTCTTATCAAGATGA
>RCNC010003268.1_pt1 | contig 10617 bp, 13 predicted proteins | sample 2041301 | NCBI WGS metagenome assembly RCNC01 (sample SAMN09708231, study PRJNA481090) | Marine sediment metagenome, whole genome shotgun sequencing project. | biome: marine sediment; feature: ocean; material: sediment; isolation source: Sewage treatment plant 13A marine sediment (STP13A) ... | reverse complement strand
CGTCAATAACATCAGAGTTCTTACTGGGTTTGCGTCTTTTGCCTTTCTGGAAGTCGACCAGATCGACTTCAAATAGGCGTTTATTCAGACGGTGCTGACGGTCCCGCTCTTGATCAACCTCTTTGATAGCAGCGGTAGCAAGCCCGTCACAGGCTGATTTGCGCTCTCCAGATTTGGCGACGGTAAGTGCAAACAGGCTTAAAGGTACATTCCCGTGAAGAGTTTCCACGTCCGCAATTCCCTGCGTAGCGGTACTTGCCACCGTCAATACGCTTTGCATAGCGATCGCAGCTGGCGCTTGCGTCAACGTTGCTATTGCCCGGACGGCTTCAGCCAAGGGGCCAAGCGCAAGCCAAGGAACAGGCTCAGCATCTCTCAACTCGCCAAAAAGCGGGGTTGGTTCAATTAAAGAGGTCGAGACATAGCTCTCCCCATTGCTAAACTCTCTAGTCAGCATTCTTTTCTCCAGTGATGTTTTGTATGCCAGTATTCTGGCGGTAAGATTTAGAAGGAACTTTACCCAGTTTACAAAACTAGGTCGGCCAATATTCGGTCAGGAAGGTAGGCTGCATCAGCAGCCAAGGCTTCGCGGAGGTTTTCCCTTACGCGCTCAGATCATCGCGTTGTTGATCAATCCAATTTTGAATGTCGGCTGCGGAATACCTGACTGACCGGCCAATACGGACCAATGCCGGCCCCATTTTTTGTGCCGCAGATATTTCCAAGAACCGCTTTGAGATACCAAACCGTTCCTCAACTTCTTGCCGCGTCATTAGTCTATCACTGCTTTTATGGTTCATATATCGCCTCCAGTTTGCATATAATAATTTATTCCAAATATATGTAAACCCTTGTTTTTGCGCCCATTTAAATGTGCTCACGAGCCAATAATGGCCTCTCCGCACATTTAAATGTGCAGATCCACCGCGCCCCGCACATTTAAATGTGCGCACTCATTCTGATGTAAAATTTAAATCGACCAAAGAACCATAATTCGAATCACCATTCGGATTGCCGTTAAGAATCATTTCTCTTTTAAGACGTGCTAGTTTTGAAAATTGAGCTCGCTCGATCAGCCCATTGCCATACAATCGCAGGTTTTGAGAACACTGACCTTTGATCCATTCAACAGATCCCATTGGTTGGCCAAACAGGCAATAATTCGGTTATTTTGGCAATTTGAGGAGCCGTGACTATTTGCTATTAAGTCTCATCTTCATGCTCAATACTAACTCTGCATGCGGATGCCTTAGGCTGCGGCAACTGCGGCATTTGCGGCAAACACCTGCGTCAGGATCTTGGCAAAGGCACCAAGCAGCTTTCAGAATACCCATTTGGGAAGGTATTCGTTTTTAACAATTTGAAAAGGGATCCACCAAGAGCAGGCCTCGTGCCCAAAACCTAGAAAGCTTTGTTTGTAGGGTAGTAGCAATCTCCCCAGAAGGAGAGCCGCCATCTGCCGCGGGCTGTGCCGGACTAATCAGAACGCCGCTTGGCACATCAGGTGACCGCTTAAGGTGTCCCAAGAAGTCCTAAAGACCAGACGTAAGTGGATCTAAAAAATCATGTATCTGCTGGATTTTTTGTAGAATATCCTTGCTTGTCGCTTCTACCTGACTGCCGCCGCTATGCGCCCAGCTGGCACTTATCACAAGTTGCTCGTTCATCGCCAAAGACGGCATCTTGCATTCTGAAGCATCGCAATAGACGACCAAAACCGCACTCCCCGGATAGGGGGACACAAACTGACAGCTCAGAAAGTCTGTTTCTTTCTGGCTGGCGCACAGGAAGTCCCGCCCGCTTGTGATTATTGCGTCGGTTTGATCGAGCTTTGCGAGATGCGTACTGGCTGCATCGTCAGCTACTACGACTGTATCATTTGCGGAAAAGACCCGGAGCTCTGTCAGGGCGACTTCTATTTTTTCGGGTCCTCTGAATACATTGAGAAAGTTGCTCCGAAACAAGACGACGACTTCTTCGCGAAGTGCGGCGACCCTAGTCGCGGCTACCAGTGGCAGAATGTATATCTGCCCAACGGAACTCAAATCCGCATGACTTACCGAGGCGAGGCAACATACGGTGAGGTTAGGCATGACAAGCTCTATTCAGGAGAGGAGAGCATGTCACCTTCTGAATTTGCTCGGCATGTTGCAAATAACACTAGCCGCAATGCTTGGCGGGATATTTACTTGAAATTCCCGGGCGATGGAGCTTGGCACTTTGCGGACGATCTGCGCCGCCAGAACTCATAGTGGAGATAGTCAAATGCTCACCAAACATGTGATCTGCAGGGCGCAACAGCGCTCAATCATGCCAAACGACCTCGGCCTCGTCTATGAGTTTGGTACAACGACCGATCAGGGTGTCATCCTTACGAAGAATGACATTTCAGAGGCCGAGCGTGAAGCCAAGGACCTTATCAATCGCCTGAATAAACTGAAGGATGTTTTTGTTGCAGCGGATGGTCGATTGGCAATCGTGTGGTTCATTAAGCGCGCACACTTTTATGGAGGTTGCTGACAAGTAAGAAAGAGACTTACTGAAGCAGGATAAGACAATCCTTATCGAAAATATTTTGCTTGATTTTGTCGTGTGTCGCTGCGCAATAAATTAAAACTCTCCTGGAAAGATAGCAGAACCCGAATGCAAATAAGTGTTCGTGATAATAACGTCGATCAGGCGCTTCGTGCGCTAAAGAAAAAGCTTCAGCGCGAAGGCGTGTTCCGTGAAATGAGGCTCAAGGAACATTTCGAAAAGCCCTCTGTCCGGAAAGCACGAGAGAAAAAAAGAAGCCGTTGGTCGTCAGCGCAAACTGGCGCGCAAAAAAGCAGAGCGTGAAGGATAAATTGGATCGCTTAAAGCTGTGAGGCGACCGCTGACAGCCCGCCTGCGCGTTTTACGGGATTACCCACCCCACTCAGCGGGGCAAGCAGCGTCCTGCGCCGCTACCCAGGCAAGTGGGCGATGCCGGAGCTTCTTGTGAGATGGACCATTCCTCTTTGGTCATCGTGTGCAACGCCAGCGCATGAATATGGGTGGAAAGGGTTTTTGCGAGGAGGCCGTTGAGCAGCCGGTGGCGTGCCACCAGCTTCTTGCCTTCAAAGGCAGAGCTCACGATCACCACCTTGAAATGTGATTCTGCCCCCTCCGGCACATTGTGCTTGTGGCTTTCATTGATGACTTCCAGATGTTCAATCGACAATCCGAGACCGAGTTTGTCGATGATGTCCTGCCGTATTGTCATGCTTCCTCCGAAAAATTGTTCTTTTACAGCGTGCCCTCATACGTCGATCCGTACAACAACGCCCCTGAGCTCAGCCGCCGGTATGGCTCATGTGGCGGATGACCTGCCCGTCGACCTTCTGTCGTGAATAGTCGAAATCATGCCCTTTTGGCTTGCGGAGGATCGCGTCGCGGATCGCCTGCTGCAACATGGCATCATCAGCATGCTCGCGCATCGGTTTGCGCAGATCTGCCATGTCTTCCTGCCCAAGGCACATGTACAATTCTCCGGTGCAGGTGAGTCGCACGCGGTTGCAGCTTTCGCAGAAATTATGCGTCAGCGGCGTGATAAAGCCGATTTTCTGGCCGGTCTCGTTGATCCGGACATAGCGGGCCGGGCCGCCTGTCTGCTCTGACAGGTCAGTGGTGGTAAAGCGCGTTTCAAGCTGCGCACGCAGGTCCTTCAGCGACCAATACTGGCCGATACGGTCCTCGTTCCCGAGATCGCCCATCGGCATCACCTCGATAAACGTCAGATCCATGCCTTCCTCGGCGCACCAATGTGCCAGCGTGAACAGCTCGTCCTCGTTGAAGTCCTTAAGTGCCACGGTATTGATCTTGACCCGCAAGCCCGCCTTTTGCGCGGCGCGGATGCCCGCTAGCACTTGTGGCAGGCGGCCCCAGCGTGTGATCTCGGCGAATTTCTTCTCGTCCAGCGTATCCAGCGAGACATTGATACGCTGCACGCCACAAGCCGCCAGATCGCTCGCAAATTTCTCCAGTTGCGATCCGTTTGTTGTGACGGTCAACTCTTTCAGTGCGCCGCTTTCAAGATGCCGCGTCATACCCTTGAAAAAGGTCATGACATCGCGACGCACCAAAGGCTCGCCCCCCGTTATCCGCAGCTTTTCCACTCCAAGACCGACAAAGGTAGTGCACATACGGTCCAGCTCTTCCAGCGTCAGCAGTTCCTTCTTGGGCAGGAATGTCATGTTCTCCGACATACAATAGACACAGCGGAAATCGCATCTATCAGTGACAGATACGCGCAGGTAAGAAATCGCGCGGCGAAACGGGTCGATCAATTTTGGTTCCATAGATAGTATCTCCTATGATAGCCATGAGGCCGTTTTCTGAACAACTTTGCATTCAGTGGTGCCATTTTTTGGCTTGTAATTGCGCTTTGCGACAGAACTTGGCTGCCTGCCTTTAGACGAAGTACTCCAGCTCCAAATCTAGTTGCCCCATGGTGGTTCTCAGCCTCTTAAACCCGCGTTCGCGCAGCTGCCGCACGCGTTCCTTCGAGATTCCGAAGTGAATTCCGAGAGTTGTCAAAGTAGCCGGCGGGTCTTGTAGCTGCGTTGCGACTATGATCTCGCGCTCACGGTCGGGCAGAGCGCCAATCATTTCGACAAGAAGAGCGCGCAGCGTCTTGATATCGTGGCAGTTCATAGTGTCTGCATTTTCCATGCTGACTGGATCGACGAGCCGCGCTATCCGGTCCTCTCCGCCATCACCGATCGATGGTACATTCAGCGAGAAGTCCGCACCGGAAACCTGCTCACGCAGATCGTTCAGCCTTCGGGGGCTAACGCCGAGCGCCCTGGCAACGCACGTATCGGCGTCGGCCCTACTGATAGTTGGATTGTTTGAAACGGTCTCGTCAAGCCGCGACAGGTTGGCGATGGATTTCCGGAGCTCGGCCGAATTAGGGCGCCGTACAATCGATCTGTTTGCCAGCTTGTAGTCCTGAATTTCGGCGCGGACCCACCAGACGGCATAGGTTGAAAAACGGTAGCCTCGGTCAAGATCAAAGCGGTCCGCCGCCTTCATCAGTCCAATATTTGCCTGCTGCACAAGATCGGATTCAGCCGTCTGCGACCCTGCCAATGCCCGTTTTGCCATTGCGCCGGCCATCGGGCTGAAGGCTGTGATTACCTTGTCGCGTGCGCGCTTGTCACCACGTTGTTGCCACGCCCGCAAAAGATGCAACTCGTCGCCGGCGCTGAGCATGTTCGGAGTGCGCTTGCGGCGCGGCTGTGTCCCCCAGTTTGATATTGGTTTGTTCATTGCACCGCTCAACTTAGTTTCGAAACAAAACTAACTGACTTCAGGTCCTCCTGTCAAATTGATTTCGTTTCGATACTAAATATTGTGAACCATGGGATGCCGCAAGGGGCGGGATAACGCAGCAAGAAATTCCAACCTCAACATATTCAAAGGCTTATCGGATGTGCGAAGCATACAGCTGTATTTAGAGCGTTTATCCAAATCTGAAGACTGTCTGAATCAGACGAATGCCGCATGAATAAAATCAACAATTTGCGCAACGCCAATCTTGAGAGGCTCAATTGGGGCATACGCTCAACTTGATGAGATTGCTTAGTGTCACCTTGCCCCTTACGGAAATCGACGCCACAAAAATCTGTCTGCAGAGGCTACTATCCTAGAGCCACATCCTGATTTTTCTCGAACATCAATGTGACTTCCCTTAGATGTCTTGCGTGGAAATCGCTATTCGTCTCGCCATTCATCGGCCCTCTTTGCAATACTTGCGCTAACTCAAAAAAGCCTTTGCCTGGCATTTTTTCCGCGCCGCGGCTCACAACCCGCGCTGCGATAAAGGGTGTCATTGACGCGGCATCTTCGCGCATGGTCACCTCAAGGGCCCCTGTTATTTTTGCGATAGACCCCGGCGCCCAATGGCCAAGCGAGCGGGCCAGTTTGCCGTAGGTGATGGGCATTTCGTCTTCGGCTAAATTCTGAAGATACTGCCGAACTTGGTCTGGCAGCGTTTCTCTGACAGCGGCTTCGGTGGGCCTTGCTCGCGGCGGCGGCACTTCGCGTGCAGTGCCGTCACGAAATACTTCTGCCGACCAGGCCCTGACGGGCGTTCGCACAGTGATCCGTGTTTTTCCAGTGTCATCCTCTGTGCCGCTTTCGGACCGGCTGACGATGTCACCGTTGCGCATCCCCGCACGCAAAGTGTCTGGTGTCAGCCCAAGGCGTGGCGCGAGATAGTCGGGATCGATTATAATCTGGCCGTCTTCCCAGTCGATTGCTCCGGGTGGCAGCGGCCGGTTCAGAGTTGGCGAATCTCCCGCAGCGCCAGTGTAGAAAGGGCTTGTTCCAGCGTCATGGTCTGTCAGGTCAATGATTTCCCCAATTGCGGGAAGCGCTGCGCGCAGCATCGTCTCGATACCATTGCGTAGCGTGGCAGCCGAGGCGGCACATCCCTGGCAGCCCCCTGTCATGCGCAGATAGACGTTGGCATTCTCGACCCGCTCCACTGCCACGTTGCCGCCATGGCTGGCTATTGCTGGGTTGGCTTCCCGGTCGAGCAGATCAGCGACGGCATCTAAGAGAAGCACATCTTTGTCTTTTGGAACGTCCGAACCTTCGCCTAACGGCAAGGCTTTATTGTCCAGAACGTTCCGGATTGCCGCGGCTATCGGGGTCTTGATGGCTTCCCAATCAACCTCAGGGCTGCGGCTCACATATATCGAAGCGCCATCCACCTCGACACGCTGCACACCAGAAATGGCGAAGAGCGCACACGCTAATGGGGCATCCGTCTCAGCATCCTCGTAACGCCCAGATGCCCCCCCCTGCACGGGCGTGTCCATTATGAAGCGCAGCGTTTGCGGATCTTTGGGCGTAGCTTGCACCCTTATGCGGCGGCTCGCCGGAGCTTCAGACATCCTCGACCTCGCTGCTTTGTATGTCTCGAAGGGCTTTGAGCGTATAAATGCCCGAACTGTGTCCATCACTGAAGGCTATCCCGATCGCGTAGTTTCCTATGCTCCAAATACGGGTTGGTGTGATGGTCTGCGGCACGTTGGTCGGGTCAAGCAATGGAGCACCGCTCATCTCGTCGCGGCAGGCGGCGCAGCGACAGTGCAGCCGAAGATCACGTGACCCGATCAGCTGAGCATGCCCGTCCTGCCAGCGGATCGACAACCCAATCTCGTCATGATCAAGCGCTGTAACAACATCAGATGCACCGCCGTCGATAGGTGTCGCATCAGCAGGTTTGCCCGTGGCTTCTGAGACATGCCAGTCGAAGGGCAATTGAAGGCCACCTTTCGCGGATCCGTTGCCTACAAGCGCCTCGGCGATCTTGACATACGCTTTTGCTGCCACGCTGTCCGGGTGGACGTCGACCATCGGGGTGCCTGCGTCGCCTGTGTCTACGATTTCCGGCTCAATCGGCACGGCGCCCAAGAAAGGCACATCAATTTCGCGGGCAATAGCCTCGCCGCCGCCTTTGCTAAAGATATGCGTAACTTCACCGCAGGACCCGCAGGCAAAGCCGCTCATGTTCTCGACGATCCCAAGGATCGGGACATTCACTTGTTGCATCATGCGCAGCCCACGTCGCGCAATCTTCAGACTTACGTCCTGCGGCGTGCTAACCACGACTGCGCCGGTCAATGGAAAAGCCTGTGCAAGGGTCAGTTGGATGTCACCCGTCCCCGGTGGGAGATCCAGAAGCAACACGTCCAACTCGCCCCATGCGACCTGCGCTACAAACATCTGTAGATATTTGGTGACCATCGGGCCACGCAGGATGGCAGGACTGTCATCGTTCGACAGCATCGCCATCGACATTACTTTTATACCAAAAGCCTCGGCCGGGATCACTTTTTTATCCGAAGACATGGCCGGCGGCTGATTGCCCTTGATGCCCAACATTCCCGGAATGGACGGCCCGTAGATATCGGCATCAACAACGCCGACGCGTAGTCCCATCCGGGCCATGGCGACGGCTATATTGGCTGTTACGGTGGATTTCCCAACGCCCCCTTTTCCACTGCTGATCGCAATCATCTTGTGCCCGCTTTGTGCAGCTTGTGTATGCGGATCTGGCTGGTTCATTGCTCTCGACCTTTGCTTATTTCGTTCGATTGAATTGGTGGGCGTGGCAACACACCGCCACTGCTGAAATTTACACACAGTTTACCTAAATCGTCGGGCGTGAGTTCTGCCGCGATACAGGCGCAAAAGCCCCTGCCGTCCGATGATGTGTAATGAGTACAGGCTTCGCACGTGCCGAAAGCTTGCGCTCCTTTCAGCCCCGCGAGGGTTTCGGACAGGCGCGACAGAGTCGCCAAAAATACCGCACGTTCTTTTGGATTAATGACATCTATCAGAGACATTAAATCTCCCAACGGGTCCACGTTAAGGGCTTGCTGCCCCTGCTCGGTGATCTCAAGCCGAACGCTCCTGCCATCACTATCAGAACGAAACCGTGCAAGAAGCCCTTTCTCCTCGAGGGTTTTGATAGTCTGGGAGGCCGTTCCTCGCGTGGTAACCTGAAAACTGGCGAACGCGGATGGCGTGCGCGACACGCGGTTGGCGCGCGCAAAGAACCGCAGGCAAGTCCATTGCGCTGCAGTCAAGGGGGACGCCAAGTCCTCACCACGCGAAGAGCGCCCGATATGAATGAGGAGTTCGGCGATTTCGTCAGAGCCGCTTGATGTATATGTCATGGCGTTTTGATAGCGATATAGAACTACTTTGGCAATGCAAAGTAACCTGTTCTGACACTATTCGAGACCCAGAACCTGTTCAAAAATAGGAACGCACTTTTAAGTAACAAACCGAATGTCCTTGCTGCTCGCAGCCTGTCTGCTCAGAGGTCATCGGATGACGCCGCCGTCCTTTACGGAAACAGACTACGACTTCAACTCATGACTGTGCTCCATCGCCTGAACAGCGACTTGAACGGTTGTCGCCTCTGGGTAGTTGCGGAACTCTTCTGCTGGCTCCACGCGTTGTTGAAGTCGTGGATATCATAGTCACCAGAGCAGTTGGCGAGCCAAAGAATAATACACGATTCCGCATGCTCATGAACAGTATCAACCAGCACTTTGTTGTCGACCTTCACCGCAAATGTCATTTGTGAGCCAATTGATAATGAGGGGCTGCTTTCGACGCAGTCAAAAAAATTACTGCGTTGCGGCAAACTGCATCCGTATAGCGTTCACCCATCCAGACTGTGGCGATGGTTTTTTGTTCCAATTTTCCAATCCGGTTTGCTGGGCTAGTCATCAAAAATACCAATCCTGAGCGACCAAGTAAGCTTGTTCCCCGTGCTGCGGTATAGTTCCAACCAGCGCAGGACCCATTGGAGTATGCCCGTCATCCGATTCCATTGGTCTTATTCACGTCTTCGATGTTGTGCGTTATTAGTCAACTCACTAACATAAAGGATCAAGTTCACGTTCTTGAAGTCAATGCCATGGAACTTTCCGGCGAACCTGCCCTCAATATCAATAACGTGTGTGACAGCAGCACCTTTCATCATGCCGCCGTCAGCCGACATTGTGAACTCCAGCCCATAGTCGCGAGCCAACAGCCGCGTAGCATTTTCCGGTTGATCCGGTGTTTTGGTCAGGAGAGCCCAGTTCATGAAATCCAGGCCATGCAGTCCGGCATAATCGCGCAGAACATCAGGTGTGTCATTCAATGGGTCCGTGGTAATCGTGACAAATTGAACTAAATCCTTCATTGGGCCGTCGTTGATGGATGCTTGGATCGCGGCTATCTTTTCGTGGTGAAGTGGGCAGATGTCCGGACAGCTTGCGTATGTGAAGTTTAGCACGATGACTTTGTCGCTGAAATCCGACAAGCTTACCAACTTGCCCTCAGCATCCTGCAAACTAAATTCGGGTGCCGGTGTGTCAATGGTTTGGAAGTTGCGCTCCATCTCCATCATGCGGGCATCTAGGTTCTCTCCTGGGTGATCCGCAAATGCGAGGGTGGCAATAGTAGCGGCAAGTGCGGCCATGGCAGAAAGGCGGGTCAGAGGTCTCAATTTCGCTATCCTTTAATTTTGGGCCCACTGTCCCAAAGATCAGTTGGGGTATCGCAGATATCAGCGGTCGGACGTATTTGAATGCATCATATTGCCGCCCATTTTTACGTTCATTGACTCCATCATCTCTGTATATTCTCCGGCCTACGGATCACAAAAAAAATGAATACTTGCAGTAATTTATGAGCGGCGCGCCTATTATCAATGCGGCAGCCTGCCACACTTCCCTGAGCACAGAGCAACTCTCAGACATCGGCCTGAGCAACGCTGATCTCATCGCGACGCATGACTGAAACCAACAAAGAAACCATTCATCTCATGTGCAAGGAGCACCATGTTTCCCTCTACGAAAAGTTTGGCTATCGATACACTCAGCCTTCTGCATCGGATCATGGTGGGGCCCGGTGGCTTGAGATGATGATGGAATTACCGAATGTCTAAGGCGGTAGGTATGGGCTCGGACCAGACTTTAGCTGCACTGCAGAAAACCGTCACTTTGGGCTCACTGTTGCCATTCGCTGCGTCGACAACGAATGGTCGCTTTGGGGAAAAATGATTTAGCTTTCGCTCGACTA
>RCNC010003267.1_pt1 | contig 10618 bp, 4 predicted proteins | sample 2041301 | NCBI WGS metagenome assembly RCNC01 (sample SAMN09708231, study PRJNA481090) | Marine sediment metagenome, whole genome shotgun sequencing project. | biome: marine sediment; feature: ocean; material: sediment; isolation source: Sewage treatment plant 13A marine sediment (STP13A) ... | reverse complement strand
GGAGTGTCCCACTGTAGATTATCTCCTTCCTCAAACCGATTGTTGAGAACCACCACAAGGTCATATTCGGGCACTATCATGATCCACTGACCACCGTATCCTACAGCTGAATAAAGGCCATAATCGCTTACCCAGAATTGGTACCCATAGAAGTTGTCCGGAATGTATTTCCTTGGCATCTGCTTTTCTTGTGAAGCTTCCACCCATGTTTCAGGGACAATCTGTTCCTCATTCCACTTGCCGTTATTGAGAAATAAATAACCAAAACGGGCCATATCGCGGGGTGTCAGGCGCACTCCCGATCCCCCAAAGGCAACTTCTTCATCATCTATGGGCCAGTAGAACTGATCAATGCCCAGTGGTCCAAAAAGATTGTCCATAGCAAATGAATCTGCCCGAACACCGGTGACCTTCTGAAGTATTCCGGAAAGCACGTGAGATGCTCCTGTGTTGTAAGTATATTCTTCACCGGGAACTGCAACCATGGGCAGGTCCAGTACATATTTTATCCCACCACCGTTATCGGTCCAATTCCTGAACGTGTTTCTTTCATCCATGTAAGGGTATTCCAGTTCATACCATTCGAGCCCTGCACTCATGGTCAATATATGCTCGATGTCAATAGCCTTTTTATCGTCCGACATGTTCTGTATTTCATATTCAGGAAAGAAAGTGGTCATTTTCTGATCAATGCTGCCCAATAGGCCTTTCCCAGAGGCTATACCCAGCAAGGCCGAGGTAAGACTTTTAGTACAGGAATAAATGCGATGAAGATCGTCCGGACCATAATCATCCGAGTAATACTGCTCGGCTACAATGTATCCATCTTTTATCACTATGATGCTGTGGATTTCTATGTGCATTTCGAGCAGCAATCGGATCTCTTCGTTCAACTCTTTTAGTTTTTTTGGTTTCATGCCAACCTCTTCCGGATTACACTCTCTCCAACTATCGGTGGGCCAGTAGGCTCCCTGGTATGCACCATCGGCAATGAAGTCAGACGCAGGGAATATGGGATCATCATTGTACTTCTCGCAAGCTGGTAAAGAAGTGAGGAGTATTATTGCAGCCAAAAAAATGGTCATATGTTTCAAGTTTTTCATAGCCTAAAACTGTATTCTGTAACTCAAAAAAGGTAGTAAGGGATTCTGCGGTTCTTCATAGAAATCCTGGATACTGTTGTCCCAGTATTCGGTACGCATATTTTGGCGATTTAGCAGGTTCAATATATCAATGCTCCACTCAGCCGTGTATCGGGGGCGATTTCTCCTGAATTTAATCATGAGGTCGATCCGGAAATAGTCAGACGCTTTTTCTGAGTAGCCATTGTCGTGTAGTCGAACAGTGGACCAGCTTGCAATGGATGCCTCCCGGTCGATGGGCAGATAACGCATTCCTCCAGCCAGGATATACCGGGAGCTGATCACAATGGTATGTTGTTTGGCCCTTCCTACTTTGAACTCCTTTCCAATGAGCCCATTCGATGCATAGGTTCCATTGTACTTAGTATTGAGCAGTTCACCCAATTTGTTCCTGTATTTTGAATCGTAAATTGTACCATTTACCATGAAATAGAATCCATTGATCATGTATCTCTGTAGAGATATCTCGATGCCGGTATTGTACCCTGTTCCATAATTGGTAAGGACATTTCCTTCAAATCCGTAATCAAAATTCATGGTGGAAAAATAAGGAGGGAAGGGGTAAGCAGGTATATCGTAAAGGTCCTGGTAATAAGCTTCGGTTTTTAGGTGCAGGTACTGACCAATCCTGTAATTGTACGCTAGTACATAGTGCCTCGCTTTGGACAATTCCAGATCTATGTTGGGCGTGATTACTACGCCATCATGGGTCGTGAACTCGCCGGTATACAGTGTCATAGACTCTTTCCTGCTGTGGATTCCGAAACCAGCACTGACGGTATGTCTGGGATTAATGTTCCATTGGGCTCCCAGGCGCGGTTCAACCGAATAGTTGTTATTCAGATAGAACTGGATAAAATGCATGCCGGTGTTCAGGGTGATTGATTCGCCAATGCGGTATCTCCAGTTGGCAAATGATTCCAGGGTTCCGGCATTTTCACTTGCATCCACGAAGGTATGGTCATAGTTCTGAGTTTGGTAACCAGGATTATCCGGATCGGAGTACCAGTTATACAGCGTATCAGAATACCAACCCATGTATGATTTGTCCCATGCCATCTCATAAATGATTCCGGCCTTCAGCATGTGCTTGCTGTTAATCCTTTTGTTTACGATGAAGGAGCCTTTGGCAGTGTAGTCAGAAATGTTGGTATTCCAGATCCTGTTGATAGGCGATTCAGTTGTCCCGATATCCGCCTCGCTGTCCCAGGTATAAGTCCTGCCCGAAAATGCAAGTACCGTTCGCAAGTGGGTTTTTGGATTAAGGGTAAGACTGTTGGTGATTCCCACCGTGGCTATATCAGAACTCATTTCATAGCCACTTGTTCCGATCTCATGACTCAATCCCCCGATGCCGAACAAGGTAAACACCCCTAGCTTTTTGGTGGGATGGTAGATTTTAAAAGACAGGTCCTGAAAATCTGGGATACTCTTGAGGTCTGCCCCCATCTTCTGTATCAATTTCAAGGTACTGTAACGGTATTGTGCAATGTATGTGGAGTTAGATTTTTTACTGATGGGCCCCTCCACCATGGCCTCAGTTCCCAAAAATCCTATCTCGATGGTTTGCTCATGCTTTTCGTTATTGCCCGATCGCAGCCTAAGATCAAACACTCCGGAAAGAGCATTTCCATATTCTGCCGGGAAGGCACTGGTAAGAAAATCGGATCCGCCCAGCATGTTATTACTTACCACATTGACTCCTCCTCCAGAGGCCCCTATGTCCGAAAAGTGGTTCAGGTTTGGAATCTCAATACCTTCCAGGCGCCATTGAAGGCCCTTTGGACTGTTGCCCCTGATCACTATGTGGTTCTGTCCGTCGTAAGTGGAGATTACCCCCGGGAAAGAGACCGCAGCACGTGAAATGTCTGCCAGAGATCCCGGAGTATTCTCCACTTCATAAGCGGAGAAACTTCTTCCGCTCACTACCGCCAGATCGTTGATGGGTAGCGATCTATCGGTCCCGGATGAAATTTGCACTTCAGAAATTGCATAGACCGATTCCTTCATTTCCATATTGGCCACAAACTCCTTCCCAGAGTTAAGCTGGAAGTTTGTCAGGGCATTGGGTTCATAGCCAATGTAGGAACACTGAAGGTTATGCCTTCCCACCGGCACATTTTCAAATCTGAAGTACCCGTTTTCATCTGTAGAGGTTCCTGTTACCGGTCCTTCAGATCCAAGCAGGACATTGACTCCCACCAGGGGCATTTTCGTATCAGAATCAAGTATTTGCCCCTTGATCGTTTGCTTTGGTTGCTCATTTGGAGACACAGAACTTACAGGTATAATCAGAATCTTATTTCCCCGTTCGATAAAGGCAAGCGAATCCTCTCTGAACATATTGTTGAGATGTTCCCGGATAGTTCTCTTTTCATTATTAACGTGATAGATCCGCTCAACGGGCACCTCACTGCCATAACTGAATGTGAAACCCCTTATACTCTCCATGGTGGTAAGCAGGGATTTGATAGAGGCAGTTTGTTCCGCAAAACTAATATGGCCATCCAATAACTTCGTCTGTGACCAGGCTGGTTGAAACAGCATGGTAAGCAGTATGACAATCCATATGGAGATCCGGTTTCTCATCACAATATTTTACTCTGGTAAGGCAAATACTACTTTGTCATCTTCATAGCTGTAATCCAGTCCCAATACCATGGATATTTCATCCAGAACACTATCCAGATCCTGGTTATCCAGAATAGATGTTAGTGTCAGGTTGCTCGGGACACTCTTGTGCAAAAAGATATCAATCTCGTAATATGCCTCAAGTTGCTTGAATACATCCTTAAGATTAGCATGGTCGAAAAATAAGGTACCTGTTTTCCAGCTCAGGAAGTTTAAGCTTACTGTGTCAGCTCTGGCAATGGTTCCTGCTATAAGAGTTGCCTGTTCATCTTTTTCCAGGATAAGCTTGTCAGCTCCCTTTAAGTTTGATGAAAAGGCCACCCTTCCCTCTACGACCTGAACTGAAATTGATTCACCATTTTCGTCCGGACTGATATTGAAGGAAGTTCCCAGTACCTGTACAAGTGCTCTTTGATTCACATTTACTATAAATGGTAAGGTAGGGTCGCTAACTACTTCAAAGAAAGCCTCTCCTATAAGCGTCAGTTTTCTCTGTCTGCGATTAAACTTCTCCGGATAGATGAGTTCTGCCTCTTTGTTTAAAGTGACCTGGGAACCATCCGGAAGAACTACCTCTTTCATTTGATCACCCGCTTTTACAGCAAGCATATTGGGGGTGGGGAATACTAACTTTTGTGTTATAAACCCCACTCCCAGGAGCATTATTACAGCGGCGGCTGTTTGCCAGAGATATCTCATGTTTCTCTGCTTTTTAAATCCCATTCGTCCCCTGACCTTCTTCCAATCCTCCTCTATGCTAATGGACTGGTAAGTTTCCAGGTTTCTGAATAGTCGATCTTCAATGTCTTTTTTAGGTTTCATGGTCCTGTGGTTTCTATATACAGGACAACTGGAATGAGAATAACACGTAACTAGAAGAATAATAGTCTATGAATCAGGTAGATAGCAGATCTCCAAGGCTATCTCTCAGGACTCTTAAGGCATGGGAAATATGCGTTTCGACCGTTCGTTTGGAAATATTCAGTTTACCGGCAATCTCACTATTCGAAAGTCCATTCACCCTACTCATAATAAATACCTTTTGTCGCTGAGAAGGGAGTGAATCAATTATTTTGAAGATGGCATGTTCCAATTCATTCTCTCTGATGGTGGCTTCCAGGTTCTCGGCATCATCTCGGTCTGAATTATATTTCTCAAGATGTTCTTTCCGGGTTTTCCATTGTTTGATCTGGTTGAAACAGCGGTTTCTCACAGATTGGTATAGATATGATTCAAGGGATGTGGTGATCACAATGGATGAACGGTTCTCATACAGATGCACGAAGAGATTCTGAACTATCTCCTTGGCAAGTTCTAGGTCCGCCACATATTTTACGGCAAATACAGAGAGGGGATGGTAGTAATCCCTGAAAAGTTTTTCATAGGCACTTTCACTGCCAGATCTGAGACCCTGGATCATATGGTTTTCACCATTCTTCATGAAACTGGTATCTATTTCTTTGGAACAGTGAAATTTACGAAAATTACTGAAATAGGCTGAATGGGTTTGAGTATTGTTTGGAAAATCACTATTATGCATCCAAGGAACGCCCATGAAGAATCTCATCATATCGGCCCTGATCCTATCACTCGCGGCTTCTACTATCTCATTCTCCCAGGAGATCGTGATTAACGAGTTCCAGGCATCCAATGGCTCCACAATCGCAGATCCTGATTTTGGATTATATACGGACTGGATTGAGCTCTATAATACAAGTGATCAGACTATTGATCTGGGAGGATGGTATCTGACCGACAATTTGGAGGATACATTAAAATGGAACTTTCCTGTTGGTGTCTCGCTGGATCCGGGAGCCTACCTGGTGATCTGGGCCGACGAGGAAGATGTAAGCCTTACTGCCCTTCATTCAAGTTTCAAGCTTTCGATTATCGGGGAAGCCATCGGTCTGTTCGATGATACAAAGATACTGGTTGACTCCCTTGTTTTCGGGAAGCAAAGTGAGGATATTTCCATGGGAAGGCAGCCTGATGGAGGAGCCACCTGGCACTTTTTTAATATACCTACACCCGGGACTTCTAACACTACTGCAGCTTACCTGAAAGCGAGGGTCCCTGAATTCTCACTGCAGTCGGGCTTTTATACTGAGGACCAAGTGCTGGCAATAACAAGTAGAGAATCTGGAATCACTATCCGGTATACATTAAATGGAGACGAACCTGATGATTCGTCCCCGGTTTACGGTGATCCGGTTCTCTTAAAATCGAGGATAGGTGAAGCCAATGTTTTTTCAGAAATACGCACCACCCTGGATCCTCACCACTGGCTACCGGATTGGGTTCCCCCGGCCGGGGAAGTGTTTAAAGCAAATGTGGTACGAGCACGTGCATTTAAGTCAGGCTACGAGCCAAGTGATATCATTACTCTAACGTGTTATATTGATGCCGATATGCATCAGCGCTATGGCAGCCTGCCAGTGATTTCCATTGTATCTGACAGAAAGCATCTGTTTGATTATCAGACGGGAATTTATGTGCCTGGTGCTACACATAGAGCCGGTGACGAAGGGAGTGGTAACTATTTCCAGGATTGGGAGAAGCCTGCCCATATATCGTATTTTGAACCTGGCGGCCAGCTGGGATTTGCACAGGATGTTGGCATGAAGATTCAGGGCGGCACTTCACCTTCCAGTCCCCAGAAGGGATTGCATATTATTGCCCGAAGTGCCTATGGGACAAACAGGATCAGGTATCCGATCTTTAAGGATGACCCATCCAAGGCGAAGGAACTTACAGAATTCAAGCGATTTATAATCAGAGCCTGGGGCAGCCTGATCAGCGGATCACTTCTAAATGATGCTTATGCACACCGGCTCATGGCAAACAGTGAGCTTGATATTCAAGCGTACCAACCTGCCATTGTGTTCATAAATGGTGAGTATTGGGGCTTGCATGCCCTTCGGGAAGCGAATAAGAATTCATGGTATTATCAGTTCCACTATGACATTGACCGGGAGAATCCCGGTGTTGATATTCTTCAGCACACATTACATAATGGACAACCCTATGCTGATGTAGATGAAGGTGATGCACAGCACTGGAATGGGATGATGAACTTCCTGAGATCCAATGATATGAAATTACCCCAAAATTATGCATACCTGAAGACGCAAATGGATATGGATAATTTCATCGCTTATATGTGGCACTGCATTTATGTGGGTAAATGGGACTGGCCTAATAACAACGATGCCAGCTGGAGACCCAAAACGATAGATGGGAAATGGAAATGGATTCAGTTTGATATGGAAACCGGATTTGGTGTGGCTACTTCACTGGGACCTCAATATGCAATCCTGGGCCCCCAGTTCAATATGATAAAAACGGTGGTTGAGGGTCTTTATATTCCCGGCTTTGGGAAATATGGTCCTCATCCCATTATGGCTGAGATCTACGAAAATGAGGAATTTGCCGATGCATTTGTGGACTGGTATATGGAACACAGCAGCCGTGAATTCCACCCCGATACCATGAATGCTATTCTGGATGAAATGGCGGTGGAACTCAGACCTTATATGCCAGATTATAAGCATCGCTGGCCATTTATTGGTTCGGTTCGGGAAGACTGGGAAACTTCCCTGGAGCTGATAAAGGAGTATAACCTGGCTCGTCCAGGTTATGTGGAGCAGCATCTCTGGAGCCTGACTAATACAGAAAACTTCACCTCTCTGGAATATAAACTTCTTCAGAACAGTCCAAATCCCTTCAGCAGGAGCACCGTTATCAAATACCAGCTTCCGGAACCGGCGAGCATAATACTCATGATATACAATTCCCAGGGCCAGTTGATCAATTCATTTGAACAGAATCACCCAACGGGGGGAACCTATGCACTTGAATGGGATGCCTGGAGCCTCGCCGCTGGAGTCTATATTGTCACCATGGAGACAGAAGGCTTCTTCGAAGTGAAAAAACTACTTAAGATTGACGGGGAGAAGTAGGGATTTAGTCTTCATACTTTACCGAGAGCAGAGCTTATTATTGATTATTTTGCCCGGCGAAATCCAGACTTCCTGTACTGAAGGAATATCAATAAACTTACAAAAACGGTGATTACAATCATCCAATAGGCAAATCCTGATTTTTTATAAATGGGACTTCCATCACCCAGCACCACAAAGCCTGACCAGAAATAAGGGTTGGAAGTCAGGTCGTCCGCTTCCTCCAGGTACTTAATTTTCGCAAGACGCATAGCTTCCGGCTTGCTCTTTCCCCGTTTCAGATATTTATAGAAGGAGGTCATTAGCTCCGAACTTGATTTATCGGCCACCTGCCAGAGGGTCATAATAATGGAAGGACAGCCGGCATAGATAAATCCTCTTGCAAGACTCATCATTCCTTCTCCCTTCTGCATTTTACCAAATCCACTGTTACACGAGCTTAGCACTGCCATCTGGGCATTCAGCTTCAGGTTATAGATTTCATAAGCATAGAGCCTGTTATCCTCAATGGTATCGCCAGTATCCACGTTTGTAAAAGCCAGCATTGAGTATAGTGGGTTATCATCTCGCATAATGGTATGCATGGCCAGGTGCAAGACATTGTAGTCGGAGGCGTATTTCTTAAAATTAGCCTCGGTGGCCTTTTCATTAATAAAGACCCTGGAGGGAACTGTTTCATTGATGCTTTGTACCTCTTTGATGGTTCCCACAAGAGGAAAAAGGTATTCAGAATTAATCTCTATCTGGCGAAATTGAGCCGTATCCATTCTGTCCAGGGGATTCTCATAGATGGGAGCAAAAGCCAGCACCCTGTCTTCTGTAGATTTGGATTTGTATCGCTCGCTAAACAAGAGCGTGGAGGAGTGGGAGTACCCTATGGAGAAGTCCTTGATCAAATAGGGCAAATCCATATAGTTGATATATTCGGTATCGGTGGCACTGGTAATTAGTCCTTCAAAAGGAATATAGGTAATGGCCCCATCGGGTACAATGGTAAAGCTTTTCCTGTCGGTATATTCCAGGCAGGGTTCTATCAAGGTTTTATAAAGTTTATATCCCAGGTTCACATACCTCCGATAATTCTCATGCACACCTACACTGAAGTTTTGATTTTTTAGCAGCATGTAGTAATCCTGACATTCTTCTGCAAACTCAGGCTCAATCTCCTGCGAAAACACATTGATCCCTTTTCTGTCAACCACATAGGTAATCAATAAGGTATCAGACAAGACATATTCAATCAGCGCATCGCGGTAGGCCAGTTTATCCTGCACTTCTTCAAGGGTAACAAATTTGGGTTCATACTTAAACTCATAATAGTTCGCATAATTTTGCTCAATTTCATATATCAGGCCATCGTAGTCATCATTCAGGTGAAACAGGCTCTCTTTATAAGAGGCGATATTGGAGCTGTCCGGAGCTGAAGAGATCTCCTCGTTATACAGGAGCTCTTCATAGGCCTGTATCTCACCCATAATCCTATTTTCTCTCTGCTTAATAGCTTTGGGCAGATCGGAAAACTGCATGGCCTCCAAATCCTTAATTTCACTGTAGAGGGCAAAGGACTTGCTGGTCTCGGCAAATTCAAAAGATTGTTCCAGGTACTTGAATTCACCGGTCATATCATAAAGCATTTTCGCGTTTTCGATGGCCTCATAATATACTTCGAGGATCCGGGAGGTGGCAAATATCCTGCTATTCTCATTGCTCATGGCCAGCTTCATATGATTCAGGGTCTCAATGGTCTTTTGATAGGCTTCGTAGGACTTGACCAGATCCTCAAAGTCATTGGACCTCTTGTACACTTCAAAAAGGATCCTGCTTTTTAATACATAAAGATCAGGCAAAGCGGTGGATAATTCATTTGTTTTAAAATCTGTTGAGCTCTCATCTGATATATTCTTTATGAAAGCGTCCAGTTCCTCAATGCTGTTATTAACAATCCATTGAGCTTTTTCAAGGTTGCCTTGAAAATAGTGTATGCCAGCGGCACGTAATGAAATATCAGTACTGTATACAAGCTTAGATTGAGTTGCGTGAGCATCTAGAGACTGAATATAAATATATGCATTGTCACATTCGTTCATTGCTTGATCATATTCACCGAAAAGCATATGAAATCCAATCACATCGTAGTAATAGTTTATAATATCTCTTGTTTGCTCTTTTAATGTTGGCTGATACTTTAAGTCTTTCAACAATTGTTCAAATTGATTTTTTGCCTGATCATATTTGCCCATCTGTGAATACAGAGAAGCATTGGTTGCGCGAATTCGAAATTCGACTACCGGGCTAACATTTAGTCTATTTAAATCAATCAAGGAGAGTTTTTCCTCAGCCAATTCATACTCTTCAAGTTCAAATAACAATTCCAAATAGTTAGAGTAGACGAAAGTAAAGTCATTCATATTCTGGTACCCATTCTTGATATAGAAATCAAGTGCATACTCGTAGTATTCTTTTGTCCTGTAGTAGTCTTCCTGTACCCTGTAGATATTCCCTTTATTGTGATAAATAGTTCCGAAAAAATAATGCGTAGGGTCAGTTCTGTTTAATATTTTTTCAGCTTCATTTAAATGCTTCAGTGCCTCCCCATTATTATGAATATCCCGGTACAAGGAAGCTAGCAAAGTGTGGTAAATTGCTACCCTGAAATTAACATTGTATTTGCTCGAATTATGGGCTAATTCAAGGGCTTTCTTGTAGTAAAATTCGGCCGAATCCAGGTTGATATCATTCTGGAAATAAGCAAAGGCAATGTTACCAAATTCAAAAATCTGGTCTCCAATTACAGAGTCTTCCTCTATCTCCTCCTGTGCATGTCCTGGGGAGGGGATAATCAAGCCAAGGATCAGAATATACATGAAGCGAGAAGCGAATGCCTGT
>RCNC010003266.1_pt1 | contig 10618 bp, 6 predicted proteins | sample 2041301 | NCBI WGS metagenome assembly RCNC01 (sample SAMN09708231, study PRJNA481090) | Marine sediment metagenome, whole genome shotgun sequencing project. | biome: marine sediment; feature: ocean; material: sediment; isolation source: Sewage treatment plant 13A marine sediment (STP13A) ... | reverse complement strand
ATGAATTCACCCTTCGACGCTATCACGATCAGGCGCTTAGTTATGGTTCGCCGCCCGTCAAATACGTTCGCGCACTGATGCTCAATGAGCCTATTCCACGGTGAGAAAACTGAGCGCCGGAAAATTATTGCACGGAGGCATTAATTTGAGCTTCCTATTGATTTTGAGAGGCACATGCTTAATGGTTACCTGCATTGCAGCGAGTAGGAATTAAGACATAATGGCCATTGAAAAATATGACGTTCAAGCGCTTTTTGCTGTGCCTTTATTTAGAGCCGACATCGGTCACGCTATCACCGAGGAGCAAATCCAGTTCATCAAGAACCTGAAAATGGCGAACAATCAGGTGAACTTGATTTCCGATAACCTCTATCTGTTTGACGAACCGGAAATGAAGAGCATAAAAGATGCCGTTCACGAGGTACTGGATCTGTACGCGCGGGAAGTTATGGGCATTCCGCAGAAACTCTATGTTACACAATCGTGGTCGCTATTGAATCATCCCGATGTTGGAATGCACGGACATTCTCATTCCAACTCAATTACTTCCGGTTCTCTGTATTTCTGCGACCTGCCGAGCCCAGCGTCAAAAATGGTGTTTGATCGGCACAATACATACCAGCAACTGGAACTGATTCCGGACGACGACAAAAAGAACATCTACAACGCGCCGCTCAACGTTATAACGCCCCGGAAAAATGAGGTACTGCTGTTTCCTTCGGGCCTGCAGCACTTTGTTGAACCGAACAGAACAAACTTGCCTCGTCACTCAATAGCGTTCAATACATTCCTACGGGGCAAGTTGGGTAGCTACCGCGATGTATCTGAGCTGACGCTCTAAGGTTTGTTTAGGGGACTAACAACCCGTCGTTGAGGACTCGTAACAACGGCGCCAGCGATTCCTCGTAGTTACGCCAGGCACCGACAGACCCAGTGTAAATTGGTTGACGAACCTGCGACGCGCTGATGGTCGCTACCGGCCTTGCCGTTTTGTGAAACTTGAGGCAGGACGGGTCCCAGGGCAAGCCGCATGCATCGAGCAACGCACGCGTCGTGGTTTCTTGCTCTCCAACCATTGACTCATAGTGTAGATCAAAGAGCCCGTCGGGAAAAACCTGCCCCCAATGCGCCATCAGATCCGCGTACAAATTATAATAGTGCCCCAGCTCCTCCATGTCATAGGCGTAATGATGCCCTCGCGCACTAAAGAAGTGCTTATAAATTGAGTAACAAGTGTCACGAGGATCACGCACACAGTGAATTACCCGCGCATTCGGGAACAAGATCTTTATCAGCCCGAAGTTCAGAAAATTTGTCGGCAGCTTATCGGTAATGTGACGCGCCTCGCCATGAAGCTCACGAGTCAACGAAATATACCTGTTAGCGACAAACTCAAAGTCCGATGCGTTAGCTGTCGCCAGCGCCGCAGTGTAGTCAACACCATCCTGCATCGGAAACCGCTCTGCAATCATGCGTGGCAGCGTTGATAGCTCGCCACCACCGAAGACAGATGAATGGCTGGCTATGATTTGCTCAGCCAATGTCGTTCCTGACCTCGGCATGCCGATAATGAAGATCGGTGTTGTGTCGCTTACACCCGCCTCCGACCAGCGATCCAGAAAGCCGGAATCAAATGTGGCTTTGAGATTTTCGAATACCGTTTCGTCGCGCTCGACTGAATAGTTCACCGCGTCGCGGCGCATTCGATTCGCGCTGTGGTAGTGCTGGATAGCTGCTTCATGATTACCATCGACCTCGCGTACTTTGCCCAACGCAAATTCCAAATGCATGCGTTGTTCGGGGGAGTATTCTGATGTAGAACTCAAAGATTGCTGCATCGTCTGAACATCTTCATCATTCAAATTGCTTCTGGAGTGACTCACTATCGCACGCCAGGACTTAGTCAATCGTCGGTCCAATGCGATGGCTCGCCGGAATGATTTCAGTGCTTTTTCCTGTTCGCCGAGCTCCTGATACACACTTCCCAAGTCGTAATGGCCCTCACCGTAATTCGGATCTATGCCGAGCGATTTCTCAAAGTACTCGATTGCCTCTGATTGCCGCCCGAGCTGCCGCAAGACATTACCCATGTTGCAGTAGACTGGAGCGAAATCAGGCACAGCTGCTATGGCTGCTTCGAAACAGGCGATCGCTTCTTCGCTCCTACCCAGTTCCTGCAGGATATTACCCATCGACACCTGTATGGCGGGTGCCTCAGGCTCGCTCCCCGCCGCTACTGTAATCTGACGCAGCGCCTCACTCGGCCTACCCTGCGCGAGCAAAGCATCGGCAAGACTGCGACGCGCATCCACCATCCTCGGCTCAATCGCGAGCGCTGCCTCATAATTCTCAATAGCTGCCACGGGCTGTCCTGATAGCAACAGCGCATTAGCGAGATTCGCAATAGTCGCTGCGGCATCGGGTTGGATTTCGAGAGCCTGCCGGTATCGGGCGGCCGCTTCATCGTATCGGCCGAGTGCCTGCAAAACGTTACCCAAATTGGCTAGCGCCTCGAAATATTCCGGCCGGATTTCTATGGCCTTGCCAATCAATTCTGCAGCGTCCTCAAAACGCCCCTTTTGGAGCCCAATCACACCGAGATAATGCAGGGCATCAGGATGCTTTGAATTGACGCTCAGGATATGGCGATAAATTTGCTCAGCCTGCCCGAGATCACCAGCACCATGGCACTGCAGTGCACGTTGCAACGCCTGCTCGAGATTCCCGGAGTCAATCATTGTTTTTTTACATCACCCTCTGAACCGACCGGACGCCCCGATTCGACTCTGGGAGCTGTTACTTTACCGTTCAATCAATCTGTTTCTATAACACTATAACATCGAGAAAACGCCCAAAACACGAGCACGCTGTCTCCAACGTTATCAACACCGTTAACAAATGCTATCCTCTATTCCTCTGATATAGGTTAATGCCACCTATGGTCTGCTTCGAACTGACATGAACTTTCCGGAGCGACGGTAGTCCAAAACTCAACAAAATGAGGGGGTGGGGGTGGTGCACATCTGTTCGATGATCGATTTTCGCTGGCCATTGATTGCCACCATGACACTGGTGCTTATTGCTGCACCGCCTGTAGTAGAAGCCAGGTCTTCTGACGCTGACTTTGCTCAGCAGAATTACGCACAACGTCTTGCCGAAGGACAGTATCGGGAAGCGGCCGACTCGGCAAAACTGTTGATTTCATTGCTGCTAAAAGAACCCGGCTACAACAAGCTCGAATATGCTGAGGCACTGACGCAGCTTGCAACGGCGCAAAATGGTGCGGAAGCGTACGATTCTGCCCAGCAAAACTTCCTGCTCGCTATCGATGTCATCGAAAATGAGGGAGACCGGTTGGATAGCTCACTCATAGCTCCGCTATTGGGGCTGAGCCGGAATTATGTTTCCTCGGGACAATATAAAAAGGGCGTAAAAAGTTACAAACGTACCTTGCATGTACATCAGGTCAATACGGGACTGTACGGCGAAGGCAAGGACGGAATTATCGGCGAACTCAGTGAAACGTATTTCCAGCAGGGGGATTTCTCACAAGCCAACGCAATGCAGGACGCGTACGTCGCGCTCGTAAATCGGGCTCATCCGGGCATTGACCTCGCCCAGCTACCCTCTCTGTATAGCAGAGCCGCTATGTTGTCCCGTACTGGTGCACATCTTCGTGCCCTGAATGGGTATCGGCGGATCATTTCGCTGATCGAACGGGCCGAGGGTCGGCGGTCGCTAAAACTAATACCGGCGTTCACCACCATTTCCCTACTGCTTGCCGATCACAACATTGCAGATGGAGAAAATGGTATCGATAAGGGCCGCCGATATCTGCGGCGTGCAGTTGATATCGCGGAGAATAATGAAGATGCGGACACTATAATCAAAGCCGATGCGCATATTATGCTGGGTGATTTTCTGAGCGAGCGATCGCCGAATCGTAACTCTATGCTCCGCAGTTATCGGCATGCCTGGGATGAACTGAGTAAAGATGAGCAATACCATGCACGACGTGAAAAGATTTTTGCTCGGCCGTTGTTGCTTAATCAAATTCCTGCCGGCAGCTCCCATGCAATGATTGAATTGCTTGACAATGCCGCGGACCCCAATACGACTAAAAATGGCGTCATAGTCGTCCGTTATGATATTAGCCAATACGGGCGCCCGGTAAACGTTCGAATAGTTGAATCTGTTCCGGCCAGGCATCATGACTATATCGTCATAAATCATGTTCAAAACTTTGCTTTTCGACCGGGCCTTATCGATGGAGAACCGCTAATATCACGAGACATGAGCTTTGAGATTTATTTTTCGTATCCGGACGGTGATGTAGCGAGAAACGTGAAGGCAAATTCCGTGGCTCAAACTGTGCGGCAAAAATAGCGAAATATGGACCCAATAAGTCAGGTAATTCAGGCAGGTTACTCGGCCTTGAAACGTGGCGCATTTTCAGAAGCACGTCGGCATCTACAAAATGTCAATCATCCGAAGGCCATGCACTTGCTGGGCCTTGTCGAGAAAAATGACGGCAATCCTGAAGCGGCCATCAGACTTCTTAAACGGGCAGCGCAGCTGGATCAAAAGGATCCTGAATTAGCCAATAACCTCGCCCTGCTTGCGCGTGACAGCGCTCAGCCGGAATTGGCCGAGTCGGAATTTCGTCGCGCAATCAAACTTCGACCGGACTATATGCAGGCGAAAATTGCTCTTGGCCGCCTGTTGATCGACACCGAAAAGTGGCAAGAAGCGCTGGCGATCTACGAATCACTCATGCAGTCATCGTCGCACAGTGTCCCTGTGCGATATGGCCTTGGCACAGCGAAGCTGGGTGCCGGCGAAGCGGAGCACGCGGAGGCCCTGTTTGACACGCTGATACTCGAAGGAAACGAGCTGCCCGAGATTCTTTTCATGCGAGCACGAGCTCGCCTCGAACTTGGACGGGTTGACCTTGCATTGGTCGACCTTAAAAAATCTCATAAACTCGGGCCCAGTGATTTCAGCCTGCGAACGCTGGCAAGCACCTACTGGATGATCGACGACCAGAGGTCGTTCGATGAACTGCTCGGCCACTCTTGCAAGGTTCCGGAGCTCGCCGTGACCAGCGCCGAGATACTCCGCCAAAGCGGAAAGCCTGAGCGGGCATTGACGACGCTCGGTGCCATGCGGAAGACTAACGACTTGTCGCCTGAGTCCTGGTCGGTCGCAGCGATGGCGCATATCGACCTGAACCAGGCTGTTGAAGCTGAAGCGGCTGCGAAACAATGCCTGCTCTCGAACCCGGACGATCGCCTGGCAATAGGTAATTTGATTGCCAGCCTACTTATGCAGGGCAAGGCTCAAGAGGCCATGCCATTCATCGATGCAATGCGTACTGCCGAGCCTAACAGGCAACACTGGATAGCCTACGAGGCCACAGCGCTGCGCCTTACGGGATCCGATCGCTACGGACAACTGGTCGACCTTGAGCGTTTCGTTCGCCCTTACCTTCTGCCAACTCCAGCAGGCTTTGACAGTATCGAGGATTTCAATGCTCAATTTCTTAATGCGCTGGATCAATGGCACCAATATAAGGTGCACCCGCTTGATCAATCATTGCGTGACGGCAGCCAAACGCCTCGAGATCTGACCTGCATTGATGATCCGGTGATTCGGGCCTATGTTCGCGCGCTCGATGTCCCTATTCAGCAATACATGGCAGACGTTGGCAGTGGGGATGACCATCCGCTGACTGCGCGCAATACCGGTAAGTATCGGATTACGGGCAGTTGGTCCGTTCGTTTGCATGGCGGAGGACACCATGTAAATCACGTGCACCCGGAGGGCTGGATCAGTTCCTGCTATTACATATCCGTTCCCGAGGAAACACTAACCGACCCCGATAAAGCCGGTTGGATCAAGTTTGCTGAGCCACCTTTCGAGACGTCGCCTCCCAGCCCCGCCGAAAAGTGGATTCGTCCGGAGGCGGGAGTGTTGGTCCTGTTTCCATCATTCCTTTGGCACGGCACGCAGCCAATTCATGACGGATCTGAACGAGTGACGGCACCGTTCGATGCCGTTCCCGCTTAGGAATCAAGGTCTGATCAAATCGCTGTACGGCGAACAACACGACGCGCCATCAGGTGGCGCCAGTTTTCCAGTGAATACAAGTGTAAGTAACACGCAGACAGATAACCGGCCTGGTGCAGTTCAAAGATGACGTCCGCCGGCAAATCATCGAGCTTTTTCGCGTCAATGGCTACGTAGTCTGCCAGCGATTGGGACTCCGTGCTGCCCTCAGGCGTATGAGCGACACGCAGCGTTGTCAGCAAGTCCAGATCTATTAGCTTCTTGCAGAATTCCTGTGTGCGCTTGCGCTCGCCTTCGTATTGAGCACACAGCTGCATTAGCGCTTCTGTATGTTCAGATATTTGGCCATCCACGAAGAACGGGTACTCCGGGGTCTCACTAACCGACGCGGCTTCTCTATCAACAACCACGGCCATCTTGCCGCCTCTCTCTTTAGCGAAAGCGAACGGATAGCAGCGTAAATATGTGGGTACATAGCATGCCGGTTCCCACTGTCCATCGTCGTCAACGAACAGGTTGGCATCCTCCAGGAGCCCCACAACGGCTACCGGAACAGGATTGTCGAGGTTAGAAAAAATTATCGGATAGCTGCGCTGCGCACTACCTATTTCAGTCAAGGTCAGTGGTACGGCGCGCACGTCCTTCACAAAATCGAACGGCCTTTCCGCGGGCGTAAAGCCCATCGACGCATGCGTCTCCTGATTCAGTAATTCGGGTTTATCGTAGAGAAACAATTTGCCGCTCAGGCTGGTGCTCTCGTTCGTCCTAATATCATCAGTCATTGTAATTTCTCCCTTCGTGCCGTGAGGTGCCATGCTACCGGCAGATTGTTGCCTAGTGTCTCAAAGGGTGTGCAAAGTGCATCCTCGACACCTGCTTCATTGAACAGTCCCTTTACAGTATTGATGTCGTCAACAGACATCGCTGCCTCACACATGCGTGTCAAGCGATTGATATTCATTTCCAGCTCACCTCGCATGCCGTCAAGCCAGCCCACTATATCGGCGAGATCATACTGTTGGCGCTTCTCGAAAAGCTTTCGAAATCCAAAGAACAAGTGAGCATGAATGCCCTTCTTAGTACGACCGATTGCATCGCCCACCTGCTTCGCGGCCGGTACAAAATCATCTTCAGCACGCCGAATCGCCTGAGCATCTGATGCGAACGTGGCAGTGATGAGATTCACCGCTTTATCGATGAAGTCGATTTTCGCAGCCAGCTTCGCTTCTGTAAGTTGCGCCCTGTTGCTACTATCGATGTAGCCATCACGAACGTGGCATAGCGCGATAAATCGACCTCCGGTCGCGATAAGGCGCGCCGCTTCCGCAAATGCGGCATTACCAGCATATTCCACACCAAACTGGCTGACGACAACATCAAATGACCCGTCGTCCAGCGGCACTTGGTCTGCCGAGCACGCTATCTTCGTGACGTTTGGAAAGCGCTCGTCCATTGCCTTGAGTGCCACGTGAGATATATCAGCAGCGAACAGTTGATGATCATGACCTTCCGGTAAGTGTGTGAAGACCGAACCCGCACCGCTCGCCAAGTCGATGATTCGCGATCCGTCGGGAAGGTCTGCAAACTGCTGTTGCCAGAACTCTGCCAGCGCCGGGTGGCGCTCTCCCTGGGCATTGACGAAGACCTCGCCGTCAGCGCCGTCTTTCTCCCAATAATCAGACCAGCCTTTTTCCGAGTTGCTCATGGCTTGATTCTACTATCGACAATGTCAAAAAAAAACGGCGGGCATAAAGCCCGCCGTTCTCCTGACAAATGCCAGATCTGCTTAGAAGGTAGCAGACGCTCTGATGAAGTACGTGCGACCAAATACATCGTAGACTGCAGGATACGTATTCGCCTGCTCATCGTTGTCACCAATTACTGGCGGCGACTCGTCTGCGACATTGTCGATGCCAACCGTTAGGCTGTAAGTATCATTAAAGCGATAGGTACCAGCCATGTCCATGTAGTGCTGCCCGTCGATCTTATCGACACTGTAGATAGTGTCAGGATCATCGTCGTCGACTTCACCAACATAGCGCCATGAGACCATTGCGTTCCAGTCGTCGGTCGACCAGTTTGCCGTCATACGATGCTTGTACTCAGGCAGTGGCGAGCCACAGTCGACACCGAAGTTGCCAGCGCATTCAATGAGCTCTGCGCCTTCGAATGCTTCGAAGTCCGACTCTTGGGTTACCGTGGCAAGGTAGTTGAGGCGCAGGTCTCCGCCCATGAAGTCCATGTCGTAGCTACCCATGACGTCGAAGCCATTCAGCGTCACCAAAGCAACGTTTTGCGACAGCTCCAGTACATTGTCGATCGTACCGTCGGCACGACGTGTGACCGAGTTGCAGAACGGCGAGCCCGCACCACCATCAGCTGCGTCGTTGTAGCAGATGTCCAATATGTTATTGGCACCGCCGCCGAACGCTGCTACGGCCTTTTCGATTTCAATATCGAAGTAATCGACACTCACGCTCAGGCCTTCAGCAAAATCGGGCTGGAAGACGAAACCGAACGTGTAAGTGTCCGCTTCCTCAGCCTCCAGTAGCGGGTTGCCGCCAACAATGGCACGAACCTGACCTGCTGCAAGGTTAATGGCCGGTGTACCGACAACGTTCGCCGGAACGCCCGTGGCCAGACAAACGGCCGTCGTCGCGGCATCCGGTGCACCGTTAGAGCCACACGGATCCGTAGCACCCGGGAAGTTCTCACCCTGCGGAGAGAAAAGCTCGCCGATGCTCGGTGCGCGTACCGCACGGTTGTAACCACCACGAAAGCGGAACGAATCAACCGGTGCCCACGAACCAGTCATCTTGTAGGACTCTACACTGCCAGCCGTCGAGTAGTCAGATGACCGATAGGCCAGTTCCATGTCGACTGAATCCAGGATCGGTACGTAGAACTCAGCGTATGCCGAGGTAACGTCGAAGCCACCACTAACCGCCGGCGAACCGTTGAAGCCTGCAATATTGCCGGTAGCCAGCGCCTGTGACGGACGGAAGTCGAAGTCATCCTCGATGAACTCGAAACCGAAAGCCCCGCCCACTGTACCAGCCGGCATCTCGAACAAATCACCCGTGACGGTTCCACCGACGATGGTTTGTTCGTAGTCGGCCGCAGCTGATACGCGTGTGTTGATGAACGCAGCACCCTCGGGCGAAATATTACCCTCACCCCAGATGTTGATCGGGGCGCAAGAAGTCGCCGCGCCATTGGCAGACGTATTCACACAGGTCCCACCGGTCGGATCCGCCGCCAGGTCAAGTAGCAACGCCTGAACGAAGCGGCCGCGGTCAACGTTACCGGTCTGGGTCGAGCTGTTGGCGACGTTACCGTACTGCACGTAAGCATCGAAGTCCCAGCTATCGGTGATTTCACCCTTGAGACCGGCCTGAATCTGGAAGCTCGTGAACGTGTCGTCAGAAATACGCGGACCGACTTCAAGCAGACGACGACGAACAAACGCAGTGGCCGTGTCGTCAATGCCGTCAGCATCGGTATCAACGCCGTCACCAAATACCTGCAATTCCGTCTGCGAAGCAGCCGTCAGGAACGGATTGCCGTCCAACGTAAACTGGGTGCCGGACTGGAAGATCGGCGTCGGCGCCAGCTGCGACGGTACCTTCGACGACGTGAAATGCGTGCGGGCGTAAGCCGTAACACGGTCGCTCACGTCGTAATGGCCGAGCGCCGTTAATTGGTAACGTTCCTGTGGCAACTGGATGTAGTTGACCGGAGCGTAGTTGTAGAAGTCGTTTTCGGCACCGTCAGTATCAAACGGACGAATGTTGCCGCTCGGATCAAACGTGACACCAAAGCTGTCCGGCGAAAATACGCCGAGTGCGCCCGCGAAGATCGAGGTGCTGGGGATACCCGAAGAACCGGTGGGCTCGAGGCCACCGTTGCCGTCATCGCCCAGTGCGGTGGCTGCGAAGTCGCGATCGCCCTGGAACAGATCATCGCGATCCGTGTACGCAAAGTTCAATGTTACGTTACCGCGACCGTCTGCCGTGTTGGTACCCATAGTAACGTCTGTACTAAAAATACCCGCATCGCCGTCAAACGTCTGCTCAAAACCGGCGTTGATCGAAACGCCTTCGAAGTCGTCTTTCAGGATGAAGTTAACAACGCCGGAAACAGCGTCAGAACCGTATACAGCCGATGCACCACCGGTCAGCACTTCAATTCTATCGATAAGCGCGTTTGGAATCGAGTTGATGTCAACGCTACCGCCTGACGTTGTAGGAACAACTCGCACGCCGTTGATCAGTACAAGCGTACGATTCGAGCCGAGGCCACGTAAGTCAACTGTAGCTGTACCATTACCTGGGTTGTTCGAAGTTCTATCGAGCCCTGGAACTGCCTGTGGCAAAGTGTTGAGCAGAGATTCGGTGTTGACCGTACCGGTCATTTCGATCTGTTCAAAACCCACCGTTGCGACAGGAGCATTGGACGTAAAGTCCTTCCTCTTAATTCGCGATCCGGTAGTAACGATCTCTTCGAGTTGATCAGCCTCATCTTCCTGTGCAATGACCCTTACCCGTTT
>RCNC010003265.1_pt1 | contig 10619 bp, 7 predicted proteins | sample 2041301 | NCBI WGS metagenome assembly RCNC01 (sample SAMN09708231, study PRJNA481090) | Marine sediment metagenome, whole genome shotgun sequencing project. | biome: marine sediment; feature: ocean; material: sediment; isolation source: Sewage treatment plant 13A marine sediment (STP13A) ... | reverse complement strand
ACATTGAAAAATATTATAATATTGAAAGATTGAGACCTCATTATAACAGATTCGAAATGAAGCCCATGTTTTTAATGGCAGCGGATAGTTAAGGTTAATGATGTTGTGATTTAATGATGTAATGGAATCTGAGGCGATCGGAGGTGAAACCCTCACTTCCGATCGCCTCGGTTTTGATCACCTCAGTTCCGATCACCTCAGCTCCGATCACCTCAGCTCCGATCACCTCGGTGGTTAAATTAAATCTGAATCATGTTCGTTGAATATCTCATTATTATCTATATTTGATTTAATGAGTCAAATCAAAATCATAGAATGCCCGAGAGATGCCATGCAGGGGATTAAAAGTCATTTTATTCCGACTAAGGACAAGGCAAGATATATTAATGCCTTGTTAAAGGTTGGATTTGACACGATTGATTTTGGCAGTTTTGTTTCGCCAAAAGCTATTCCTCAAATGCGCGACACGGCAGAGGTACTGTCAATGCTTGATTTACAAAGAACTTCTTCCAAATTATTGGCTATTGTTGCGAATGTTAGAGGAGCTGCTGCGGCCTGTGACTTTGAAGAAATTGATTATTTGGGGTTTCCCTTTTCGATTTCGGAGAATTTTCAAATGAGAAATACGGGTAAGACGGTAGCACAGTCATTGATTGCGCTAGAAGAAATCATGAATCTTTCCGTTAAAAATAACAAAGATGTTGTTGCCTATTTATCGATGGGTTTTGGAAACCCTTACGGGGATCCATGGAATGTGGAAATTGTTGGTCAATGGACCGATGCCTTATCTAGATTAGGGGTAAGGATATTGTCACTTTCCGATACTATTGGAGTAGCCGATGGAAAGACCATTGACTATTTGTTTAAACACCTTATTCCCATGTATCCAAATATTGAATTTGGGGCTCATTTACATACCCACCCTGATAGTTGGCATGAAAAAGTGGATGCGGCCTATAAAGCAGGTTGTTTCCGTTTCGATGGCGCAATTAAGGGGTTTGGTGGCTGCCCCATGGCAAAGGATGAACTGACTGGTAATATGCCGACTGAAAAATTACTTTCTTATTTTACAACAGAAAAAATTGACACAGGAATTAATCCACTGCGATTCGAAGTGGCTTATAACGAAACCATGAAAGTATTGGGTTGATCTCAGGATCCTGAACAAGGAGAATTCATAGTCAGCTATTTTACTTCATCAAAAGCCCCAATAGCAGCTCCGATAATACCTGCTTCATTTTTATTCTGAGCTGGGATAATTCTAGATCTAATATCAATCTCATCTACAAACCGGTCCATTTTCTTACTGGCTCCTCCCCCTATTATGAAGAGGTCTGGAGAGAGAATAAGTTCAATATGTTGAAAATATTTATTTAATCTTTTTCCCCATTTGGGATAACTCAGGTCTTCCTTTTTTCTGATAGAATCAGCGGCGTATTTCTCAAAGGCTTCTCCCTTGTAACTAACATGTCCCAATTCAGAATTGGGAATTAGCGTACCATTAAAAAACAATCCTGATCCAATTCCTGTTCCCAAAGTAATCACGGCTACCAAGCCATCTTTTCCTTTTCCGGCACCAAAGTGCATTTCTGCCTCTGCGGCGGCATCAGCATCGTTGATAACAGTAAATTCAAGACCTGTGACACTTTTAAAAAGTTCATCTGCCTGTACTCCTTTCCAGTCAGGGTGAAGATTTCCTCCGCTAAGGCATTTACCATGAAAAAGTGGGGTAGGAAAGCCAGCGCCAACCTCTCCTTTCCAGTTAAAATGATCTACGATCTGATGCACTGTTTTTGCCACTTCCATAGGCAGGGCAGGTCGGGGAGTGGGGAGCCTGAATTTTTCGGTAATCATCTCACCCGTAGTTGTATCAACAATACCTCCTTTAATACCAGATCCGCCTATATCGATCCCTAAAATGTGCATAAGAGCGCGCTTTTAAATGAGTTCCAAACTTAAGAATTTTATTCTAGAATAAATAAAAACAGCCCTGTGAAGTTCACAGGGCTGCAAGTATTTTATGATTTGAAGATCCTTAGAAATGGATACCCACACCTAAACCACCAGACGAGGTACTACCACCTCCGATTTCAAGAATAAGACCCCAGGTCTCATTGAACTTATATTCACCACCTGCATGGAGGTTCAAACTAAAATCATCCTTGTTGCTATCACCTGCAATAACAAATCCTGCATCAGCACCACCCCAGATATCCCAAGGTTCGGCAAGTTTAAAGATTTTGTCAAAATAGTAATCTCCTCTGACACCTATGGATAGAGTGTTTTTACCACTAAACCAAATTCTGGCCATGGGTGAAACGGTGATATCCGGATGAACTTGAAATTCATAATTCCCGGAAATACTTGAGTTATCGCCAAAACCAACGAAAAGATTCAAGGCATTGCCATGGTTCTCTTGCGCAATAAGGGTGCTATTTAAAGCGAAAAACAAACCCATAACTAAAAATAAAGTATACAAATTTTTCATAAATAATTAATTTTTTGTGCTGACAAATATAGGAAAGAATTGGATAATTGAACAAGGAAATAATGAAATAATGAGACAATGATTCAATGAGATATTGAAACAATGAGACAATGAGACAATGAAATAATGAGACAATGAAACAATGAAATAATGAAACAATGAAATAATGAGACAATGAAATAATGAGACAATGAAATAATGAGACAATGAATCAATGGATCATTGAATAAATGCATGAATCAAGTACTGAATTTTAATATAAAAAAGGAATCAATCGATAGGTTTTTTCTTTATAGCGCAAATAGTCTTCTCCAAAGGATTGACTCAGGTATTTTTCTTCCAAATGAATTTTTATCAGCAATACCACAAGCAACAAAAGAAATACGAGTATCTCATGGATTTTCAGTCTGTTCAGCACGCTGGTTCCACATATAAGAATCAACCCGGCATACATCGGATTTCTGATCAATCGATAGGGCCCGTAGCTGACAAAGTTTGCATTTGATTTTAATTCGGGTTGGATATTAAACTTTCCAGGTCTCATTGTGATCACTGCCCAAAGCGATATCGTGAACCCACAAATTTGAACAGCTAAAAAAAAGCCCTCAGCCATAAAATTCGTAAAAAGAACCAAATAAGCTAAACAAGAAAACTGTAGGAACACTAGTATTTTAGACCGGGTAGACATGGGGTAAATATAGTTTTTTAGGCATTATAAATTGCTGTGAAGGCTTGAAAACATGACATTTATCATGTTATTTAAAATTATTCTAAATAAGCTTTTGTTATTATAAATTAACCATATATATTTGCCGAATACTAACCCTATTTATAATTAATCTAAATAAAAATAGTAATGCAAAAACTTTTATTATTCCTTTGTTTCTGTATTTTCTCCTTTAGCCTTTTTGCTCAGAACGAATCTAGAAACGATACCATTAAAGAGGACAAGGAACCTGAAATTCTCGATGAAATTATTCTTTCTAACAATATTTTAGGCAGTAAGTTTGAGGTTAGAAATCGGACGGGATCGGCTTATTTTTTGTCTCCTCAAGATTTACAACAATTTGGCTATACCGATATTAATAAAGTAATTCGCGCAATTCCCGGGGTAACCATAGTTGAGGAAGATGGATTCGGATTGCGGCCTAATATCAGTATTCGTGGAACTTCCGCAGAAAGAAGTTCTAAAATTACGCTGATGGAAGATGGGGTGTTGATTGCTCCGGCACCATATAGTGCTTCTGCCGCCTATTATTTTCCAACTGTAGGCCGTATTGAGAACGTTGAAGTATTAAAAGGAAGTAGTCAAATTCAGTATGGCCCATTTACTACCGGAGGAGCGATTAATATGGTTTCTAAGCAAATTCCAAATGACTTTTCTGGGGATGTTCGTTTTACCTATGGTAATTATAATTCTAAGAATACCGATGCAACAGTAGGGTATTCAAATGAAAACTTTGGATTTGTTACCCAATACTTTAACTATAATTCGGATGGTTTTAAAGACTTGGATGGGGGAGGAAATACAGGGTTTGATAAAAGTGACTATCTTGGGAAAGTACGTTTAAATACGGACCTTGATGCTAAGGTATTTCAATCTTTAACGCTTAAATTTCAATACTCAGAGGAAGATTCAAATGAAACTTATTTGGGATTAACTCAAGACGATTTTGAGGCAAATCCTTATCGCAGATACCTTGCCTCCGCAGAGGACAAAATAACCACCGAACACCAACAATTTCAACTTGATCATTTGATAAAGCCGGCACAAAATATAAAAATCAGAACTACGGCTTATAAAAATAACTTTGATCGCAATTGGTATAAACTGGATTATGTTACTGTCACAGATAAGGAAAGCATTTCAGACATACTGGCTTCTCCTGAAGATTTCCCACTTGAATTTGAAGCCATTGAAAGTATGAATGATACTGATGAAGATGTTTTTGGTGTAAAAGCGAATAACAGACGCTATGAGTCTAAAGGAATTCAATCGGTTGCCAATATAACTTTTGGAACGCAAACCTTTAATGACATTGAGATTGGATTACGCTACCATGAAGACTACGAAGATCGTTTTCAATGGGTCGATAAGTATGCGATTCAAAATCAAGAAATGATTCGAACGACGGTAGCAAGAAAAGGAAGTGATTCAAATGTGATTAACAGTGCTGAGGCAGTTGCTGCATATGTTTTGTACAAACTGACATGGAATAATTTAACGATTACACCTGGTTTACGATACGAAAACATGACCTTGAAAAAAGTGGATTACGGCAAAAATGATTCAGATCGAACAGGAGTTGATCTTGTAACAAGAGAAAATATTGTGGAGGTTTTTATTCCCGGGATTGGTGCCAATTATAAATTTAATCCTGATTTATCTGTTTTTGGTGGTATCCACCGGGGTTTTGCTCCACCGGGAAATCAGGAAGGCTCAGATCCTGAAGAGAGCATGAATTATGAACTTGGTACTCGTTTTAGTTTTTTCGGATTTATTGGTGAATTAGTGGGGTATTATAACGATTATACGAATTTATTAGGAAGTGATCTAGCGGCAACCGGTGGTTCCGGAAGTCTGGATTTGTTCAATGCTGGCGCAGCAACAGTTAAAGGAATTGAATTTTTATTGAATTATGATGTTTTAAGGAACAGTGAAAGTGAACTTTCATTACCCATTACTTTTTCCTATACTTTGACGGATACAAGATTTGATTCGGACTTTGACAGTGATGACGGTATTTATGGTGAGGTGTCGAAAGGGGATCAAATACCATATATTCCGAAGAATCAATTCAATTTCACCGCAGCCCTTGAAGGAAAAAGATTTAACCTAAGCCTCAGTGGAAGATATACAAGTGAATTTCGTACCCAAGCCGGTACGGGTGAGATACCGGATAATTATAAAATCGGCAGTAATTTTATTATTGATGCTGCAGCACGATATTTTTATACACCCAGGATAACTTTCTTTTGCAATGCCATGAATGTTTTGAATAGCACCTATGAAGTTGCACGAACACCTGCAGGTTTAAGACCCGGGGCACCTTTCTTGATCAATGCAGGGGTGGGATATTCTTTTTAATGGTAAATGTTTCATTGGGAGTAGTTTTCAGAATCCGATATATTGTTGTAATTTTGCATGCAATTAATTTTTAATTGCGTTCTATGACTACTCCCAAAATTTTGCTTGAAGGACTTACTTACGATGATGTATTGCTAATTCCTGCTTATTCAGAAGTTTTACCTCGAGAAGTAAACATTCAAACTAAATTCACAAGAAATATTACGATCAACTCACCCATTATTTCGGCTGCTATGGATACCGTGACAGAATCTGAAATGGCAATTGCCATGGCAAGAGAAGGAGGGATCGGTATTTTACATAAAAACATGAGTATTGAAAAGCAATCTGCTGAGGTAAAAAAGGTAAAAAGATCAGAATCGGGAATGATCATTGATCCTATCACCCTTACCAAAGATAAGAATGTAGCTCATGCCAAATCTTTGATGAGCAAATACAAGATTGGTGGTATTCCTGTAATCAATGATTTGGGAGAGTTAATCGGTATCATTACCAATCGTGATTTGCGTTTTGAGAACAATAATGAACGTCCTGTTGCCGAAGTAATGACATCGGATAACCTAATTACTGCGAAGGAAGGAACATCTCTTAAACAGGCAGAAATGATCTTGCAGGACCATAAGATTGAAAAACTACCGGTAGTGAATCCCAAAGGAAAATTAGTAGGTTTGATCACTTACCGGGATATTATTAAAGTGATTGAAAACCCTAATGCAAATAAAGATTCCTATGGAAGGCTAAGAGTAGCGGCAGCCATAGGGGTGACAGGAGATTCTATGGAGAGGGCAAAAGCCTTGATCAAAGAAGGCGTAGATGCTTTGGTTATTGATACAGCACATGGACATAGCAGAGGAGTGGGACAGGTGTTAAAAACTATTAAGGCGAAATACCCAGACGTTGAGATCATTGTGGGTAATATTGCCACTGGCGATGCAGCAAAATTTTTGGTTGAAGCGGGAGCAGATGCCGTTAAAGTGGGTATAGGACCTGGGTCTATTTGTACCACAAGGGTTGTTGCCGGAGTTGGATTTCCACAGTTGTCAGCAGTCATGGAGGTTTCAGCAGCCATTAAAGGTACCGGAGTTCCTGTCATTGCAGATGGAGGGATTCGTTATACCGGAGATATTCCGAAAGCTATTGCGGCAGGAGCCGATACAGTGATGCTGGGATCCTTATTGGCTGGAACGAAGGAATCACCCGGAGAAACTATTATTTTTGAAGGAAGAAAATTCAAATCATATCGAGGAATGGGTTCTATTGAAGCCATGGAAAAAGGGTCTAAAGACAGGTATTTTCAAGACGTTGAAGACGATGTAAAGAAACTTGTTCCTGAAGGTATTGTGGGCCGTGTTCCTTATAAAGGAGAAGTATATGAGACCATGCACCAATTTCATGGAGGCTTAAAAGCAGGAATGGGCTATTGCGGAAGCGCAACTATTGAGGATCATAAAAATGCTAGCTTTGTTCGAATTACCTCTTCAGGTATTTCTGAAAGTCATCCTCATAATGTAACGATCACAAAAGAGGCACCGAATTACTCGCGGAGATAGTGATGTAATGATGCAATGAATTAATGAAATAATGAAACAATGAATTAATGATTTGTTTCCGAATGTTAAATAACTAAAAAGGTTGAAAGTTTGATCATATAATGATCTCACTTTCAACCTTTTTTAATTTAAATAAGTTAGAAATTATAGACTAGCGTCTGCGACGTCTGGAACCTGGGGCAGGTTTTTTTCTACTGGGTCTGAAGTCGTCACTTCTTTGACCGCCGGAATCACCTCTATGACCACCAGAATCTCTTCTTTTGTTGCTTGTATTGCTTTTACCAAAACCACCTTTGGAAGATCCCCTGTTGGACCTGCCTTTTGGTTTTGAAGTAACCTCAACATTGACTGATCGGTTATTGAATTCAGCCTCATTCATTTTTTCAAGCACATCCTGCGTAAAATCTTTGTCAATCTCAAAGAAAGAAAAGCTTTTAAGAATTTCTATCTGACCAATCTCCACATCTCTTTTTTTCAGACATTCATTGATCAATCCGATCAATCGAGCAGGAGTAAGGTCGTCCATTTTCCCGTGATTGATGTAGAATCGCACTAGAGAATCATCACCTCGCCTTTTTCTGTCACTAGGGGCATCACTATTATTCAAATCTCTTGCATCCTGATAATAAGAAAGAAAGGAGTTGAATTCAATGGAAACAAATCTTTTGATCAGTTCCTCACGGTCTAGTTCATGAAGTTTTTCAAAAATGTCTGGAAGGTAATCTTTGATCTCCTTTTCGTTAACTTCTATATCATGAATCTTGTCAATAAGTTTGAATAATTGAATTTCACAGATTTCCTTTCCATTAGGAACTTGCTTCTGAACAAAATTCTTTTTGATCTTTCTTTCAATAGGCTTTAGCTTATTGCGTTCTTTACTGGTAATGATGGCAACAGATATTCCTTTTTTACCAGCCCTTCCTGTTCTACCGCTTCTATGGGTATAATTTTCAGCCTGGTCAGGTAATTTAAAATTGATAACATGCGTTAAGTCAGTCACATCCAAGCCTCTGGCGGCAACATCTGTGGCTACAAGAATTTGCAGGTTCTTATTCCTAAATTTCTGCATAACCATGTCACGTTGGGCTTGAGATAGATCTCCATGCAGCGCATCTGCACTATAACCGTCTTCGATTAATTTTTCCGCTACTTCCTTCGTTTCTCTCCTAGTTCGGCAAAACACAATGGAATAGATGTCAGGGTTTACATCGGCAATTCGTTTCAAAGCAGGATAACGGTTACGCTCAGTTACCTGAAAGAACTCGTGCTCTACGTTAGCGGCACCTATATTTTTTTGCCCTGCCGTAACCTCGATAGGGTTGTTCATGTAATTTCTGGCAATGGATTCTACCTCTTTTGGAAAAGTTGCAGAAAACAATAAAGTTTGTTTTGTTTTTGGGGTCTTTTCAAGAATATTATCCAATTCTTCTTTGAAACCCATATTTAGCATTTCATCTGCCTCGTCCAATACCAACCATTGAATACTCTCCAGGTTCAGTATCCTTCTTTTGATCAGGTCAAGCGTTCTTCCGGGAGTTCCTACAACAATTTGAACACCTCTTTTTAAAGGCCTGATTTGTTCTTCAATATTGGCACCTCCATAAACAGCAATAGTTTTGAGGTTATTCAAATTTTTGGAAAAATCATTGATGTTGTTAGCGATCTGAATAGCGAGCTCTCTTGTTGGTGAAAGAATGATCGCTTGGGTATTCTTGTTGTTTACGTCAATTTGCTCAAGTATGGGCAAACTAAAGGCAGCTGTTTTACCAGTTCCTGTCTGAGCAAAAGCTTTCAGGTCAGTTTTAGAACTAAGTATTTGTGGAATTGAAATCTTTTGAATTTCCGTGGGTTGTTCATAACCTAAATCGATTAATGAATCAACGATTGCCTGGCTTAAACCAAGCGTTTTAAATATCGACATATATTTTTTTTGCAAAACTCAATTTATTTGTAAAGCTCTGGTTTGCAAATAAATACTGTGTTTTATGTTTAAGAGTTTGCAAAAATAGTACTAATTTAGTGAAGTATGCTATAAATCAATGTTTATTAATGGCTCTCAAGTAGTAATTTAGGTTGCTGTCAAGGAAAAATACATAACCATTTTCAACCTTGCCCTGATCATTTACAATGATCGTTCTTTCCATATCTCCTTCATACCAGCTATAAGAATCAGAATTTTTAGCGAGCTTAAACTGGTGCTCCTTGGGTAGTTTTTTTGAGGTTACAAATTCTTTCCATTCTTTATCCGTCTTATTTCTTTCAATTCCTATAAATACAACTTCAGGGTGATGTTTTTTAAGGTAGTGCAATTTCTCATTGAGCATTTCTATTCTTCCCAGCTCTGTTGGCCAAAAGTAGATAACCGCATTCGAATTTTTGATCAGTGAATTGATCTCAACTTCTGAATTGTCAAGATTGTAGGCGGTAAGTTTTGGCATATCAGCGCCATCTGCAATTTTTTCCTTTTGTGCTATAGATTTTTTAAACTCTTTCTTGTATTCTTCATTATGACAATGTTCGAAAAAATAGGCATAAACCTTTTCAGAATTTTCTTTTGAGAGCTGCTTATTTGAAAGAGAACCCCATGCTCCTTTTGCAAGAAGAGAATTTCTAAAATCTTCTACATGAATCCTGTCATCGACAATCTTCATTAGCTCAAGCTCGAAAATTCTGTTCTCCGGATCCTTCATCTTCTCATCATAGGCCAGGTTGTATAAAAAGGTATTGATAAAGGCAAGATTCCATCCATAGTCAAGCAAAGACTCATCATTAAGCTCAATCAGCTTTCGGTATTTATAAAAGTCATCACTTAATTCAGGAGCTTTTTTTAGACCCATCACTTTTTTATGATTGTAAGCATACCTTTCCTTGTAAAAGTAGAAAGGCACATATATACCTGTTTTGGCAAGTTTATCAAAAAACGGAGAAGGTGCTTCTTCTTCAGTTGATAAAAACTCATTGTAAAGATCTAGTTGTTTCTTAATACCTTCATTGATCACAGCTGTAAAGGCTGCTTCATCAAGTTTATAATTCTTCTTGAATTCTTTCTCAGTTCGTTCCTGTTGAAGATATAAATTGATCAGGTAATTATTCTTACCACTTCCTTTACCACTAAAAATTAATGATTCGTCAAAATCCCAGGAATTTAAATAGAGCAGCAAGCTGTCTTTTGGCTCAAGATACAGATACTGAAATTCAGCACCGTGCTTAAAGATGTAAATACCTAATTTTAAAGAGTCAATTTTGAAGGAAAATTTATTATGGTCGTCTAGCCTGGCAGAGTCGAGTACTTTCTTGCCTTTTGTTAAATAAACATAGTTGTCTTTTGGATTCTTTATTTTACCACCAAAATAAGTAGAAGCATAATCCTCCTTGTTGTTACAAGCGGAAAAAGTAAACAATAAACCTAACAGCGTAAGAAGTGTCAAGGGCTGCGAAAAGTAATTTTTTTTCAAATAATTAAGTTTAGGCATAATGACAAATGTACTAATAT
>RCNC010003264.1_pt1 | contig 10619 bp, 14 predicted proteins | sample 2041301 | NCBI WGS metagenome assembly RCNC01 (sample SAMN09708231, study PRJNA481090) | Marine sediment metagenome, whole genome shotgun sequencing project. | biome: marine sediment; feature: ocean; material: sediment; isolation source: Sewage treatment plant 13A marine sediment (STP13A) ... | reverse complement strand
GGGTGAGAGTGAGGGTGAGTTCTTGGAACGGCGTCGGGTAAGTGGTGATCCAGACTTCCGGCTTGAAGGCCTTTGATCCGCCGCGCAGTCCCACTGGAACCAGCGTTTGCCTGCAGGATCTCGCGGGTGAGGATGTCGACAACTCGCCGGATTGGACCGTGAGTACTTTCCTGCAATACAACACAGCGGTTACGGATGACCTGATCGCTATCTTTCGCGCCGAGCACAACTACATTGATGACTTCTACCTCGACCAGGACCTGGACGAAAACCTGAAAAACGATTCAGTCGACCTGGTGAACCTGCGCCTCACACTGACTAATGTCGATGACGACTGGGAAGTCGCGTTGTGGGGTAAGAACCTGCTGAACGAGGAGTACTTCGCCTTTGGCATCGATATACCGACGGTTGGCGGCTACGGTGGTGTGAGCGCCCCCGATATGTCCTACGGTTTGACCCTGCGGTACAACTGGCGCTAGGCATTGTTATTCAGCCGCAGGTGTGCCCGGACTAACAGGCTGGCCGTTACTTACCGCAGGTAACCGATCACCGCAATAAAGTGAAAGGTAGAGCCAGCCAGAACAAAGAAATGCCATATTCCATGTGCATGGTTTAGCCAGCCTATTTTGTCTACTATGTAAAACACAACGCCAGCGGTATAGGTTACGCCCCCTGCTGCCAGCCAGAGAAATCCCTCATGGGGTAGTGCAGATTTCAGGCTGGGGAAGTCCAATGAGCAGGCCCAGCCCATACTGAGGTAGATGATGAGCTGGCAGGTCTTCACCAGTTTGCCTGATAGCAATACCTCGCTAATAATCCCGATAATTGCCAGCGACCAGACCAAGGCCAGTATCATGTTGCCCTTGTCACTATCAACCCCGATTAACATGAAGGGCGTGTAAGTGCCTGCGATCAGCAGGTAGATCGATATGTGATCCAGCACCCTGAACACCCGCTTCAGTTCGGGAGCGCGAAAACTGTGGTAGAGCGTAGACATGGCGTAGAGCAGAACCAGTGTTAGTCCAAACACGCTGTAGCCAACGATTGTCCGGGGATTGCCCGTCTGGATGCTTAGCGCCAGGAGGGCGCCCAAGGCGATCAGTGCAAATACTGATCCTACGAGATGGCTGATACTGTTGAGCTTTTCACCGTAGTACATTTATCCCGGTGTTCTCCCTGGTGTGAGGCGATTTTGATTGGCGGATTTGGAAATAGTATTACTGTCGCAGGCTAAAAACATCTTGTTGTACACTAGCACAGTCGCCACATAGCAGTACATGGATTGCGTTTAGGACGCATTCAGTAACTGTGCCTGATAAGAGAAGCCAGATCGGTCTGGCCAATTTTTGATTTATGAAAAAGAAGGTACGCAGCTAGATCAATGATAAGAGCTTTTCTAATACTCGTTATCACGACTGTTATATCCGCCTGTTCGTCGCAGACGGCACAACAGTCTGCCGGACAAGAGGCTGCAATTGAGGCTGGTTCCGGTGCCAATCGAACGATTGCCCTGCTGGGAGCGACCGGCATGGTCGGTACTTACGTTTTACAGGAGGCACTGTCGCAGGGCTATACCGTCCGGGCGTTGGCTCGAACACCCGCAAAGCTTGATCTGTACAAGGAAGAAATAACAATCGTTCAAGGCGATGCGCGAGACCTCTCGGCGATAAGGACATTATTGCTTGATAGCGATATTGTGCTGAGTGCGCTGGGCCCGGTCAGGGCAGATGGAGGCGCCGCTCAAATGATAAGTACAGTGGCAACAGGTCATGTTCTCAACGTGATGGAAGAGTCCGGTAGCCGGCGATACATCGTAGTGTCCGGTGGGGGTGTGGTGGTTCCGGGTGACGAGCGCAATTTCACCGGTTGGTTAATGCGAAAAATGGTATCGATCACGCTGCGCGATACCCTGAAGGACAAACAGGCAGAGTATGAGTTGCTCGCCACAAGTGCAGTGCCGTGGACCCTGGTCAGGTGTCCCCTGATTCTGGATGAGCCCTATCGCCATGTTGCCAGTGCATCATTGGAAACTCCCGATTCATTTACCCTCAGGGCCGGCGAACTGGCGCGTTTTATGATTGGCGAGATTGATGCTGGTGAGTTTTCCGGGAAGGCGCCTTTTCTCTACAGCGAATAACTATTCAACTTCCCAGTCAGCTTCAAATACGGAAAACTCATCATCCTGTTGCAGGTTGCCAGCAGTGGAATCTTCGAAACGTGCATTGCAGGCGTCTATAGTCGGCTTGGCGGCGATGTAGTTGGAGATCAATGCCCTGGTAATGTCCAGCTCTTCGCTCAGGCTGAGATCGCTGCGGTTCAATATCCGGTTGGTGGTGGTCTGCATGCCCTCATTAAGTGGTACGGCGCAACGATGAAATGGCATCACCTCGGCCACTGCATCCTGCCTGCCATCCTGATACATAAAGGCTTCATTGGTGTCAGTAAAGTAGACCATGTCTACAGTGCCATCGCCCTCGAGGTCTTGCACACACATGCTGAGAATAAGATAGGAGTCACAGATAGTAGTGCTTTTTGCCTGCCACGGGGCTGTCTCCGGAGTGCTCGCACAACCGGCCATAATGGCCACAAGGCTTAGCAGAGCCAGGTGGATTCCTTTACTGTGTTTGCTGACGCGCACTATGCAGATAAACCTGTTTTCCTTGGAAATGCCGATTATGAAGCAAAGCCTTTAAGGTCGCCAGAGTACATATTCCACACATCATGGTAGTAAAGTTGCCGGGATTTTTACCGGCACAAGGATATTTCACAAGTATCAATTTGTGGCAGTCCCCGCCAAGCCTGAGTAAACTTGCTTATACCGGCAGCATCAAAATCAGGCCTATTACCGGGACAGTAAAAGGACAAGGTATGAGAATTCAAGCGCTATTCCGTTGTGTCACGTTCTTCGTGGTTCTGTTGGTTTCCACGTATAGCCTGGCAGAAGTAGTCTGGATTGATGTGAGAACGTCCCTGGAGCACCAAATTGATAGTATTGATGGTGATATACGCATCGGCCATTCGGAGATCGTTCCCGAAGTGGAAAAGTTGTTCCCCGACAAAGATATCGCGATCAGGTTGTATTGCCTTAGCGGTGGCCGGGCCGCAACAGCTGAGCAGGCTTTGAAACAGGCGGGCTATACTGATGTCGAAAATATCGGTGGTATCAGTGATGCGAGAAAATATCGCCACCTTGAGGAATAGTATTTATGTTCTCTCGCACGAACCCGCGGTTTGACCAGGTGATCTCCTGGCGGGGAGCCATCTGTAGTTACCCGTCAGCATGCATCATTCAGGTCTATTCCAGTGAGCGCAGCAAGTGCAGCGTTTCGCCGCGCATCATATCTACGCTGCCGAGTACCGTATCGACGCTTAGCTGTTCGTCTCCCAGATCTTCCCAGTTTGACCCCCAGGTTGCACGCAGCATCTGTGCCTTCTGCGGCATCGGTGCTTCGAGTAACTCAGATAGATCTACTATGGTCAGGACTATAGTCCAGCCCAAGCGCGGATTACCTTTATCGGTTTCATCCTTGTCGTAGCGGCGGTGAAAGACGACTTGCTGCAACTGATTCAGCTTTGACAATATTTCAAAGGCAGCCTGTCGATGATTACGGTTGGTTTCAGATTTTTCATTACGCCAGGTGTTGTAACTTAAGGCCGACAATGCCACAGCCAAACTAATCAGCGCAACTGCATTGCGCCTCACTTGCTCCCAGATGCTTTTGCTTTCCGCGTCAGTCATGCGCTTATAATGCATGGTGTACACACCGAGTCAAGGTGCGTACACCATGCTGGCCCAGCTATTCAGTGACCAGTTCATCCTCCAGCACATTGAAGATAGCGGCCAGGAGTGAAAAGAAGTGTTCCGTTATTGTCATTATTGCTTCGCTATTGCGGGAAGAGGTGCTTTGGATGGGCACGAGAATGGAATGTAGACAGGGCGCCATGCTACCCAGTGCGGTGGCGGCTGCACCAAGCAAAACATCGATTGGCCAGTTTTTGTTGGCCCTGGAGAAGTTGAGGATTTCCACGACGATTATCTTGCCGATGTCGAAGGTTTGCCCTGTGATAATTTGGGTGTGCTCCCACAGTTCCGCAACCGCTGACACTCCGTCTTCAGTCAGGCCCTTACTTTCCAATTGCCTAAGAATACCTGCCTTACTGAATTCAGCGGTCTGCGCGTTGAGTACTGCGATTTCCATTTTCGCATCGGGTATAGCCAGTTGCATAGTCCACCCTTAAAGCTATTTATATGTATATCGATGCTTACAGGTTAGCGGCAGTTGGCTGAGTGGGATATGGCAGGATACGCCAATCTGTTGATCTTTTGCGCCAGAGAGGAACTTTCGGGGTAAATGTGTGTACAACTGAATCCCGTAGATGGGATTGGAGCAATTCCTGCAGGAAGCGAGAATACATGTATCATAACCTTTGCTTTGCACGGTTCCCGCGAGGATCGGGTGAGCTTATGTTGAATCTACTTACAGTAAGAAAGGCTATCTATTAATGGCGAGGGAAGAAGAAATCCAGGAACAGAAACGGATGGGAACCGTCATGCAGGCGCTGGCCTGGCTGGTGCTTCTCGGCCTTGGCGTTTTTTTCTTCAGTGATCTTCTCGATAAGCAGTACAACCCTAATCAGTCTGTGCAGACACGCTATGCGGAAGAGGGCGTGAGAGAGGTCGTGCTGCAGCGCAACAAGTTTGGCCATTACGTGACTGCGGGCAAAATCAATGGAGTGGCCGTCACCTTCATGGTGGATACCGGCGCTACCGGTGTTGCAATTCCGGAGGCAGTAGCCAATGATCTTGGGATACCGCGCGGCAGGGCCTTCCAAACCCAAACTGCCAACGGAACCTCTATCAGTTATGCTGCAAACCTGGAGTTGGTTAGTGTAGGCGGTATCGAGTTACAGGATGTGCGGGCGGGGATCGCCCCAGGCCTGCAGACTGAGCAGATATTACTGGGCATGTCTTTTTTAAAGCACATCGAGTTTTCCCAGCGTGGAGACACACTGATACTGCGTCAGTAGGATCGCTCACTATGGGGGGATGGTGCTCCGGCGCAGGCCGCGAATTCCGGCGGAAGATGTCTGGTTGGCCGTCTGGAGAGAACTCCGCCAGGGAATCCCCTGACGGATTTTTGCTGCTACGCTTACCTGGTCATTCCATCGACAGTCTTCGCCGCTTCGCCCGCCGTATTGGCGGCCTCATCGGTGGCCGTATTTACCGCATCACTTGCCTGCTGACCGGCTGAGTTATAAGAGTCGGCGGCGCTCTGTGTGGCGTCACTGGCAGACTGGTTTGCGGAATCGTAAGCACTGGAGGCCATTTCCCCCGCAGCCTTACTGCCTTCCACCGCAGTCTCAGCAGCCTGGTCGGCCAGGTCGCTGGCAGCCTGGCTGGTGTCACTGGCGATCTCCGAAGCAGCTTGCGTGGCGTTGCTCGCCGTTTCGCTTGCTGAGTCCATGGTATCGCTCGTCATTTGACTAGCTGAGTCTGCTGCGTTTGTGACGGTCTCTCCCGCAGCTTGCGAAGCTTCCTGCACCTTGTTGTTCATAGTTTCAATACTGGAAGAGACTGTGTTCTCGCCCGAATCATCGCTGCTACATGCGCTCAGCATGGCAGTTGACACCACAACCAACGCTGCGGTGCCGATAAACCAATTTCTGACATTGTTCATTGTGTAGATCCTTTTTTATGATGTGATGCCTAGTAGTGAATAGCGCGATCCATTGTTTTTGCCTGTGCCACCCATTTGGTGACCATTGAGGCTGAGGGCATGGAGCGCACCAGCTTCTTGGCTTCATTGACCTCTTCCATCTTGGCGTGGAGATTGTTGGCATTCCGCTGGGCCAGCTCCGGCACAGTATCAACGCCAGCGCACTCCAGCAGGTCAGCGTACTCACCGCCAATACCACTTACCCGGGCCAGGTCGGCGCGGTTAATCCACTTGAGGATCAGTTTGTCGCTGATACCAGATTCACTGATAAGCTTTTTGCGTCCTGCGGGTTTGCCGCCCTGCTCCAGGAGTTTTGCCTGGGTGGTCACGCCACAGGCCTTGAGCTTCTCCGCGTATTTTTCGCCAATACCTTCAATCTCAGACAGTTTTGCCATGGTGTTCTTCCTTAATTATCAGATCACTTTATGAATGCCCCGAAGGGTCGCGTTCCGCGCTGCAGGTTCCACACACAGAACCTGCAGTTTGGCGCGAGCTGGACGCGGGGGCCAGCCAGTCGTGTAAAGGTTTTGTAAAAAGCGACTAGCTGCTACTTAAGGGAATCCGCAATGAAAAACAGCTGCCACCTGTGGGATTGTTGCTGGCGTTGATACTGCCGCCATGCGCACTGGCCACAGCGGACACAAAACGCAGGCCCAGGCCGACCCCGCTGCGGGCATGGGTGCCCTGGTGGAACTGGTCGAAAATGCGCTGCATGTCATTCGGGTCTATGCCTTGCCCCTCGTCACTGACTTCGAAGACCGCCCAGTCCGACTCCCTGCTGACGCTGATGTTCATCCTGGAACCATTCGGGCTGTGCTTCAGGGCGTTGTCGATAAGGTTGATCAGGACTCGCTCTACGAGGTCGCGGCTGCAGTTGAGCCACAATTCATCGTCGCTGTCGGCTATGTGCAACTCTATGTCTCGGGCGATAGCACTGTGGTAGAGCTGCGCAACGGCGTTATCGACCAGAGATTGGGCATCGCACTGGTCGAAGCGCGGTAGCGCGGCCTGCTCAAGTTTCGCCAGTTGAATGAAGTTCTCGGCGTAAGACAGGTTGGCCCGTATATACTTTTCGATCTGTCCCAGCAGCTGGATATCAGTTTCCGCTGGTGACGTATCCCTGGCGCTCTCGATCAGCGCCAGCACTGAGGTCAGCGGTGCGCGCAGATCGTGAGACAGGAAGTTAAGCGCCTCTGTCCGGCTTTTTTCACTCTGCTTGAGCTCGGATACATCAGTCAGCACTAACAGCAACAGCGGGCGATTGAGGCCAATGACACCACCCTGCAGCAGCAGGTCTCGCCGATTCGCCCTGGAATGGCCCTCGCACTGGAATTGATCTCCCGGCCTGGCCAGGCCGCCCAGTAGCTCGCCGAGTTCCGTTTTTCCTTCGAGTTCGATGCCTCCGAGGGCAGACTTAAGCTCTCCACCGGGTCCCTGTAGAGCCAGCAAATCCCTGGCCTCGTCGTTTACCATCAATATGCGCCCATAGTATTCCGCCAGAATGACGCCGGATGCCAGTTGCTCCATGGTGTCGCGTACCAGTTCATGATTTTGCCGCGCCTCGCGGTAGGCGCGGCCCAGTTGCATCATGATGGCATCCACTGGATCAGCGCTTGGCACATTGGAGTTCGGTGCTGACGCTTCAAAAAAAGAATGGTGCCGATTTTCCTGGCCAAGTTGGAGTAACTGCTCCTGAATGAAATCCATCGCCGCTGCCAGGCGCAACCAGTTCCACAGTGGGTAGAGGAACAACAGGGTTAGTAACATGGGCGCGGGGGAGATCCACAGGCGCAGGTAGTGCAGGATCAGGAAAGAAGCCAGCGGCAGCAATATGGCGGCACAAAGTACCGCCAACAGCAGGCGACCGGGTTCCAGCCGAGTAAAGCCGAAGACCGTGAGGGCGATTATTGCAAAAGCCAGCAGCGACGAATTTACGTGGGCAAGAGGTTGTGCCAGTTGTCCGCTGCGCAGGGCGTGGAAAATGTTGGCATTGATCTCTACACCGGGAATCTGCCCCAGGGAGGTGGTGATGTTGTCTACATGTCCCGCAGCAGTGGCGCCTACAAACACAATCTTGTCGCGCAGGAAATCTTCCGGAAGCCGGCCCTTCATCACCACGGCGTAGGGAATCCGGGTGATGGTGCCAGCTCCTCCCATGAAGGGTATCAGGTTGGCGTGGCTGCGGATGATGGCATTTGGGTCGGGGTCTGCCAGCACCCGGTGGTCCGAGACGCCCGGCAGTGGCTCTACATCCAGTCCCAGTACCTGGCTAAGGGCGACTGCGAAATGGGGCCAGCGCGGCTGTCCCAGCCCCTCGCGCAGATAAACGCCGCGCGCCACCCCGTCGCTGTCTACCTCTATATGCACATGACCCAATGCTGCCGCGGCGGACATGAATGGCTTGATGGGAGGCATTTCGCGCAGGCTGCCACCGGGCCCGGACTGACCTATGAATACTGGCAGTACTACCGAACCCAGTTGTTTGAATTCGTCGGCGAGCAGCTGGTCCACCGTAGGATATTCCTGGTAGGCCTCGGCGAATAAAACATCCATGGCTACAGCGGAGGCGCCCGCGGCACCCAGCTGGCGCATTAGTTCTACATGGTTTTCCCTTGGCCAGGGCCAGCGCCCCAGTTCCAGTAGGCTGTCTTCATCCACCGCGACGATGACAATATCGGAAGCGTATTCAAGTGGTGTGGTTTCGTTGAAAATGTCGTAAATCACCCGGTCCAGGGGTTGTACCCAGTCGAACCATGACAGGGCACCACAGAACAGACCACCGACCAGCGCTAACAGCAGGCGTCCATAGAATAGTTGCGCCGGAATTCTCACGGGAGCGTTAGGTTCTGCGTTAGATCAGCATGACGGCGGCGATGATGCACCACAAAACCAGATCCCAGTAGGTTTGTTGTTCCTCCGGTGGTGGTTGCACGCACAAAGGCAATTCGCTTTCGAGCCCGTTGAACCCTTCTGCATCGACGCCTCGTACCACCAGGCGATAACAGCCCTCGGCCAGGTCGGTGATGATCAATTGTGGCTCAGTAGGGCGATAGGTGACCAGTAGCGCTCCCGCACCTGACTGGTTGTAGAGGTCGAGTTGCCAGGCTTTGGCGCCGGGATCATCCGACCAGCGCACGCTTACCGGCAGCGGTGAATCGAGCCGCGGTTGTTCGAAAACCGGCGCTGCTAGCAGTTTCCGTGGTTCACCCAGAGCTTCACCAGGTTTGGCCCGCAGACCGAAACCAGCGGGCACGTCTGCGGTTGAGCTGGCCTGGACGGCGACCAGGCCCTTCAGCACTTCGCTGCGGGTACTATTGCCCTTGCTCTCGCTGGCGACCCGGTACTCGGTGCCGCGTACGGCGGCGATTGCCGAAGGTGTGTGAATTTCGAAGCGCGAGCGGGAACGTGGTTTTACCTTGACCTCCACTTCACCGCGATCCAGTTGTATCTCGGATACCTGGCCAGGTGCCTTGCCCACGCTCATGCTGTCAAGTTCAAGGATACTATTTGGTCGTAGTAGAAGTTCGCTGTGTTCCCCAAGCTTGATCCTGGCGCTACCAGCCCCACTTCTAAGAAGACTGCCCAGCAATAGATCCTGTCCTGCCACCAGTGGCACTAGTTTACTGCCGGTGTATTGCTGGTACTGGACCTCGCCCTGCACGTTCAGCACGGTACCGACTATTGGAAGCTCCAGCAACCAACTGACGGGGATGCGTATATCAGTCCCTGGCTGGATGGTGCGGTCATTGGGGATATTGTTGTAGCTTGCCAGTTCCATCCAGCAACCGCGTCGGGCGGTGTACTGCAGACACAGGTTCCACAGCGTATCGCCCGACTGCGCGCGATAGATCCAGTCCTGTGCGACGGCCTCCCGGGCGCCCCAAAGGCTGCCAACAATAGCAAGCGCAAGAATCCATCGATGGTAATTCATAGTGCTTCTAGTCGATATCCGTGTCGGTAAACGGTCTTCACACAGTATCCCATATTGGGACCAATTTTGAGTAGTTTACGTATGCGGCTGATGTGCATATCCACGGTCCGCGTATCGAGCTGGGCATCCACACCCCAGACTTCACGCAACAGAAATTCTCTTGATAGTAGTTTGCCGGTATTGGCAAAGACGCAGGCAGCCAGTTGGAATTCAGTCGGAGTCAGTTTAACTTCTGCGCCATCGAGGAAGGCCCTGCGGTTGGCCAGATCCAGCTCCACCGGGCCCAGCTTTAGTTTTTCCGGCTCTTCACTGCCGCTGCGTCGCCACAGTGCGGTAAGCCTCGCCAGCAGCTCAGACCGGCGCAGGGGCTTGATGATGTAATCATCGGCACCCGTGGACAGGCCGCGCACGATATCGTCCTCGCTGTCCTTTGCGGTGGCGAATATCACCGGGCCTTCGAATTTGAGTTTTTGCCTGACGAAGTCCAGAATATCGATACCCTCACAATCTGGCAGCTGCCAGTCAAGAATCAGCATATCGGGTGGATTGCTCTCGAGCCGGGCCAGAAAGCTGTCACCGCGAGCGCAGTGAAATACAGAGTAACCTGCTTCCACCAGCCAACCGGTTAACAACTCCGCCTGGGGTTGCTCATCTTCCAGAATACCTATCGTGATGGTGGACATGCTTGGGTTTTCCGTCCCGTTTATTGTATATCTTATATTTTACGCCTATATGACAACGGTAACCTAGCGCGGTGGGGAAATTACATTGTTCTTACATTCAGCTTCTGGCTCGATACAAGGTGAGTTTCATCAATTGTAAGTATTGTGTAAATAGGGATACGATAGGGTAGTTAGTGTGCGCAACTGCGCGTTAAATAGCGCTCCATCGAGTACAACAATTCACGAACCATAATATAGGGTAAAGATTATGCTTAAAGACTTTAAAGAATTCGCCATGCGCGGCAATGT
>RCNC010003263.1_pt1 | contig 10619 bp, 9 predicted proteins | sample 2041301 | NCBI WGS metagenome assembly RCNC01 (sample SAMN09708231, study PRJNA481090) | Marine sediment metagenome, whole genome shotgun sequencing project. | biome: marine sediment; feature: ocean; material: sediment; isolation source: Sewage treatment plant 13A marine sediment (STP13A) ... | reverse complement strand
CCATGACCAACCGTGCCGAAATCGATCCAATCAACCCGGACCGTCAAGCCGATTCGGCTAATGAAATAAAGATGGATCGCAGGGAACTTCTCAAGGTAGGGGCCGCTGGCCTGGGCCTTGCCGCTCTTGGAGCCTGCACCCCCGGCGGGAGTGAAGGCACCGGTAAACCGGCAGTCCAACGGACCGATCTCGGACCGGCGCCGGACCAGCCGTTCTCATCTCCCCCCATGGATCTGGTGCGAATGAGCATGGTCGGGGTTGGCCTCCAGGGAACCTCCCACGTCCGGAATTTCCTCCGCATTGAGGGCTGCCAGATTACATCAGTATGCGACGTTGTCCCTGAACACGCGGAACGTTCGGCACAGTTGGTAGAAGAGGCGGGCTTCCCCCGGCCCACGGTTTATTCAAATGGGGAACGGGATTTCGAGCGCCTATGCGCCGAGGAAGACCTGGACCTTGTGTTCACGGCTACGCCCTGGGAATGGCACGTTCCTGTCCTCCTCTCCGCCATGGAGAATGGAAAACACGCCGCCACCGAAGTGCCGGCATGCTACACACTGGACGACTGCTGGGCCATGGTCGAAGCGGCGGAGCGCCTTCAGAAACACTGTGTTCTCATGGAGAACTGCAACTACGGTCGCATGGAGCTACTCTGCTTCCACCTGACCAAGCTGGGCCTCCTTGGGGAGATCCTTCATGCTGAGGGCGGTTATCTCCACGATCTCAGGGGGATCAAGTTCGAGGATCGTGATGAGGGCCTATGGCGCCGAGCCCACTCCATGCAGCGGAACGGAAACCTGTATCCCAGCCACGGCCTGGGTCCCGTTGCCAACTGCATGGACATCAATCGGGGTGACCGGTTCGCCACCCTGGTTTCCATGAGCAGTCCCTCCCGGGGCCTCCAGAATTGGGCCCGGGACAACTATCCGCCGGAGGATCCGAAGCGACAGGAAACCTACGTCTGCGGAGACGTCAACTATTCCATGATCCAGACGGCCTTGGGCCGATCGATCCTGGTTGGGCATGACTGCAACCTTCCCCGACCCTATTCCCGCATCAACACGGTCCAAGGAACCAAGGGCATCTTCAGCGGCTACCCGGATCGGGTCTACGTGGAGGGCATGAGTGCCCGGTCCCATGCCTGGGACGAGGCTCGGGACTGGTTGGAGGAGTACGACCATCCCCTCTGGAAGGAGATGCAGGAACGATCGGCAGGAGCCGGGCACGGGGGCATGGACTACATGGAGGACTACCGCCTCATCAAGTGTTTGAGAGAAGGCCTGCCCACTGACATGAACGTCTACGACGCAGCCGCCGTCTCGGCAGTGACGCCCCTGAGCGAGTGGTCGGTTGCCAATGGGAGCGCGCCCATCGAATTCCCCGACTTCACCCGGGGGAAATGGCAGAGCTATCCGGCCTGGGAGCTGTTTGGTGCATAGACCGGCCATCCTAGTCGCATTGGGGCTTGGGCTTCTGGCTTCCGGACACCCGGGGACAGGGTTGAGGTGGGCGGAAGCCCAGGAGGCACCTCAGACCCAAGCCGATGATTATACCCGGTACGAGCTCCAAGCCCCTGGCTCAGGGGCCTTTCGGATTCTCTACGACGTCACCGCCACGACCCCGGGCAAGGCCTACTATTTCAACTCCATTCGGGCCGGTGCTGAGGAAGAGGTCCACGGGGTCACCGACCTAATGACCGGGCTCCCCTTGGCCTGGGAGGTAGTCGATGGCGCCCAGGCGAGGGAAACCGGTCACCCCAGGGCGAGTCTCGAGGGCCGCTATATCCGGGTGGCCCTGGCCAACCCGGTACCGGAGGGTGGCGAGGCCCGTGTCCGGATCGACAAAACCTACTGGGATCACGAGAGCTATTTCCAGGATGGAGATGAGATCGTCTTCGACCGATCCCTGGGGATAAAACGGAACGCCCTGGTTCTCCCCTCCGGGTTCGAGTTGGTCGGGGTGAACCATCCCTCTCAGGTGGTGGTCGAAGAGGATGGTCGAATCAGGGTGAGTTTCCTCAATACTGGGGCGGCTGCCGTACCGTACCGCGTAAGGGCCCGACCTCTTCCAACGTCAGCGACTCCACCAAGTTCCGCTCCCCAGTCGGCTCCCTCAGGTCATCCGGCTCCCCCCCCTGCCAGCGGCCGAGCCCAGGGCGCAGTAGCAAGGGTCGGGCACACCTTCACCCAGAGGGCGTTCCAGGACAGGGAGATCGTCTACTACCTTCTGGACCCCGATTCCCATTCTTTCCGCCTCTACCACGATTACACCGAGAGCCGCCCCGGGATGGACCGGTATCTCAACGTCGTCCGGGCGGGATCAAAAGCTTCGGATCCTGAAGCCTATCTTCTGGACACCGGGGAACGCCTGGAGGTCGAGACTCTGAAAGGAGAGGCCATTTCCCGGCGCGGAATCGATATCGGTTCCACACCAAACGCAGCTACAGAGGTGGTGGTCATCTGGTTCGATCCCCCAGGGGAAGGGGAGTCCCGCAGGCTCCGAATTTGGGAGACGTACACCGATCCGGGACGGTACCTTCGGGCCGGAGAAGAGCTCATCTGGGACCGGCATTTCGGAAGACCGCGGAACGCCATCGTCTTGCCGGAGGGATGGTACCTCACGACCTCCGAGTTCCCGGCTATAGTCTCAGAGACGGACGACGGCAGAATTCGCCTGGACTTCTGGGACGATGAACCCGACGGAGTGGATGCCTTCGTGAAGGCTCTGCGGAGGACTCGATGATCCCCTCTCGGATCCGACCCCTGACGCCCCCCGCCGGCATCGCCCGAACCGGGTAATGGGGAAGCGGAAGAAGAAGAGGGCCGGGGGACGCCCCCCCGAATTCGGGTTTTTCGGGGACCTCCTGGATGCCACCCCCACGGCCACCCTGGACCTTCACGGGGACACGGCTCTGGAGGCCCAGCGAAGGGTGAAGGACTTCGTCACCACCCACGCCCGGATTTCGAAGGGAACGGTGATTCACATCATCACCGGCCGCGGATCCGGAGGGCGCCCCGTCCTTCCCGGCGCGGTCCGAAAAGCCTTATCCTCCGAAATCAGCCGCTTCGTCGAGGAGTTCGACAAGGATCTGGACGAGGCGGGGTTCATTGTACGACTGAAGTAGATGTAGGCGCAGAGGAAGAAACCGCAGGCCAAGGGTTGTGTTGTCCCCAAACCCGGCACACAGATCGGAAGCTGACATGTTTAAGAAACTCCTGCTCGTGAATCTCAGCATTCTAGCCTTATCGGCAGTTCTAGTCTCTTGTGCCCAGACGGAGGGGAGTGGCGGCAGCCCGAACGGCGGCGGCGCAGTGGAATCCGCCCCTGCGCCCGGCTCACTCTTTCTTTATCCCGAACGAATTCCCCTTCAGGATGGTGGCTTCTTCTCGGCGGAGCGGGGGACAATCTTTGTTCCGGTGAACCGCTCCAACCCCGGGAGCGGAGTTCTGGCCCTCGAGGTCTATCGTTTCAAAGCATCCGAAGCGGCTGACCCAGACACACCACCCATCTTCTTCCTCCACGGCGGACCAAGTTTCGAGGGTCTGGAAGAAGAACTGGGGGAGCTTGGCACTTTCGAGGAAAAATGGCGCCCCTTCCTGGATGTGAGCGACCTGGTGGTTTTGAGTCAGAGGGGAATCGGACCCTCGAAGCCGACGGCGACCCTGGACCTGACGCAATCTCCTGAGCCATTGGATGTAGAGCCGGACCGAGCCCGGATTGACGAGGAATTCCGGGCCCTTTCAATCTCCGAAGCAGACTATTGGACCTCCAACGGCCTGGACCTCGCCGGTTTCACCATCCTCGAAGCAGCCGCCGATCTGGACGACTTACGACAGGCCCTTGGGTACAACAAGGTCACCATATGGGGTGGGAGTTTCGGATCCCATTGGGGCATGGCGGTCATGCGGTATTATCCTGAAACTGTGGAACGGGCTGTCTTTCGAGGGATGGAGGGCCCGGACCATACCTACGACCATCCAGGACACATCTGGAACGTCTACAAGAGGGTGGCCGAAGAGGCCGAGGCAGCGCCTGAATTCGAAGGCATGATCCCCGAGGGCGGCCTGATTGCAGCCATCACCCAGGTCATGGAGCGCCTGAGCACCGACCCCTTCACCGTGACCGTTCCCCACCCTGAAACCGGGGCCCCCACCGAGGTCCTGTTTTCCAAGGGGTCAGCAGCCGGGGAACGGTTGGCACGAGGTTTTTCCGGGGGCCTTCCGTCCTGGCCGGCGGATGTCATCGCCCTCGCCAACGGGGACTTCACCGCGGCCGCCCAGCGGGCAGTCAGGCAAAGTGCCTCCGATGGTCGCTATTTCCGGAGCGCTAGTTATTTCATGCTGGATTGTGGTTCAGGAATCACACCTGAGCGGTTGGCTGAATACGATGCCGATCCGGCGGTAGAGCTTATCGGGATGCTGAATCAGGGTTATCGGGCCGGATGCTCCGTTTGGCCCGCCGACCTTGGGGATGACTTCCGACAGAACTTCGAAACCGACATCCCCACGGTCATTGCCCAGGGCACCTGGGACACCTCCACCCCCTTCGAGAATGCTCTCGAGCTGTTGCCCTTCTTTACCAACAGCAAGTTCATCCCGGTGATCCGAGGACCCCACGGGGCCATCCGCGCCGCCCGGAGAGCGTCGGAGGAGTTCAACCGGGGAGTCTTGCACTTCGCGGCCACCGGGGATTGGTCACTACTCCCGGACGAGGTTGAGATGCCACGTCCGGAGTGGGTGGTTCCGGGCCGATAGTGGACTTCGCCAGCTTTATTGATTGAATCGGGCACTGAGGGGCCGACGACTTCGGTCGTCGGCCCCTTCGGCTGTCCCCCCCTTCGCCCTCCGAGCCGCCTCGTTTAACTTCTTCAGGCATTTTCCCGGCTGACCCCCCACAACCTCGTTTATGTAATTCATGGCAAAGCCAAAAAAAACCAAAGTCTCCGGCGCCAGCCTCAAGCACGCCTTCCTCGAAATCATATGGCCCCGAAGAAAGCTGGTCGCCCTGGGCCTCGTGTTGATTCTCCTCAACCGCCTGGCGGGGCTGGTCCTCCCGGCATCGTCCAAATATTTGATCGACGGCATCCTGGCGCCTGAAGGGTTCAGCCTCCTCTACACCCTCCTTGGAGCCATCGCCGCTGCGGTGGTGGTCCAGGCTAGCAGCTCCTTCGCCCTGACCATGCTTCTGAGTGTTGAGGCCCAACACCTCATTGCCCAACTCAGGAGCCAGGTTCAGAAGCATGTCCTGGAACTCCCTGTTCGAATCTTCGACGACACTAAGAGCGGTGAGCTGGTCTCTCGAATCATGGAGGACGTTCAGGGCGTCAGGAATTTGGTCGGAACCGGATTGGTCCAGCTGGTGGGAGGCACCGTCACCGCCATTGTTGCTGGCGTGTTCCTCGTCCGGATCGATCCTATCATGACCGTCCTGGCCGTCGTTCCCCTAGCGGCCTTCAGCCTTGCCTCCACGCGGGCCTTCAAGATCCTTCGGCCGGCCTTCCGGGAGCGGGGGGAGATTCGGGCCGAGGTCACCGGCCGCCTCACCGAGTCCCTTGGTGGCGTCCGCATCATCAAAGGGTTCCATGCGGTGGAGAAGGAAGGGGAGATCTTCGAGGCCGGGGTGATGAGGATCTTCGACAACGTCAAGAAGACCCTCAAGACTTCCACCCTCGTCACGGCCCTGGGGACCTTCCTCATGGGGATGGCCAGCGTCATGGTCCTGGGTTACGGGAGTAACCAGATCATGCAGGGGAACCTCACCGTTGGGGACCTCTTCAGCTTCACGCTCTTTCTGGGTTTCCTTATCGCTCCCATCATCCAAATGGCGAATATCGGCACCCAGATGACCGAGGCTTTCGCCGGCCTTGATCGAACCGCTGAGCTTCTCTCGTGGGAGCGGGAAGACGATGATCCGGAACGCACGGTCCCCATGCCGCCAATCGATGGCCACCTGGTGTTTGAGGATGTCCACTTCCGCTATGAGGAGGACAAACCGGTTCTGAAGGGCGTCTCCTTCGAAGCCCAACCCGGTACCGTTATCGCTCTGGTGGGTAGTTCGGGGTCGGGGAAGAGCACCATAGCCGGGTTGGCCGCCACCTTCCTCGAACCCGATGAGGGAAGGGTCCTGGTGGATGGAGTGAGTCTCCGGCAGGTGAAGCTGGCCACCTACCGGGATCAGCTGGGACTGGTGCTTCAGAACGATTTCCTCTTCGACGGCTCCATCAAGGAAAACCTTCTCTTCGCCCGGGGCGATGCTACCCAGGCCGAACTCCAGGAAGCGGCATACCGGGCTCATGTCACCGAATTCACCGACCGGTTCCCGGAGGGCCTGGACACCATCATTGGTGAAAGAGGGGTCAAGCTCTCCGGAGGTCAGCGGCAAAGGGTGACCATAGCCCGAGCCCTTCTGGCCAATCCCAGAATTCTCATCCTGGACGAAGCCACTTCCAGCCTGGACACGGAGAGCGAAGCCCTGATTCAGGAGAGTCTTCAAATGCTCCTGAAGGGCCGTACAACCCTGGTCATCGCCCACCGTCTTTCGACGATCCAACGAGCCGATCTCATTCTTGTCGTGGAAGACGGTCAGATCGTCGAGCGGGGCCGCCATGATGAACTCATGGCCAAGGAGGGCCGGTACCACCAGCTGCATACGCTGCAAGCGAGGATTTAGGCTGGGAAACGCCGATCAACTCAACCGACAGCTACATGGTCCAGAGAACGATGGCACCGCACGGATGCTCCAACATGTCCATGAACTGAGGCGGCCTGGACATGCCTGGATAGACTTCGACGGCTGTGATGGAGAAGGGCGAGATGAGGTCTTCTATGGACTCCCCCCTCAGCCGGACCAGGTTCCCGTCGAGATAGAAGCTGGGTACGCAACCGCCGGGGTCGAAACTGGTGATGGCCCGCATGCGAATACTGGCTCCAACGATCCGCACACCCGGGACCTCCCGGACAATGTCCGCGATCAGGTGGGGGGAACGATGTTCCCAATCCGATTCCAACAGAAAGTGCCCCATTCCCAGCCCCTCCCCACCATAAAGATCCCTTCGTTCTGCGTACCCGCCTTCCTCGAGGCGAATCCTCAGGAGCAGGGGCGGACGATCGGAAACCACTGTTAAGGGTGCCAGTGGAATGGCGTCCACCGCCATCCTCAACTCCACGGCGAGGGTATCCCCTGCGATGATATCGACCGGGGGAGCGATCACCTTTTGATAGCCGATTCGCTCCGCCGAGAGGCGGAACCGGCCCTGGGCTCCGGCATCCAGGAGAAACATACCGGCCGCGTCAGTGAGGGCCCTACCCACCACCTCATCACCTTTTGAGCCTGCCAAAAGCTCTACATCGGCGTTGGAGATGGGTTCACCCGTGATTTCATCCAGGATCTTTCCGCGGATGGTCTGCCCTGCGAGATCGGAGGGAAGCGAGAGGACAAGTGCCGACGCCAGCAGGAGGAACGCGGATTTCAACGCCGCGAAGAGCGTATGCCCCGGGGTCCTTTTTCTGTCGCCCAATGTGAGCCCTCCTGAAAGACAATTCCCTCTGCTCCAAGTAGACCCGTGAGGGAACCTGGGTGCTGAGGGAATCTGGGCTTCGAAGGGACGTACGCGACAGGGTCGGCTAATCTTTCCGGCCCGGCGCCTCGAAGGGCTGAAGCCGAATGGACATCTTTCCATCCCCCTCCTTCTCGGACTCTCCGGACCGGATGCGGTCCATGGCTTCCTTGAACGCCTCAATTCCCTGCTGGACCTCTTCCAACATCGGGGCGTTTTCCCTTGCAGGTTTCGGGGATCCAGCGGACGGCCCATCCCTCAAATTTCACCTCGGCCGGGCCCTGAACCGGAGCTCTACTCAGCGATCCCACCACAAAAGGAACCTTCTGGGGCCCCTGATACGGGACGATCACCGCATCCGCCCCGACCTTCGCCCCTGCCAGGCCCAATTCCCTATCTCTCACTTCCTCCCCTCTCCGATCCCCCATTCTGGTACTGCCGATACTCGCCGAAATGGACTGCATCACCTCATACTCGCAGGGCTTTTCATCGTCCTCATCAAATACCGGCACCGTGGGGCCTTCATCCTCCGGAGGCCCAGCTGAGGCACAACCAGCCAAGACCAGGCCTGACAATAGAAGAACAGACATCGCGAATCTCATGATCACACCGGCTCCTTATCTACGTCAGATGCCCGGAGCGTGTTCTCCGCCGGTGGGGACGGACTCAGGCTATCCATGCGATCGTTGATCGCGTCCATTCGCAGTCGAAGGACCTCCAACTCGTCCAGGATGCGACTATCCAAATCCTGATCCCTCCCCTTCTGGACCCCCTTCTTCAGGAAATCGAAGCCGACCAGAGTCGATAGGCCTATGATCAACATCAGTCCAATAAGGAGGACTTCCCCGAGCCCAAACCCAAACATGGCTATTTCTCCTGGACGAAGGTATCCGGGTGCGAAGAGGGAGGCTCGGCTAGCTGCCGGAGTTCCCTTCGCAAGGCCCTCCGCTCTTCATTGAGTCCCCGGCTGAAACGTGAAAACGAGACCTGGTGGACGGCCATGATGAAGTTCAGCCTACACGGTGGGGACTCAGCCTCCGTCTGGGACCGCTCCCATCGTCACCATCACACCGAATTCGTCGAAGATCTCCCAATCCTCAACAATCCGGTCTCCCTCGAAGCGCGTGAACATCACCCATTCGCAGACGATGGGTTTCCCCGTGGGGGTCAGGTCACCGAAGGGCCCGGTATGAGTACCGAAGGTGGTTCCCTTGGTAACTACCACATTCCCGTCCACCAATTGTTCGTGGATGGTATTGCGGAGGTCCGGAATCGAGGCACGGTAAGTCTCGATCAAATCGGGGAGGCCTTCTCTGGTGATTATCACCTCCCGGGGAAGGGTGAAGGTATATCCCTCGGAGGTCATTTCTCGGATGAGGGAATAGTCCGCACCGTCCCATACGCCAGAAATCCAGCGACGGGCCGCATCTTTCATTTCCTGAGCGTCCATGGCTTCTCAGCCTCCATTCTTAGGGTCCTCTTTTCATGCTCAACGCAAAATCCTATTTCGGAAAAATCGCCGTTTGTCCCGAGTGCAGTTTCCATCCGTCCCCGGTTAGGACGAAGACCCATGTTTCCGCCGTTTCAGCTCGGTCCACCCGGCCATCCGCGAAGTACCACCGCCGATCGGGGGAGGTGCAGAGCACATAAGCGACGGTTGGGCTGATGGGAACGACCCGGATCTCCAGGTCGTCGATTTCCTGTCGGTCGAGTCGGGTTCCGTCATCAGAAGCCCAGTCGGCTTCGTACTGTTCTGAGGCCTCTCGGATGTTGAAGACGTCCATCCCCAGGTGCCATTGGCCCGGGGGGTCATGGAGTATCCCCATCCATGCTCCAAAGTCCACGCGACTGACGGACTCGTAGAGTTCCCGCATGATTTTCCCAACTTCGGCTTCGACCTGTTCGGGAGTTCGGATTTCCATTGTAGCTCCGGATTACTGGGAAGGTGTGGCCACTGTCACGAATGACTTCAGAGCCCCTCCTGAATTGTGGGAAGACCCAACTTATTTAACCCAGCTAACCGGTCTTTGCAACTAAGCTGTGGAGCGGGGCACCGACCGAGCCCGAGTCCGAAGATCTGCCAGCATGGCTCGTTACGAATACAAAGGCCAGACCTGCTACTACCTCCCACCCCGATCCTGCCACGTTCCCAGCGTCCTATTCGATTCCGATGGGAAGTTCATTTGTAGTCCCGACGGGGGCCTCTCCGGAGACGGTGACGGGGGATGCCCAGACCTCTTCGAGCTGAGAACAAACGAGAAGATAATCTGGAGGGACCCTCGGGGTGGGTCTGAGGAACCCGGGGGGGTCAGGCTCATGGGGGTGGGAAGACGAATCTGCTTGTCGCCAATGGTGGGTGGGCCGGGGGACCAGAAGGTCCAGGGGGCCCAGGCATTCAAAACGCGCCCTGAGGGACTCGAACCCCCAACCACCTGATCCGAAGTCAGGTACTCTATCCAATTGAGCTAAGGGCGCTACTGCTGCTTCCGGCGGGCCTAGCCCCTGAGAGCTTCCACGGGATCTACCTTCGTCGCCCGCCGCGCTGGAAATATAGTAGCAAGGAATGCCGTGGTCAGCAGGACGGCGCAGATTCCAAAGAACACTTGGGGATCCCAGGGTTCGACGAGGGTGAACCCTTGCCGGAGTCCACGGGAAAGGAGGGCGCCGAGACCCAGCCCGATGGCCAGGCCGAGGAACACCTGGACCACACCCTGCCTGAGGACCAACCTCAGGACGCTTCCGGATTCGGCCCCGAGAGCCATTCGGATTCCCACCTCATGGGTCCGCTGTTTCACCGAGAAGGCCATCACCCCATAGAGACCCACTGCAGCCAGGAAGAGGGCACCCACCCCGAAGATGGCGAAGAGCCCCCCAAAAAGGTCAACCCACCAAAGATCTTGGTTCACGGCCTCTTTAAGGGTTTGGGGCCAATAAATTGGCGTGTCTGGGCTGTGTCGTGCGACTTCGTCCCGAATAATGGGCGCCAATGTGGCCGGGTCTCCCCTCCCCCGGACGGCGATGCTCACGAATTGGGCATCATCTTGAGCAAGAGGCCAGTACATGC
>RCNC010008591.1_pt1 | contig 10620 bp, 7 predicted proteins | sample 2041301 | NCBI WGS metagenome assembly RCNC01 (sample SAMN09708231, study PRJNA481090) | Marine sediment metagenome, whole genome shotgun sequencing project. | biome: marine sediment; feature: ocean; material: sediment; isolation source: Sewage treatment plant 13A marine sediment (STP13A) ... | reverse complement strand
GGTTCTTTCTGAAGGCACTCGGACCGCCGGAATCTTCGCTGAGGTTTGTCGCGGCCCCGAAGCGTGTCGGGAATTTCCATGCATTCATCCGCTGCTGTCTCAGGCCTGAATAATAGGAGGTAAAGAAAGAGCCGTAGATCGCTTCCCCTGATGCCGCGAAATCGAATTCATACGATCCTCCGCCGGCCGGGTCGGCAGTATCGGTAACAAGTGCGATCCTGCCGCTGGTGGACATCCGGTAGACACACCAGCCGAGGAAAGAATTGCTTCTCGGCCCTACATCGCCTTCCTCCGCGATGAAGTAGAGGCTGCCGAGCATCGCCCTCGGATTGACAGAGGCGATCTTGCCTGTGTCGATATAATCGAACTGCCTGATCATGACAAGCGCCTGTGAGGTCACGGGATCAACCCCCGAAAGGGAACCGCGGCACTCTATCTGGTATGCGCCAAACTCCATCGGAGCGACCCACTGGACTGTTATCCCGGTCGTCTGAAGAAGCTCTCCGGCCTCGACGGTCCAGGTGTAGTTCGCCCAGTTATCGCAGCCCTCACCCTCGGCCTGGATCGTAAGCAGGGTCGTGTCCCCCGGAGCAGGCGCGAGAGGGTTGGTGATGATCAGGTTCATCGTCAGGCTGGGATCGCAGTTACTTGGCGGCTCTACCGTCTCTTCATCGCAGCCGCTGATAACTGTGAACGCAAGTGTGATTCCGAGAATGAAATACCATGCCGACAATCTCTTCCACCGCTTCAAATCGAACCTCCAGGTCAGTCTATTAATAACTTCCGGTCTTGCCGCGGCAGAGCGGGGCCGCGGAGCATACAGATCCTTGGTGGGATATACATTAATGTACCTGAGTTAAAATATGAATGTCCGGGGGTAAATTCAAGCGATTTCTAACAGAAAGGGCGCCGAAACCCTGCGGTCCCGGCGCCCTGTAACGGTCAAAATGGCGGAAACTTACATCATTCCGCCCATACCACCCATACCGCCCATTCCACCGGCGCCCATGTCGGGAGCCTTGTCCTTCTCCGGAATGTCAGTGATTGTGACTTCCGTAGTGAGAAGGAGAGCGGCGATCGAGGCGGCGTTCTGCAGAGCGGAACGAGCGACCTTGGTCGGGTCGACGATGCCGTTCTCGATCATGTTCTGGTACTCGCCGTTAGCAGCGTTGTAGCCGATCTCAGGCTTCTCGTGGGAGAGCCTCTCGACTACCACGGAGCCTTCACGGCCCGCGTTCTTGGCGATCATCTTGGCAGGCTCGTAGAGGGCCTTCGCGACGATCTCGGCGCCGAGCTTCTCTTCGCCCTCGAGCTTCATCTTCTCGACGACCTGAGCGGCGTGCAGAAGGGTGATGCCTCCACCCGGGACGATACCCTCTTCAACCGCCGCGCGGGTGGCTGCCAGGGCGTCCTCGACGCGGGCTTTCTTCTCCTTCATCTCGATCTCGGTAGCGGCGCCGACCTTGATGACTGCTACTCCGCCGGCGAGCTTCGCGAGCCTCTCCTGAAGCTTCTCGCGGTCATAGTCGGAAGTCGTGTCCTCGATCTGGGCCTTGATCTGACCGATGCGCTCCTTGACCTTCGTGGCCTTGCCGGCGCCCTCGATGATCGTGGAGTTGTCCTTGTCGATCGTGATCTTCTTGGCCTGGCCGAGGTCGGCGACAGTCGCGTTCTCGAGCTTGAAGCCTGCGTCCTCGGAGATAACGCGTCCGCCTGTGAGGATAGCGATATCTTCAAGCATCGCCTTGCGGCGGTCTCCGAAGCCGGGAGCCTTGACGGCAGCGACCTGGAGCGTTCCGCGGAGCTTGTTCACCACGAGGGTCGCGAGGGCCTCGCCCTCGATATCCTCGGAGATGATAAGCATGGGCTTGTTCAGCTGTGCGACCTTCTCGAGGATCGGAAGGAGGTCCTTCATCGCGCTGATCTTCTTGTCATGGATCAGGATTAAAGCGCTCTCGAGTACTGTCTCCATACGCTCTGCGTCGGTGACGAAGTAGGGGCTGAGATAGCCGCGGTCGAACTGCATACCCTCGACGACGTCGAGCTCGGTATCCATTCCCTTGGCTTCCTCGACGGTGATAACGCCGTCCCTGCCGACCTTCTCCATCGAATCAGCGATAAGCTCACCGATCTCCTTGTCATTGTTCGAGGAGATCGTGGCTACCGACGCGATCTCCTCGCGGCGGCGGACCTGCTTTGAACGCTTCTGGATATATGCAACGGCCTCGTCGACTGCCTTGTGGATGCCCTTCTTGAGGAACATCGGGTTGGCGCCGGCCGTAACGTTCTTCAGGCCTTCCGTGATGATGGCCTGCGCGAGGATCGTAGCTGTGGTCGTTCCGTCACCGGCGACGTCCTGCGTCCTGGTGGCGACTTCCTTGACCATCTGCGCGCCCATGTTCTCCCACGGGTCGGCGAGCTCGATCTCCTTGGCGATGGTCACACCATCGTTGGTGATCGTGGGCGATCCGAATTTCTTGTCCAGGATCACATTGCGGCCTCTGGGACCAAGCGTGACCTTCACTGCTTCAGCGAGGATGTCCACGCCGGCTTTGAGGCGATCTCTGGCGTCTATATTGAACTTCAACTGCTTTGCCATTGTCGTCTCTCCTTTCCGGATGCTAGAGGATCGCGAGGATGTCGCTTTCCCTCAGTATTAGATATTCTTTGTCGTTTACTGTGATCTCGGTCCCCGAGTACTTGCCGTAAAGGACCTTGTCGCCTTTCTTGACCTCGAGAGCGATATGCTCGCCGGTGGTCTCGTTAAGACGTCCCTTGCCTATGGCTATGACTTCGCCCTCCTGGGGCTTTTCCTTCGCGGTATCGGGAATGATGATCCCGCTCTTCTTGACCTCTACTGCATCCATCGGCTTAACGATAACCCTGTCAGCCAGAGGAGTGATCTTCATCTCGACCTCCTTTTTTAGTCTTGGTTTAGACTGTTAAGTATTTATTTACAAAGTGTTAGCACTCGCTATTGAAGAGTGCCAGAATTTGCATGGGTGAATATACTCCCCGGGGATATTCTTTGCAAGGAAAAATTGCGGGATTCTTGATACAGTGTGGGCGTATTGTCAGAACTGCCTGTAATACAACCAGTTAAGGCCATGAAGGACTAGATCAGGATAGTGCCGTGGAGCCGGAGAGATCGCATCGGCGAGGAGGCCGGCGTCTCCGCCGGTCAGGAAGACCGGCGGCATGTTTCTGAATCCTTCGACCGAGAGGTCCACCAGTTTCCCGATCCCTCCCCTGTACGCCCCCAGGACACCCGCCCTGATAGCCGATACGGTGTCGCGGCCCGGTGGAGCCGGCTCCGTACCAGGCTCTATGCGGATAAGGGGAAGCGCCGAGGTACTGTCACTGAGCGACCTGAGCATCATGTCGAGGCCGGGCGTTATCGAGCCCCCGGTGAAGGAGCCGCCGATCAGGAGATCTACCGTCACCGCTGTACCGGCGTCTATGATGACCGCGTCTTTCACATCTTCAGCAGCTACGGCCGCCGCGGCGCAGAGCCGGTCGGGGCCGATCGTCTCGGGGCTCTCGATATCGAGGACGAATGGCCAGTCCGAGTCGTACGCGGCGAATATGATATTCTCTATCCCCGAGTCCCTGAGAGCCGCCTCGCAGACCACGTTCCATTCTCCGACTACGCTGGAGACAGCGGCTCCGTCAGGCTTCGAGTCCGCCGCCCAGCCGGCGATATCTCCCGCCTCGCCCTCCACCTTCCAGCGTTCGAGGATCCGGCCGCTCTCGAAGAGCGCCCCCTTGACCGCGTGATTGCCCCTGTCTATTACCAGTACCCTGCTCATCCCCGCTCTTCCTTCCGGAGTGATACGTCTCCCGAAGAGTATACCTTCTCTCCCTCATCAGTTTCCAGCCTGAGGTAGCCGTCCACTGTTATTCCGGAAATTACACCGGGAACCGTTCCGGTGCCCTCTTCTATCTCCACAGGCATCCCCATCCAGAGCATCCGCCTCTCCATCTCGAAGCTCATCGGACCGAACCCGTCCCTCTCCCATATTTCATAGCTGCGCTCGAGGTTCCGAAGCAGTCCGGCAAGAAGCTCGCCCCGGTCGAACCTTTTCCCGGCAGCCATCCTGAGGGAGATGGCTGTTTCGGCCAGTTCAACGGGGAAGGAACCCTCATCGTCGTTGACATCTATCCCCATGCCGAGCACTACGCTCTCTCCCTTTGATTCGGCGAGTATCCCGGCGACCTTTCTCCCGTCGATCCAGATATCGTTGGGCCATTTTATCTTCGCACCCTCGCAGAGCTCGTCCAGTGACTCCAGTATCGAGAGCGCGAGGAGCGCCGTCAGTGTCTCTCCGCTTCGGGGCGGCCTGAGGATTATCGAGAATGTGAGAGAGCTGTCCGGGCTCGAGTACCAGCTTCGTCCTTTTCTTCCCCTGCCGGCCGTCTGTTCCGCGGCGATGACGATCGTCCCTTCCCTTGCGCCCGCTTCCGCCATACCTGCCGCGGCCGCGTTTGTCGATCCGACCGATTCGAAGAGAACGACGGTGTGCCCGATCCTTCCGCCTCCGCAGAGGCGGGCTATCCGTGAGGGGTGCAGGTCAAAACTATTTTCCATTAATTTTCTCGTCTTCCACAAGCAGCGACAGGTCGAGTGATGGCGCCGACGCCGTCAGGGCCCCCACAGAGATGAAATCCACTCCATTAATCGCGTGTTTCTTCACATTCTTCAGGTTGATCCCGCCGGACACTTCGATCTCCGGCCTCCGTTCCCATGAATCAACGAGCTTGACGGCCTCACGTATACGGGCCGGGCTGAAGTTGTCCAGCATGACCCTGCCGGGCGGCATCGATGAAAGGGCGATCAGCTCGTCGAGGGTGCGCACCTCGATCTCGCACCCGCCGAGGAAATCCCCCAGGCTATCGAGTGCGGACCCGATACCGCCTGCAGCCGTGATATGGTTCTCCTTTACCAGGATGTACGATGCGAGGTCATGCCTGTGGTTTACCCCACCGCCGTGCGCTACGGCCTGTTTCTCCACGGCCCGCAGTCCCGGTGTCGTCTTCCTCGTGTCGAGGATATTCACCCCCGTGCCGGACACCTTGTCCACGAATGCGGCAGTGAGCGTGGCTATCCCCGAGAGATGGCAGAGGAAGTTCAGCGCGGTCCGTTCGCCTGAGAGTATCTGGCCGAGAGGGCCCTCGATGGACGCTACGACAGAATCCGGCTCGACTACGGTGCCGTCCGGCACGACGGCCTCGTAGGAGACTTCTCCGCCGAGCTGGCGGAAGACTTCCGCGGCGCATTCCTGCCCTGATATCACGCCGTCCGCTTTCGAGAAGATCACAGCGGAGCCTTCCATCAATCCCGGGACGAGGAGCTTCGTCGTAGCGTCCGCCGATGCCTCGTCCTCGGCCAGTGCCACTGAGACACCGCGTTCGATCTCCTGCCTGAGCCTATCCACGCCTTTTCCTCCTGTTCGTATTCATCCTTATCTCTTCTATCCTGTCCCTGAGACTCGCCGCCTTCTCGAAGTTAAGGGCGTCGGCTTCCTTCAGCATCTCTTTCTCGAGCCTCGCGATCAGCCTCGGGTCATCATTGCCATCGGGGATGAGCACCTCGTCAGGCGATTCCCTGACCATTGCGGCCTTGCCCTTCGCGTCGGCTATAGAAGTCGTCAGTCTCACATCTTCGATCGATTTTATAATCGAGCGTGGAGTGATGCCGTGTTCGGTGTTGTACTCGAGCTGTTTCTCCCTGCGCCTGTTCGTCTCGCTGATCGCCTTGTCCATCGATCCGGTTATCCTGTCGGCATAGAATATGACCTTGCCGTTAATATTTCTCGCCGCTCTTCCCGCGGTCTGTATCAGCGCGGTGCGCGACCTGAGGAAACCTTCCTTGTCGGCATCGAGTACGGCAACGAGGGTCACCTCGGGAAGGTCGAGCCCCTCCCTGAGAAGGTTTATCCCCACCAGCACGTCGAACTCCCCGTACCGCAGGTCCCTCAGTATCTCGACACGGTCGAGTGCGTCGATGTCGCTGTGCAGGTACTGCACCTTGACCTCGAGCCCGGTGAGATATGTGGTAAGGTCCTCCGACATCCTCTTTGTCCGTGCCACTGTCTTCCTTATCTCCGCCAGCAGATCGTCGACCTGTCCCGCTACCGGTCTTACATCGATCGCCGGATCGAGCAGGCCGGTCGGTCGGACCAGCTGCTCGACGACCTCTCCGCCGCTCCTGCCCAGTTCGAAATCACCGGGAGTCGCCGAGACATATATAAAGTTGTCTATGATCGATTCGAACTCATCGTATTTCAGGGGCCTGTTGTCGAGCGCCGACGGGAGCCTGAATCCGTGTTCGACGAGGGTGCTCTTGCGGCTGCGGTCACCATTGTACATCGCCCTGACCTGAGAGACGGTCACGTGCGATTCGTCGAGCACCACGAGGAAATCGTCGAGAAAATAATCTATCAGTGTCGCCGGCCGCTCTCCCGGTTTTCTCCCTGCAAAATATCTCGAGTAGTTCTCTATACCTGTGCAGTAACCGACCTCGCGCATCATCTCTATGTCGTAGGTCGTCCTCGTCAGGATCCTCTTCGCCTCGAGGTCGAACCCGTTCGATTTAAGATCCGCTATCCTGATCGTAAGGTCCTTCTCTATCTCTCCGATGGCACCCTCGATCGCCTCAGGGGAGACGACAAAATGGGATGACGGGAAGACTGTCAGAGCCGGGAGCTCCCTGAGGATCTCACCGGTAAGCGGATGGACGACGGTGATCCGTTCGATCTCGTCGTCGAACATCTCGATCCGGATAGCCTCCTCCATATAGGCAGGGCGGAGCTCTATCGTATCGCCCCTGACCCTGAACGTCCCACGCGCGAAATCGATATCGTTCCTCTTGTATCTCAGGTGTACCAGTTTCCTGAGGAGCACGTCCCTGCCGTACTCCTTCCCCGATTCGATGCTGAAGGTCATCTTCCGGAACTCATCGGGCGATCCGAGGCCGTATATGCATGAGACGCTTGCCACGACTACGACATCGCGCCGTGTCATGAGAGAGCCTGTCGCGCGCAGCCTCATCCTGTCGATGTCCTCGTTGATCGAGACATCCTTCTCTATATAGGTGTCAGTGGAGGGGATGAATGCCTCCGGCTGATAGTAGTCGTAGTAGCTGATAAAATACTCGACCGCGTTGTCAGGGAAGAATGACTTCAGCTCTCCGTAAAGCTGGGCGGCAAGAGTCTTGTTGTGGGAGATGATAAGCGCCGGTTTCTCGCACCTCGCGATGACGTTGGCGATCGTGAAGGTCTTTCCCGAACCGGTCACTCCGAGGAGGGTCTGGTGCTTCGCCCCGCTCTCTATACCCGCGACGAGTTTATCGACGGCCTGGGGCTGGTCGCCGGTTAGATCGAATTCCGATTGAAGCTGGAATAGAGACATCGTGCCGTCCGGTCACCTGTCCCGCGATATCGTGATGTCGCGGGGCAGCCTGCCCTCGACGATCGGGACCTCATACGGCCTCCCGTCGAGCTCGATAGTGAAGCCCTCGGTCTTTCCGATCTTCCTGATGTAAAAGGATTCGTTCGAGGTGAATGTCCTCGAATCGCCCGCCTCGAGTATAAAATCGTCCTCCACCGTGACGAGGCCCGTATCGGTCTGATTGTAGATTATCAGGTCGAACCATATCCTCTCGTCCGCTGCGATGCGCAGGGTCATCTCTCCCGCCGCCGGCGGATCGGCAGCCGGGTCCTCCTGGGGCTGAACGGCCGCGGCCTGCTCGCTTACCGGCTCCTCCACTACATTCTCACGGTCGCCGCCGGCCGCCTCGGCATCCCTTGTATTATCCACTTCGCCGCCGCTCTCCGAGTCGTCCACCTGTACAGTTTCAGTCAGGACGGGCTCGGTGTCGGTGCCTTCATCACTGCCGCCGAAGATCTTCCACAGGACGATGATCAGGACGATGACGACTATGACGGGAATCACGAACTTACTGAGCAGATGCGGAGAGTCGAGCTTCTCCTCGATGACCTCTTCCTCTATCTCCCAGAGATCGCCCCGGCTCTTGTGGGTCTGTCCCGTCTGGACCTCATATTTATTGATAAGCTGAGCGGGGTCGAGGTCGAGTATCTGGCCGTATGTCCTCAGAAAACCTGTCGCGTAGACCTTCGCCGGCAGGGCCTCGAAGTTGTCGGTCTCGAGATGCTGCAGCGTAGAAACAGGGATCTTCGATTCCTGGCTCACCGCTTCGAGGGTAAGCCCCATTTTCTCGCGTGCGGAGAGCAGCAGTTCGCCTACCGTTTCCTCGCTGCCGAGCTCCGCCTGTTCCAGTTTTTCCTGCTGTTCAGGCTGTTCCGGTTGTTCCGGCTGCTGCGACTTGTCGCCGGGCAGCGCAGGCTCATCGCCGGGCAGTTCCAGCTGGTCCCCTGGTCTTTCTTTATCTTCCGTCAACCGAGATCCTCCAGAATACTTTCCAGTCTCTTCCAGCGGTCCTCCATCTCCCCGAACCGCTCCTTCTCCCTCGCCACGACATCCGCCGGTGCCCGCTGGATGAATTTTTTATCCTCGAGCCGTTTCCCTATCTTACCGCATTCCATCGATAGTTTCTCTATTTCCTTGCCGAGACGCTCTTTTTCCGCCCCGAGATCGACGATTCCGCCGAGCGGCAGGTAGATCTCGAGATGGGACAGCCCCGCAGCGGCGCTTCCGGCCGGCTTCTCCGCGCCATCGGCCACGGTGAGGTCCTCTATCCCCGCCATTCCCCTGATCTGGCTCTCAAACCGGTTTATACTCTCTGAGATCCCCTTCCCCTCCTCGGTATTGATGATCACCGTCACCTTCTGCGTATGCGGTATATTGAAGCTCTGCCTCAGGTTCCTTATCGAGGTGACTATCTCCATCATAAGCGCCACATCTGCATCGAGCCTCGTGTCGCGCATACCTGCCGGCATCCCCCTGAACGAGAATCCAGCCAGAAGAGGGGGCTCAGGCGAGAGCATGCTCCATATCTCTTCGCTTATAAAGGGCATTATCGGGTGGAGCATCACCATCGAGGCCCCGAGTACCGTCCTCGCAGTCAGGGCGGCGCCCCTGCCGCGGTCACCGCCTTCGCGGAGAGCGGGCTTGGAAAACTCGAGGTACCAGTCGCAGAACTCGTGCCAGAAGAACTCGTATATCGTCTTCGAGGCCTCGTCGAACCTGTACGAATCGATCGCCTTCGAGTATTCCTCCATCCTCGCGGCGAGCCTGCTCGCGATCCACTCATCCTCCCACCCCGTCTCGAAGCTTCCCGAGGGAGCGGAGCCGTACAGTATCTCGAAAAGGTTCGACATGCAGTGGACCTCGCCGCTCATCTCTTCCGCAGCGAAGAGGGTCTCGCCCTCTTCCTGCGAGAGTGCGAATCTGGCGGCGTTCCATATCTTGTTCGCGAAATGCTTGCCGACTTCGAGCTTCTTCTCGTCGAAGGACAGGTCCTGCCCCGGCGGCGAGAGCATCATCAGGGAGAACCTGAAGGCGTCCGCGCCGTGATTGTCGATTATATCGATCATGTCGGGGGAGTTGCCGAGAGACTTGCTCATCTTCTGACCCTTGCCGTCCCTCACGATCCCCGTTATGTAGACGTCGTGGAAAGGTATCTCTCCCATGAACTCTATCGAGGCCATTATCATCCTCGCGACCCAGAAGAATATGATGTCGCCGCCCGTTACCAGAACATCGGTCGGGTGGAACTTCTTCAGGTCGTCCGTCTCGCCGGGCCAGCCCATCGGAGAGAAGGTCCAGAGCCAGGAGGAGAACCATGTATCGAGGACATCGTCGTCCTGCCTTATATTTTTCGATCCGCAGCCGGTGCAGGCGTCCGGGTCATCGCGGGAGACGATCTCGATCCCGCAGTCGTCGCAGTACCAGACCGGGATCCTGTGCCCCCACCACAGCTGCCGTGAGATGCACCAGTCCCTGATGTTCTCCATCCAGCTGAGGTAGATGTTCTTCCATCTCTCGGGGTAGAATACCGTCTCGCCCTTCTTCACGACGTCGATCGCCGGCGCCGCGAGGCTGTCCATCTTGAGGAACCACTGCTTCGAGACGTAAGGCTCGATCACATTGCCGCAGCGGTCATGATGGCCGACCGAGTGACGGTAGTCCTCCGTCTCTCTCCTCAGTTCCTGCTTCTCCAGCTCGGTGAGGACCGCCTTGCGGGCCTCGAATATATCCATACCGGCATAGGCGCCGGCTTTGTCGTTCATTATGCCTTTTGAGTCGATCACGACGAACGGATCGAGCCCGTGTCTCAGTCCGATCTCGAAATCGGTCGCATCGTGGGCGGGGGTTACCTTGAGGAATCCCGTGCCGAATTCGGGATCGACCGCCTCATCGAGGATGATCGGGATCTCACGGTCGGTCAGCGGGAGACGGACCATCTTCCCATCAAGCTCCTTCGCCCTTTCGTGCTCCGGGCTCATCGCGACGGCGACATCGCCGAGCATCGTCTCGGGCCTCGTCGTCCCGACGATGACCTCTCCGGACCCGTCGGTGAAGGGGTAGGCTATGTACCAGAGTTTCGAGTCCTCCTCGCGGAACTCGACCTCCTCGTCGCTTATCGCGGTCCCGCAGTGGGGGCACCAGTTGACGATATATTTTCCGCGGTAGATCAGG
>RCNC010003262.1_pt1 | contig 10621 bp, 10 predicted proteins | sample 2041301 | NCBI WGS metagenome assembly RCNC01 (sample SAMN09708231, study PRJNA481090) | Marine sediment metagenome, whole genome shotgun sequencing project. | biome: marine sediment; feature: ocean; material: sediment; isolation source: Sewage treatment plant 13A marine sediment (STP13A) ... | reverse complement strand
CTATATTTAGGTTGTGATAAAAATCAATTAAGCGCGCTCGACATTTCTAAGAACACAGCCTTGAAATGGTTGCATTGCGGGTCTAATTACTTAACCGCCCTCGATATTTCTAAGAACATAGCCCTGACAGATTTGAATTGCTCTTATAACCGGATAACCGCACTTGATGTTTCAAACAACACAAACTTGGTAGAATTACATTGCAATAGTATCCGATTAACCTCGCTTGATGTTTCAAATAACACAAACTTAGTAGAATTACAATGCAGTGGAAACCAATTAACAACCCTTGATGTGTCAAAGAACACAAACTTAGTAGAACTTCACTGCGTTAGTAATCAATTAACCTCGCTTGATGTTTCAAACAACACAAACTTAGTTGAATTACAATGCTATGGTAACCAATTAACCACCCTTAATGTTTCAAACAACACAAACTTAGTAAAACTATATTGCTCTTATAATCAATTAACCACCCTTGATGTTTCTAAGAACACAGCCTTGAAATGGTTGTATTGCGGGTCTAATTACTTAACCGCCCTCGATATTTCTAAGAACATAGCCCTGACAAATTTGTTTTGTGAACAAAACCCATTAACAAACCTTGATGTTTCCAAGAACACTAGCTTGATATATTTGTATTGCTATGATAACCAATTAACCACTATTGATGTTTCTAATAATACTGCTTTAACAAGATTGGATATGTTAGAAATGCCTTCTTTGAATATGGTTTGCGTTTGGGAAATGCCATTCCCTCCAGCTGGTGTTGAAGTAGATATCACAGGTAGTCCCAATGTATATTTTACAACAGATTGTAATTAGAACTATTTGAGGAGCCTGTGTTAAAATTGTTTTGGTCATCACACTCAAATGCAGTAACTTGTATAGTTGTGTGTTAACTGATCTCTCACCCTAATGATTTTAATAGTATCTCAAACTAATTAAATCTTAGGTATCATGAAAAAACTAATTATTGCAGCAGCTTTTATCCTGTTAGCAGGAGTAGTTTTCGGACAAACCTTAAAAAAGGGGAATCTCATTGGTCTTCATATTGTAACGATAAATCTAAATCCTGATGCTACCCTGAATCAATATATGGATTTTGTTATTCACAAGGTAGTTCCAGAATATGAAAAGAACTTTCCAGATATTCAATACTATATAGCCAAAGGTCTTCGAGGTGAGCATGAAAATAGTTACGCTTATATGGTGGTATTTGAATCAGAGGAGGTTAGAAACAAATACTGGGGCGGAGACGGTGTATATACTGAGTTAGGAAGCTCTGCTTTGAAAAAAATGGAACCTATATTATCAAAGTTAGATGAACTTGGTAAATCATCAACAAGTTATACAGACTGGCTAATCAAGTAGGTATTGCTTAAAACAAGCATTTAGAAAACACACATCAACAAAACATACCTAATGATTGTGAAAACAAATGTTGGAGTGGCATTCTAGACGATTAACCCAATCAGAAATATTTGCGGTTGATAAAGAATTGGTGTACATTTATATACCAATCACAACACCTAAACCTGATGCCTGATAAACCAAACAATCCTTTTCAGTTTTGGGAGGGGGCCGAACGTTTAGAAATAACCCGGTGGGTTGTTTTAGATAGGAGCCAGGTTGCAGGGGAGGTATATGGTAATTATTAAAAAAGATTAAGTGAGTGCTAAAGAATCCAACAGGCTAAATCAATTCTGGAGTGAATTAAAACGCCGTAAGGTCTTTAGGGTAGTTGCCATGTATGCGGCTACTGCTTTTATCATCCTGGAAGCGGTGGATATCATTTTTCCTCGTTGGGGCTTACCAGAATGGTCTATAAATCTGGCTATTTTGCTTCTCATATTTGGGTTCATTGTGACTGCTATTCTAGCCTGGATATTTGATATTACCAGTGAAGGGATTCAGAAAACTGAACCGGCTGCAATAGCAAAGGAGGTGATACACTCCGAACCTGCTAGAAGAAAATTAAGAGCTGGTGATGTAATTATTGTAGTATTAATTGTGCTTGTAGGGATACTGGCTTATCCCAAGATATTTAATAAGGATAGGTTTGAAGGGATCAGGGATGCAGATGGAAAGATTTCTGTGGCAGTGATGCCTTTTCAGAACATGACAAGGGATACTATATGGGATATTTGGCAAAATGGCATACAGAATGAGTTAATTACAAACCTTTCCAATTCAGATGAATTATCCGTTCGTCAATACCAAACTATGAACGATATTCTTCAGAGTACAAAACATACAAATTATACTACTATTACACCCATTGTAGCCGGTAACATCTCACGAAAACTTGATGCAAACACCTTTATTCAGGGTAGTATTAAGGAGTCAGGAGATATTTTTCGGATAAATGCCCAATTGGTTGATTCTAAAACCGGAGGTATTTATAAGACCTACCATATTGATGGGAATACCGAAGATGACTTGTTTATTATTACAGATTCTTTGTCCAGACTTGTAAGGAGTTATCTGGAAATAAAGGTGCTTGAAAAAGAACTTGATTATGATTATAGTAAATTCTCAACTACCGGATCACCCGAAGCATACAGATATTATATTAAAGGGATGAATTTGTTTTTTTATAATGATTATTCTTCTTCTGTTGAATTGTTTATTAAAGCCATTGAGGTAGATCCCGATTTCTTTGCTGCCCATTATTTTTTAACGGGTGCATATTATAACCTCAGAAGGAATGATGAGGCATTGCTTTCCTTTCAAAAAGCTTATGAACAATTTGAAAATGTGTCATATGATAACCAACTGTTGTTAAAACATATGATGTCTTTCATTGAAAAAGACCCACGTGCAGGTATTAAATACGTAGAGTTATTTTTAGAGGATAATCCACAAAATCGTATTATGTGGTATCTGCAAGGTACGAATTACAATGATATACATCAGTTTGAAAAAGCGACTCAATGTTTTGAAAAGTCTCTTGAAATAAGCAAGCAATGGGGTGGTGGTAATCTATGGGATCTTTTTTATATAAATCCAGGAAAAGCATACCATGAATTAGGAAATCATGATAGGGAGAATGAAATTTATGAAATTGGATTGAGTGTATTGCCAGATCATCCGAACCTAATTTACCGTCAGGCTATTTGTGCTCTATCAATTGGAGATATGACAGAAGCCAATGATTATATTTCAAAATACAGCTCAATCAGGGAAACAAATGGTTGGGATGATGACCAAATCAAGTATAGTGTTGGAATTATTTATCAGATGGCTGAACAGTATGATAAGGCCATTGTTATTTTCAGAGAATTAATAGCAAAGAATCCCTATAATCCAGAAATGAAATGGCGGTTAGGATCAATTTTCATAAACAATGAGGAAAATGTTGAGGAAGGAATGGATCTTATAGATCAGGCTCTTAAAATCACACCTGATAATTATTCATTTATAGATACTAAAGGGTGGGGACTATATAAGCAAGGAAAGCTTGAAGCATCCATTGATATTCTGAAAGAATCATGGGAAGCAAGACCTTATTTTAACTCGAATCATTACTTATACATCCAGGAAGTAGAAAAAGCTATTGCCAACCAGAATAAATAAACTGTAAAGAGTAAAAGTTCTTGAATATCCTACCTCGAGTATTTACTTTGTAATGGGCCCTCATCTACAATAATCTCTAAGTGATAATTCTCATCCGTACGGACAAATGAAAAGCCTTCATTGGTAAAAACATCTAAAACTTCCGGATGTGGATGATTGAATGGCCGATTGTGTGTGCTAATACCCAGTAGAGCAGTATTCGTGCAATCTGTCGTCCAGGTGCCGTTGCCGGCATGATCCAGGGAGCCATTTCGGGAACCATGGTGTGGTACCTTAAAAAAAGCTGTATCAGCAGGGATTTTATCCTTTATTACATCCCAAACTGCTTCCTCAGCATCTCCCGTGAAAATACAGGTCTTGTTATGAAGGCTGATAGCCAATACAATGGAATTGTCATTCTCATTATTTGACAGTACATCTTCCTGCGGCCACAATACCTTCACTTTTGCATCACCAAAATCAGGGAAAGCCCGGTTGTCATCAATCGCCTGATGAGTTATTCCTACCCGATTCGCATATTGCTGAAGATGAGCTAAACTTGAATTTCGAATACTCTTTGGGTAATAGAAATTTTTGGTGCTGAAAGCCCTCATAATTTCTTTCAAACCCTGGCCATGATCCAGGTGGGCATGAGATAGCATTACCCAATCCAATAAGGGCTTGTTAATCTGGCTTGTTCCGAATTTGCGTTGGAAATACTTGCGAAGAAATATCAAACTCGATTTATAATTGGTAGAATCATTTGAATCTATCAATGCATAGGATTCATTTCCCTGGTCATCAGTGGACTCAAGGAAGATTGAATCTCCCCATGCCACATCAATTAAGAATATTTTTAGTTGACTCATGTGCGTATCTTTTTTAATGCAATTTCTTTTCTTTCGTTGTATTGAGCCCGTGATTGCTCAATCTGCATGTTTGTCCATTGTTCAAAAACAGATGTTTCACTTTCTGAGAACTCTATATGCGGTTGCTGAATCAGTTTTGATTTTACATCCTCATCCTGCACATCTTCATCGAGGAACATTTCTTCTACCGATATTTTATCATTCCTGAGTTTCCAGCAGATTGAAAACTGGTCAGCAGGAATCCTGAATAACAAACCTTGCTTTATTTCAATATTACCAAACCACTCAATGGGCACCCAGATATCGTTTATATCAACAAACAATTCATCATGCTTTTCTATGTAGTCATACATCGCGTTGATCTCCTCAACATTTCCAAAACCATCCGGATTGCTGGGAGCTCCCAGCAATATGGCTTCGAGATTAAGTAACAATATGGGTGAGTCAAATTCACCTACGCGTAATCTCCAATTTGGAAGGGGTTCATCAGATTGAACCGAGAAATAGGAGCAACGAATCATACGATAGCCATCAATGTTTCTCTCAACATCCACAATTATTGGAACCAGGGCAGGCTCGTTTGCGGTATTATGTATTTCACTCATAATCTGTTACTTTTAGTTTCCAATAAGTTACGGATTTAATTCACTCTCGCCAAATAAATTGGTCATGTTAAGATAAGGCATCATTAGGATGACTAAAAACCTTAGCTTTTTATAAGTCCTTATTCAATTACAAACCAATTATACCAATTGGGAGGAACCTCAACCATAATCTCAATGCTGTAATCTCTGTTGAGCTTATATTTTTTCTTCTTAGCATTTTGTTCGCTTATGCTGGCTTTTTTTGTCAGTCCTGTATAATATAATGGAATGCTAATAGTTTTTCTAATGATTTGATCTGTAGGGTTAAATACCATTAAAAAGCCTTTCTCATTTAGCTGTGGATTAACATGCATCATGTAATCTAAATCTCTGCCATCAGCACGTTTCAGGTGGATGATGTCGCTGTCTAAAATCTTTTGATGCTTCTTATACCATGCAACTACACGTTTTACCATCTCTTTAGTTTCCTCGGTATCATAAATGCGTTTACCCCTCAAAACAGATTGCAATCCCATGCCCAGGTTACTTACCAACATCATTTCATAATGTTCCAGATGTTCGTGTAATGGTTCTATGGTAGCCGCAGCACCCCCTCCATGGTATTGTTGCAACGGAATAAACGACCAGCTCATGCCCGGCGTTTTTTCCCAGGTACCATCAAAGATGTTTTGCCGGGTATGAATAAGTTGTTCTCTGCGTGGCAACGACCAGTTATTCTCACGGTATCCAACTCCTGTTTGATTTCCTCCTGTAAGGAAATAATGGTCAGGAAGACGTAAGTAAATGCCTTCTGATTTACACCATTTATAGAAATCAGTGGTTATTTTCCATTGTTTATATTGTGAATCATCTAAGTTATGGTGTCCTGGATGTGTTGTTGATGCACATATATCACCCGGGTAAGGCCCATCCTGAGTCAAGGTTTTAAAACCTGTTTCTTTTAAGAATATTCTTAAATTACTGTAATAATTGATGCCCCATTCACTACCCGCACAAGGAGCTCCTCCAAACCTGGCAAAACCTCCTCTTTTTCCGGTTTCAGGATTAATTACATCATCTTCTTCGCTGATCCATCGTGAAGAAAACAGAGAATAACCACCTAGTTTTATGTTTAAACTGTCTGCTAATAATTCATATTTCCTGAATTTCCGGATGTTTTCCGGCCTTATATTTTCCATGCTTAATTTACTTCCAAATGAGAAGTTAATCATGTTATAACCAACATCATTGCATTGTAGTACGCCATTTCTTACTTCCTCAGGATTAGATCCTGTAAGGTGAAAAACCATAGGGTTTTCAGTGATCCACGGAGCCACAATGCGTTTCATCTTCCTGATGTGCAAGCTTCTTCTTTCTTCCTCTCTTGAATCAAGAGGAACAATGAAGGCTCTTATGGATTCTAATTTATCTTGAGGCTTAATGCTTGAATGGTATCCATATTTGGGATATACTTCTACCCTATTTAAAATATCCTGATTCCATGAAATCTGGGTGATATAATCCTGATCCGTTTTCCAGTGAACGCTATGCGAACTGGCTATTTCACCATCCGAATTGCTAAAAGCATAATCTGTTTCAATGTAGACATTGGGTTTTTTTCTTAACTCATAATGACCACTATAACCACCTTTGGGTTGGAAATCAGCAAGCCTTAATACTTCTGAAATAATATTGTTTACTTTGATATTTTTTGAAGAGTTGTTTTGTACTTCTACCCATTTTGAGAGCACAGGAACACCATCATACATTTCATAATTTACACTAACAACGATGTTTTTTAAAAGATCTAACTGCTCTTTTGTTTCTGCTATTTTTTCATCTTTAATTTTGCTGTATGCTTTTAAACTCTTTATGCTTAATCGAATTATTTTTCCCTGTGTTTGATGATCTATACCATCCGCTTTCCTGCCTAATTTCCCAACTCTAACCGCAATAGGATTCTCTGAACCTTTTACATCAATTTGTTCAATTAATCTCCATTTTTCTCCAAGGGGTGCAGCTTCACAATTGGCTTTATTTCCTTCTAAGCGGATACGAAGCTTCCATGTTTTATCAAAACTTACATCTAGTTTAGATCCTGCACGTACATTTTCTTTTTCTCCATCATATACCACAAATTTGAAAGGGGAGGTATTGGCTCCTTCTTCTGTTCCTGTTCTTAAATTAAATTTGATGACTTGATTCTTAAATATAAGAGCAATACCAGCCCCCCACGAGCTACTCTCATCGGTTCCCGGTTCAATAATAGTTTCTATCAGGCCTACATTTTCAGGTAAATCATATTCAGCATAAACGGCCGTGTTTTTTGGAGTGTAAATCTCTCCGGCTTTGCCTTCATTATTAAATGAACTTCTAGGATGACTATTACTTATGTGAATGTTTAGTTCTTTGTCTAAAGAAGTATAAAAATCTTCTAATAAAAGTTCTCGTCCTGTTGAGCTGTTGGCTGAGAGTTTAATTAAATCCTGAACCGGTATATCATTCATCCGGTAGTTCATTTGTAGATGAACACCTTTTGGGGGCCAAACAGTATTTGATGCAGGTCGAATCTGATTCCACTCCAATCGTGCCTTTGGTTTTCCTATACTGAAATCTTTAAATGTAAATGCCATTGGAGAAGCCTTTAGCTCATCTATCCAGTCTTCATATAAGAAAGCTAAATTAGCCTGACCACCTAAACCACCTACTTTTATTTGAAAGTTATTGATTTCTACCAAGGCTTCAGGAGATACAGCCCGTAATAACTCATCCTGATTGCCCAGGTTTTTAAAACTAATACTTGTTGCATTAGGGCTTAACCTAATAGTTCTGGATATTATACCATTGGATAAAATAATATTATTATTGTCTTCACTTTTAAATATCATAGAAGGAGTCTCTACCGATGTTACCAGCCAATCTTTTTTTATGCCTTCAGCATAAACGCCAGTAATTACAGGTAACTCCTGTACTTTTTTTAAATGGCTTTGAGTGAAACTTAATATAGGTAAAGTCAGGGTAAAAAGAAACAATATTCTTTTCATATACTTATTGTTTAATTGACTGTTATACACTTCCTAAAAATCGTAAGCGAATATCGCGATTTTAATTTTCTGAATATCCATGTACCATTTGAAAGTTTATAGCTAAAGCTATGAATTAGGGGTTTATTAATTTAATATTTCATCTTAAGATCTATTAACTTCCTCACATTCTGAAGATCTCCAGAATCTTGCATGTCAATATAAATACATCGAGACTTATTAAAGCTCTTCGCGTTCTCATAGTCTTTCTTAAGTCTATCTGGTAAATCGCTTTGCAAAATAATTGGTTCTAATCTTTCAGCGAACCAAAACGCAATCCGGAATGTATCCTCCAAAATGCGAATCCAGAATATTGTTTTTTTCTTTTTCAGGGTTCGGAATAACCAAGTTTTACCGTCTTTATAGTACTTCCATGCTTCAGAAATATCATTATTGTTATCGTATAAATATGACATAGTCTGCTGCCATAGCAATTCCTTTTCACCGATAATTGAAAAAATTAGTTCTTCATTTGGCACTACTGATTCATCAGTTAATACTTTTGGCTCCATTTCTATCTTTTAAAAATTCTTAGATTTATATTACAACTTTCTCGGAACGCACTCATTATTCTATATTTAAAGAACCACAGATTTTGGTAAATAGGTGACCATCCATCTATTAGAATTAGGGTTTTGGGGGACGGACAGATTATTTCATAACCACTTTAGTGGAACCGAAGGACAGCTTGCTGGCCAAGTTCAACGACGTTAATGGTATTAAACATACTCCATGTTAGGGTCAAATATTTTCCCTTGTTATTTTGCAAAGCCATCCTGGCCAGCTTCCATTAAAATTTCAATATCAAGGATTTGTTCAAGTGGGTTAGAATACTTGAGATTTTTGCCAAGTTCAACCGCTTCATTTATTGTAAATCCTCCACTTTTAATTAGATAAGCCATGAAAAAATATGTCACTCTGCCTGCGGTTCTGCAATGCAACAATATCTTATCATTGGTATTTAATTGATTTGAAATTTCATCAAGTTTTTCAGCTGTGTAATCTTTTACTCCGTCAATAGGAATACTAAAATAGTCAAACCCAAATTCTTCTGCAATTGGTTTTTCATTATATGCATATTCCGAATAAACATTGTTTTCTTCCTCAGATCGTAGGTTAATAATTTTGGTTACTCCTTGAGATTGAAGCCATCGAAGTTCTTCAATAGTTGGCTGGCCACCAAGATAGAAATTTTGATATGAAAAAAGGTTGCTATAGCCTTCAATTTTTTGGACAGTATTGCCATTTTCAACACTTGTTTGACCATTTAGATTATTTACAATTATTAGGCTGATAAAAAGAATAATAATACTTGTTTTCATGGTTGGTCAGTTTTTTGTGAGGTATCATTTAATTTAGAGCATCATTATATTAATTGGTTATGAGATGCTATTTACGATGAAGTTTGTCATGTCTATTTTGTATTATTTGGCCCTTATGAGGATCTAAACTTGTCTCCGCCCGGATGCCACAAGCGGACGGGCGAATAATCCAGGCGAGGCAGTTCCACCTTGAAGACGAAGATATTAAAAAAGGAGGGATGTTGCAATTTGAAAATTGAGCCTGAGTCCATATTGGTATCCATCCATCTATTACCCTAAGAGATCTGGATGGATGGACAGAAATGTTTAAAGTTGAATTGTGAAGACAAGTTAAATTATCTCTTTTTCACAAGCTTAATTGTTGCACTCTTCTCCTCAGACATAATATTAACGAAATAAATTCCATCAGGAAGTGTAATCAAATCTAATTCCAGTATTTGTTTCTGGTTGAATGTTTGAATTATAACAATCTTTCCCGCAATATTCATAACCCGAATAAGTACTTCATTATAACTTTCTCCAAGGTCAATGTTAAGTAATTCATTTACTGGGTTAGGATATACAAGCATACTTGGACCGAAATAATTTTCATTTATACCTGTGGTATTAACCTCATAACATGATGATGATTTTACACATCCATTCTGAGTTATTTCAACTGCATAGGTTCCATTTTTTGATGGAGTAAAGCTTTTGATTGTTTCTCCAGAAATAGCTTGATTGGTAGAACAATCCTTCCATTGGTAAGCAGCTTGAATTGTATTTGCTGTAAGAGCTGAATTATTTGCTACTTCGATTTAAATGCATTTGCCATTGGGCTGGCTGTAAAACCATGAGCAAATACACTTAAGAAAACGGTACAAATGGCGGTTAAGGCAAAAGTGTCGCTGTGTTCTATATTTATACCCAATACAATAATAATAGTATATCAATAAGTATTTAAACAACTACTTATCACATTGACAATCAACAGATTATTTGTACAGATTTTGTTCAAGGATGCTTAAATAAAAACCGAATTGGAAAAAGGTAATCTAACTGCTGGGATATACTTTTTTGAACTTATTGGAACAGATAATTTCAAAGGATAGTTATTCCTTCATGATGTTTTGGAAAGCAATATGAAAAAAAAGACCATCAATTGACAGTCTTTTATTTCACTATTGCGAATTTCTTACTTTAACAATATCATTGTTTTCGTAACA
>RCNC010003261.1_pt1 | contig 10622 bp, 9 predicted proteins | sample 2041301 | NCBI WGS metagenome assembly RCNC01 (sample SAMN09708231, study PRJNA481090) | Marine sediment metagenome, whole genome shotgun sequencing project. | biome: marine sediment; feature: ocean; material: sediment; isolation source: Sewage treatment plant 13A marine sediment (STP13A) ... | reverse complement strand
ACACAAAAAAGGAAGAAATAAAAAAACTTGATCAAAGTTCTTGGTCTTTAACCTCTTTTAAGAAAGTTGATAGTGTAAACCCTATCCTTCAACCTTTAACAAATACAGAATTCTTATGTCCGGTTCGTGGTTCTAAAGTGAAGTGGGAAGGAAAAGATGTTTTTAACCCTGCAACTATAGTCAAGGACAATAAGGTTTATATGATATATAGAGCTGAAGATTTTATAGGAAAGTGGAAAGGAACATCACGATTAGGACTGGCCGTAAGTGATGACGGCTTGCATTTTGATCGTTTACCAGAACCCATATTTTATCCTGAAAATGATAATCTAAAAGAATTTGAATGGGAAGGTGGTTGTGAAGACCCCAGGATTGTGGAAGACGAAAACGCTATTTATTACTTAACTTATACTGCTTGGGATGGAAAAAAAGCTCGCCTTTTTATTGCGACATCCAAAGACCTATTAACATGGACCAAGCACGGATCTGTATTTAAAAAAGCTCTCGATGGCAAATACACTAATGAATGGTTAAAAGCGGGATCTATTGTTTGTAAGCGTAAAGGCGATAAATTGATAGCAACAAAGGTAAATGGAAAGTATTGGATGTATTTTGGAGAGTCTAATATTTTTCTTGCACACTCAGACGATTTAATTAACTGGACCCCATTAGAGAGAGCACCAAATTCTGAAGTAGGTGAATTAATAGGGCATAGTCAAGATGTCCCAGACCTTTTACCTGTAGTATCGACAAGAAGAGGAAAGTTTGATAGTCATTTAATAGAACCAGGACCACCAGCAATCCTAACAGACAAAGGAATTTTATTAATTTACAATAGTAAAAACAGTGAGGAATTTGGAGACCCTGCTCTTGCACCAAAAACCTATGCTGCCGGGCAAGTATTGTTCGATAAAAATGACCCTTCAAAATTGATAAATAGATTGGATAATAACTTTTTTAGGCCTGATAAACCATACGAAATAGATGGTCAAATAAATCATGTATGCTTTTTAGAAGGCTTGGTTCATTTTAAGGAAAAATGGTTTTTGTATTATGGAACTGCTGATTCAAAGATAGCAGTTGCTGTAATGGAAAAATAAATTGTTTAATCAATCTGATGTACATATTTTGAATTCTAAGAACAATATAAATAGCGAAAAACAGAGAAGCACAATAGTAAATTCTCTGAAAGATCTGTATGGCGACCATGCTGAGTCCGTTTTTACTAGTATAAAAAGATTAGTTGAAAAATATAAACCGGAGATTGTCAATATTGAAGACTCATTATCCGAGAAAGATATTATCTTGATTACCTATGGAGATATTATCCAAAAACAAGACCAATTACACCTACAAACATTAAAAGAATTTATTGATGCGTACTGTTTGCCGGAAATAAACAGCACACATATACTTCCTTTCTATCCCTACACCTCGGACGATGGTTTTTCGGTAACAGATTACTTTGCCGTAGATTCAGATCTAGGCACTTGGGATGACGTCTCAAGATTATCTGAAAACAGTAACTTGATGTTCGATGCTGTGGTGAACCACATGTCAAAATCATCTGAATGGTTTAAATCTTTCCTTGCAGAAGAAGAAGGGTTCCAAGATTTTTTTATAGAAGTTGATCCTAATAAAGATGTATCAAAAGTAGTACGCCCAAGAGCTTTGCCCTTATTAACCGCATTTACAGATATTAAGGGTAAGGAAAAACATATTTGGACCACTTTTAGTGAAGATCAAGTAGATTTAAATTATGCTTCACCACATGTTTTTATCGCAGTACTTGAAGTATTACTCTTTTATGTATCCAAAGGAGCAAAGTACATTAGATTGGACGCCATTGCATTTTTATGGAAAAAGATAGGCACATCCTGTATCCATCTTACCGAAACGCATGAGATAATCAAATTATATAGAAAAATCATTGAATCTGTAACAAGGAATGTCTTCATCATTACCGAAACCAATGTGCCGCACAAAGAAAACATATCATACTTTGGCAATGGTTATGACGAGGCACAAATGGTGTACAATTTTACTTTGTCACCATTACTGGTCTATTCAATAATGGAAGAAAATGTCGAGGTTTTAACACAATGGGCACAATCATTAAAATTTCCTAGTGATAAGGTTTGTTTTTTTAATTTCACTGCTAGTCATGATGGCGTAGGGGTAAGGCCACTGCAAAATATAATTCCCGACAGCGAAATTCTAAAGATAGCCAAACGAGCCGAAGAACACGGTGGGGAAGTTTCCTATAAAAACAATGAAGACGGTAGCCGGTCACCATATGAATTGAATTGTAATTATATGGATTTGTTGAGTGGCGGCAGCGATTCTGATGAAACCCGAATACATAAAATGATGCTCACACAGTCCATTATGTTGGCAATGCCGGGTGTTCCGGGCATTTATTTTCACTCTTTAGTGGGGTCGCGAAATTATTCTAAAGGGGTACAGGAATCAGGGATTAAACGGAGAATCAATAGAGAAAAATTAAATTTCGATGATTTTGCCAAAGAGGTATCGAATAAAGAAAACTTAAGGCACAAAATATTCACTTTCTATAAAAGAATAATAAAGATCCGTACCAATCAAAAGGCGTTTAATCCTTTAGGTAATGCAAGATATCTTAAAACAGGCAACGATAAAATATTTGTCATCCAAAGAGAATATAAGGGAGAAACGATTTTTGCCGTGAATAACTTTAGCAGCAAGGAGGTGAAAATAAAAGCATTGGCACCAATTGTTTATGACTTGTTAAATGAAACGCAGTTGATGAATGCTTTCTGGGCAATAGAGCCACATAATTTTTGTTGGTTCAAGATTAAATAATAACTATTATGCAAATTCTATTTCATTGTGAACATGCATTTTAGTGAATCAAAAGTAATAAAAGGTGCTAGTCTTCACTTCGTTTCGCTCGCTTTTTGTTTATTTTAAATATGTCGATAAAAATAGAAAATTTCGACATATATTTGTATTGTGTCGATGTCATCGACATAGTTGTTTTTATATGTCGAAGTCATGTTCAATCCGAAAGAATCTTACAACGATTTACCTTTACTACCTCCAAAAGTAGAACTTGAGACCAAAAAGGTTTTAAAGCAAGCCATTTCCGCTACACGGGTATTAGCAGAATTGAAAGGTAGGGCAGATGAAATCCCTAACCAGTCTATGCTTATAAATGCAATTACCTTGCAGGAAGCAAAAGACAGTTCGGAAATTGAGAATATAGTAACTACTCAAGATAATTTGTACCAAGCTTTTACTGCCAATACAAGTTCTACAGATGCCCAAACCAAGGAAGTTTTAAGGTATCGACACGCCTTGTGGGAAGGTTATCATAACTTGGATAAAAAGCCTTTATCAACAAATACCTTTATTTCCATAGTACAGACTATTAAAGAAAATAATGCAGGAATCAGGAAAACGACTGGGACAAGGATAACTAGCAATAACAAAATCATATACACACCACCCGAAGGCGAAAAGTTTATCAGGGATTTGCTAAAAAACTTAGAAGATTTTATCCATTCAGAAAATGGTATTGATGATTTGGTTCGATTAGCAGTAATACACTATCAATTTGAGGCTATACACCCATTCCTTGATGGTAATGGAAGGACTGGGAGGGTTTTGAATATTCTTTATTTGGTAGAGAAAGGTCTATTGGATGCACCTATATTGTATTTGAGTAAGTACATTATAGAAAATAAAAATCAGTACTACAAAAGACTCCGAGCAGTTACGGAAAATGGGGATTGGGAAGGATGGATTTTGTACATGCTTAAGGGAGTAGAAGAAACAGCAATGTTTACGTTGAATAAGATAAATACCATCAACGCACTGATGGATGAAACCATTGCCTTGGCGAAAGAAAAATTACCATCAAGAGTGTATTCAAAGGAATTGATAGAATTGCTTTTTGAACAACCTTACTGCAAGGTTAAATTTTTAGTAGATAAAGACATTGCTAAGCGTCAAACTGCGGCCGAATATTTGCAGGAACTTGAAAAAATTAAAATTCTTAAATCTCAAAAAATAGGAGTAGAGAATTTATATTTAAACATCCGACTATTTGAAATTTTAAAACAGTGAGAATTCGATTAGATGATAGCGATGATTCCCGCAATGATCGATTGGATTAATTTAGTGTTCATCAGTTTTCTTTTTTAGGTTACTATCGTTGTTTGAAGTAACAGACGTTTACTTCTAACATCCTGACAAATAGTGTTAGAATCGTTCTCCGGTTAATGCAGTTTTAGCAGGGAGATAAGTTATGAACCTGCCTAAGAATTACTGTCGTGCCAGAAAAACTCCATTAACAAATTATTTAATCAACGGTTGTATGATACTGACGTATATTCTATGGAAATAATTGAATGGGGAAGAATAGCACCCTGACAATTTCCTTCTAAAAAAATCACTTTTTCTCTACGGAACGTTTATATACTTCCGTTTCGGGATGAAAGGCGTACCACGCAAACCAAAAATTTGCAATGACTAAAACGGGATTATCGGAATCATCCAAAATCTCGGCACTTTCATTGCTTATGTCGTATACAATTGTCAAAGTTTCTCCTTGGAATACGTCGGTAACGACTTTGCCTTCGGATTTTTTCAACTCTGAGAAAGGATATGCCTTGAATTTCCCATCTACCTGCACACCTAATACCATTTCTTTGGGATGAAAAAGTGCGCTCCGTTTATTTACAGAAAAATAAAGGGAAGACGAGTACTCGTAACCCTGATAGGGGCTTTTATCGTAATCCCTTTGAAACCCAGTATCTGGAGAAAGCACCAAGGTATTCGGATGTTTTTCTTTCCATTTTCCCCAAGATGTATTTTCCGTATTGATCATTTGCAATACTTCCCCGACCAACGGGCCTGAAATACTTTGCGACATTAATTGCGACCACAAGGACTCAGTTTTCCTATCGTAAAGAAGTACATCGCTGTTGTATAAAAGCCCGGAAACGCCAAAAGTCGTGGAACTACCTTTTGTTTTGGCTTCAAAGGAAACGCCACTGCCACACAAAGGGCAGTAGGTAATTGCAACAGGATCCTGACCGAAAAAGTCGTTGACGATTTCATGATAATTTAAGATGGATATAGGGTATGCCTTTGCGATACCGTTGTGAAAGACGCCCAATACCCTACTATTATTTTTTAGTTTCGATTTGGTTGCGTCCCTAAATTTTGGATGGTCTATGGCGGGGATTCCATCTTTGGGCGGGCCGCCGTCCTTAATATCTTCCAAAGGTATGATGGCATTTTCTATATTGAATCCCTTTAAATTCTGGGATGTCATGAATTGGGTAAACAAACAAATAAAAACCAAATTTAGCACTACCAAAATAGTTGTTATAGGTTTACGGGTATACATTTGCATATCGGATTATTGTTTTTAGCGAATTTATATCCTTGATCCCACCATAAGGCCATTTTTTTTTGGGTCAAAGACCAAGGAGTTTTTGGTCCGTATTTCCGGTTGAGGCACCTATAAACATATCGTACTTATACCCACATTCGTCTAGCAAAAATTCTGTAATTCCACCAGCAAATGCTCCTTTACTACCTCCTCCCGAAATCACCATTGCTCTCAAATTACCTATCTAAATAAATTTTAGATTATTTAACCGCCGTAAATTTCTGTGGTATAGAAAGCCGGTATAGAAAACCACATGCCCATAAAAGAAGCCGAGTTTCCTAAAAATTGTCCTGCTTTAGAACCAGAAATAGCCTCTCCAAAGATGTTCCATTCGTTACCTTCATCATCTACGACCAATAGCTCAGAACCATCGTGAGCGTATTCGAAGTCCAACATTGTTTGTTCCCCGTTAAGTTCAAAGGATACAATAAAATTTGTGTTACCCACAATCAAATAGTTTTTTCCCTTATAGGTATCCCGTATGATATTATTGGATGTGAAATCTGAAAACCTATAGGTCTTTGCATCTGCTCCATCTACTATAGCATGAACTCTCTCTTTTGACGGTAGTCGCGAATCTTTTGGAACTGGAAATAAAAATCGTTCATTGTTGGTGTTATAATCGCCATATGGAGATGTGCCATAGGTTCGTGAAAATCCCGTACTGTTACTTAAAACCCGAGAATTGGGATAGAGACTCTTCCATGTCTTCCAGTCCGTTTCGAACAGCCTGATCAAATCCGCTTTTTCTCCTATTAGTTCTCCGTTAACGGACTCGTTTAAAATTTGCGACCAATTACTACCAGATTCCCGATCATAAGGAATTAGATTGGTATTGTACAATAGTCCTGAAACTCCGAATGTGGTTTGCTTTCCGCCTAAGACCCTGTTCCATCCGATACCAGTTCCGGTAAGAGGGCAATAGGTAATTGCAACAGAAACATCGCCCAGATCGTCATTTACAATTTCGTGCCAGTCTAAAATCGCATGGGGATAGGCCCTAACATCGTCTCCATTTTTAATACCGATAACAAGATCATTTTCTGAGAGATAAGTGATATTTTGAATCGTAGTAAGGTCTGGATTTACCAATGCCGGAATACCATCTTTTCCAGGTCCACCGTCCAAAACTTCAGATTTGGGAATGCTCCACTCCAAACTAACGGGGGTAGGGTTGTTGTTGTCTTGTCCTTGTAATGGACCCAAGTCTTCGCTAGAGCTTGAGGAACTACATGCGTACAGTACCAAAATACAAGCAAATACAATTAAGTTTTTCATAGCTAAAAATTTAATTTATTAATATCTTCTTTTTATTGTTCAATTTAAATGATATGCCAGCGGAGAACCGAGATGTAGGGGTCAACTGCGTGCCTTCGACATAACTATAAAGAGGCAATTCAAAACGGGAGTTAACACTGATATTCGGAGTCAGTTGTACTGCTATTTCCGGGCGTATGAATATCCACTCCCCCCCGGTATTGGGAATCTCTTGATCATCTATCTTATCCTCGAAAGCCTTTCTATACTTAAAGACTACACCAGGATTGAAAATGGTATTGAATAGTAAAAATTGATCCGTATAACCAAGATTTGTCTGTATTTCATCTCCAAATTCATAAGTCGCAGTATTGTTCAAATAAGAGTTGTTCACCCCGGTTAGTCTATAGGTAAAACTACCGGAAATTGTAGCGGATGGCCTAAAACCCAAACCTTTGGAAACTGATGCCCATCCCAAACCATCCCATGCACCGCTACCAGGTTGCAAATCTGCGGTAAGTTGAATTCCCTGTTCCGAGAGAATATCCGAATCACCTAAAGGTAATTTAGTTCCCGCCCCTAAATTCAATACGGTACGATTCCCTAATACATCAGGAACGGAATACTTTATCAGAATCACCGCATCACCAATTCCAGAGGTCTCGGTAATGTTTTGATTTCCAAACTGCGAAATGGTCCTAGATTGGTTGACCCATGTAAACAGAGTTTCTATAGCCAGTTTATCGGTGAATGCGTACCCTACATTAAGTAACACCGAATTCGTAATTCTTTGTCTTGAGCTATCATCCAGTTCGGTGGTTCCCGCATTGAGCGTGTTTAAATTATTATAATCATAATTTAAACCTAGCAATAACACACCCTTGCCTTCATTGGGCAAACCCAGATTATTGGACAGGGGTACCCCACCAGAACAACATGTTTGCGCACTTCCTTGATGTGACCAAATACCAATAAACAAAAAAACAAATATGGTACGCATAATTCATGATTTGAAAAAATAGTCGTGCGGATTTGAATCCCTGACAACCAATACCCCTATAATTTTGTTAAAGTCAACTTTTGATCTGGACAATACAAACATGTATCTGTCATATTTGTATAAATACGTTAGGATATATAAGCTGGTATCCTTGATATATATCGCTTTATAAATCAATTTTTGGCTTTGTGTAAAGCCATATGCAAAAACAGAATACTAACTGTTAAAGGTCTACCTCGCTTTCTTTAATTTTTCGAGGATTTTGTTTTTGGCAGAATCATCCATTTTAGGGGCATTTTGTCGAATTTCGGTTGAATTAAACGAGTGATGAAACATTTTTTCCATCAAGGCGGATTGCTTTTCGTAAGACCGGCATGCCCTGCACATTAGCATATGACCCTTGAACCTAACTTTTTCGATTAGGGACAAGGAAACAAATTCTCGTTTTTCTACCAACTCCGTAGCATGCTGGCAAGAAAAGAATAAGTTGTTCATTAATTTTTTTATCATAGCAAAGGCCCTATCTAATTTAGATTTTCCAATTCAAATCAATGCATTTTTTGAGCATCAATTTCGCCCTGTGCACTATCTGCCAATAATTTGACGGCGTCACCTTCAGTTCCTGACAAATATGCTCTGATCTCTTGTTCAAAAGATATTTTGCAGTAATGGCAAACTTCCAATTTTTTGGCAGTTCTCCCATACAGTTATTCAATACATTCTTAAATTCGGGGTTGTCTAAAATATGTGTTTCCTCTTCCCATAGCATCGCTTCCCTATTCAACGTCCAACGCTGATCGGATTCAAAAAAAGAGTCTGTTTGGTTGATGAATTTCTGTTCTGCATGTTTACCGTTCAAGCTAATGGATTTCACCTTTTTTCGGTAAAAATCAATTATTTTATTGTTCAAAATTGCAAACAACCAGGTCTTGGGCTGGCTGTCCTTCTTAAATCCATCAAACCCCTTTACAGCGGATAAAAATGTTTCCTGCACAAGATCTTCCGACACTTCTTTTGAGGATGTTTTATGATATGCCCATCTAAATAAGTCATCCGAATATGTATTGAACCAATTTATTATCTCCTGTTGCATATAATACAATTAAATAATTGCACTGCTTTTATGGTCGTCAAATAAATCCGTTACTTTCAAAAAAAGCTTGAGATGCCTGAATTGTGGTTTTTACATAAGGATAAAATGGCAAGCACCTACTTCAAGGAATCCAACTTTAACCCTTTTCTTTATCGGTAACTGAAACAAATCCATTAGCCACAACTGCCATTTAATTGGATTGGTGGACATTTCATAATCCAAAATTACGCTACGCACAACAATCACCCTCCTTCGGTTTCTGCGCCTATTGCAATTTACACAGTCATAGAAAAATAGACAGGCGGTTGTTGGTATTTTAACTATTTCCGATCCATTGTACAGGCTCCAAATTACCTTGCCGAGCACCTGCGAAATAACCGGCCTAGGCATGCCTTGCAGTAAATATTTTTTTCGTATTAGAATGGGGTTGATCTATGAAATATCAAAAAAGTCCTAGAACTAGAGCAAAAGGTTTTACGCTTGTTTTGCCTAGTCCATCACAAATTTAAAACCTGCTGTAATAATGCTTGAACTAAAAGTAGTGTCCCTATCGTATTGGTAGAACTTCAAATCAATACTTTTTAAACCAAACTTCCAGATGTGGGTTTTAGTGAAGATATCCGTATACGAAACCCCAAAACCAAACTGGTTTGCTGAGTATTCTGAAAGATCATAATCCGAGGTATAAAATTCATCGGTGGACAAAGCTCCCTCGTACGGATTAAAATAGTCTGCTGCCGTCTGATTGTAAAATCTGTAAGACGGATACAAGGTGAATTTGTCTGTAATCTTGATAGGCAATTCAACACTTGCCGTATGTGAGTTAATGCCCCAATCATCTGTATAATAGCGATAGAACGTCCGTACTGTGAGTGTCTCATTAAGGTACCAATTCAAACGCCCACCAACAGCAATTTTAAATCGAGAATCGGGTAACTGTTCTACAGCATCTGCCAATTGAAAATTATCAATAAAAGAATCTGCTACATCCCCAAAATAAACTCTTTGAAATGGTGTGGACAACAGTCCATCTTGTCGAACGAAATCAAGTGCCAATGAACCTTGCACATTCTTGTGAAGAATTTGAGAAAACCCAAATCCTATGGAGTATGAGTTACGGCCTTCGCTGTCAAATTCAGTAAAATTAGGATTGTAATTTGTATTTCCTGTTATTTCACTTGGTCTGAATGAGCCGATACCATTTGTTCCAAAAGGACGTAATTCTATGGGATAAATCGCATTCCAAGAGTCAATATAAACGTTTGCGTTTATGCTCAATTCCGTGTTTTTTTCATTAAATAACTTTGTGTATCCCCCTCCAAAACCTAAAGAAAAATAGTCATATTCCGAAGAGACGGAAACTTTGGCGGACCAAATATCATTTCTATCGTCAGAACTATGGCTATACGTTCCCGTAACGTTTGTCCATGTATCTTTTTCAGAATCTCCAGACGAAGCTACAAAAGGATCTGCGGGACCATTTCTATCAAAAGGATCTATATTACTAGAAGAAGCAGATGTATATGCAGATACCCCAGCATCTATAGTTAGTACGTCATCATCGTTTAAAGGGATAGCTACAACAAAAGTGGCCGTAAAATCTGTTAAATCTTCTGTTCCAATACCACCACTTACAGCAGCATTATCTCCATCTTGTGAATAATAACTGGACAGGAAATCTACTTCTGTAGTTTCTAACACCCGTTTTTTATAGCCATTGGTAGCATCTTGGGATTGTTGTGCAAAACCTGAAAGCGATGTGAGTAAAAAGCTTATTGCGATAAAATATTTCAATTTGTTCATATCTAAATTGGAAATTTAATATCCTTTTT
>RCNC010003260.1_pt1 | contig 10624 bp, 9 predicted proteins | sample 2041301 | NCBI WGS metagenome assembly RCNC01 (sample SAMN09708231, study PRJNA481090) | Marine sediment metagenome, whole genome shotgun sequencing project. | biome: marine sediment; feature: ocean; material: sediment; isolation source: Sewage treatment plant 13A marine sediment (STP13A) ... | reverse complement strand
ATTGTCCATGAAAATGTGCTGAGGGTCGCCAATGAAGGGGAGCGGATAAAGAAAGACAGCAATACAACTCAGGCCATCGCTGAGAAGGCATGCACTTCTTCGTCGAGTTTTGATCCGAGCCGGTCTTTTTCAACCTCCAGGTCATATCTGGACTGCAGGTTTATCCAGAATCGTTCGGAAGTGCCGAAGAAGCGCGAGAGGCGGAGCGCAGTGTCAGCGGAGATCGCTCTTTTCCCGTGGACAATCTCATTGATCCTGCGTGGCGGGACGCTGATGTCCTTGGCCAGACGATACTGGCTGATCCCCATGGGGATCAGGAATTCCTCCAGCAGGATCTCGCCGGGGTGGATAGGATCAAGCTTTTTTACCATAACCTCACCTAATGATAGTCGATGACCTCAACACCAAGGGCATCTCCGTCTTTCCATTTGAAACAGAGTCGCCACTGATCATTGATCCTGATGCTGAACTGCCCTCGTCGGTTACCACCAAGTTTTTCGAGCCTGTTCGATGGTGGAATCCGTAAATCGCTGATGGCCTCGGCTGCATCAAGGACCAGCAGCTTTCGCAGTGTGATACGTTGGACTTCTGACGAAAACTTCCGTGATCGCAGACGTTGAAAGATCTTTTCAGTCTCCTTGCACTTGAAGTCTTTGATCATGGTTGAAGCATAACGCGTCGCGTTAATAATGTCAAGCGTTATTATGTGTCGCGAGTGAGTACCGGACAGCCTATCCGTGAACGTGGTCCCCGATGCGGTGGATGCGGTCCATTTCGTCCGGGGAGAGTGGCCCCTGGTTGAGCGCCTGGAGGCCCTGGTCCATCTCCTCCTCGCTGCGTGGACCGGCGAGGCAGATATCGACGGCGGGGTGGGTGAGGACAAAGCGGTAGCACTCGGCGGCGGTGAGCGGGCGTTCACCGCGCGGCATTCTCTTCTGCTTCAGCAACTGGCCCCAGCGGGTGGCGGTGTAAGTGACGATGCCGGGCGGCTGATCGGGCAGACCGTCAAAGATTTCTGACTCGGCGCCACGGTGAGCCGCGTTGTAGCGGATCATCTGCAGGTCAAAGGGGGAGTCGGGGTCGCGGGCGGTTTTACCGTGATAGAGGCGGTTGTGGCCGGTGAAGCCGAGGAAGCGAACCTTGCCCTCCTCTTTGAGCTTGAGGGCCATGTCGAGTAGTCGACGGGGAGTCTTGCGGTTGAACCAGCCGAGAAAGAGGATCTCCGCCTGCTCGATGCCCAGGTCACGGAGCGCCCTTTCCACCGAGCGATTGAGCCACAGGCCAAAGTGGTCGTAGCTCTGGATGGCCACCACCAATTTGTCCCGTTCTGTTTGGAGCAGGGGACGCAAGGCTTCACGCATCCCCTGCTTGCGGGTCTCCCAGTAGAAGAAGTTGATCCCGTAGTCGTGGAAGGCTCGCTCCACCGCCCTGGCCGGTGCCTTGTATCCCCCGGCCAGACCGATCCGGCTGACGCTCAGCCCGGTCCGGCCGAGGGTGGTTTTCATCTGGAAGGTCGAATCAGTCATAGAAGCAGCACCATAATCTCATCTGAGGCCCGATAGCATCGTTGACGGCCTTCTCGAAATGCTCACATACCACCAAAGTATGCTCCGCTTTCTCGTCAGCCGTCGCCTTGCTCTCGGACCACAGCTGAGATTCTGAAGCTACTTCTGGCTGGTGGTATCTTGCTCAATGTCCTCTTTGATCTTGTCTATCCGCTCCTGGTAGTCGGTGTTTTTGCCACCGCTCATCTCCAGGGCTTTCTCCTCGGTGGCGATGGCTGCCTGGTGATCGCCCATCATCCACTGCACCATGCTCATGGTGTCGAGGAGATTGTCGTCCGCCGGGTCGATCTCGGCGGCCCGCTGGATTGCCTTGAGGGCGCTCTCCAGGTTTTTTTCCTCCAGGGCCCAGAACCAGGCATAGCCGTTCAGTTGGCCGGTGTCCTCGTCCATGAACGGAGCGATGTACGCTTCACCGTAGACCGCCAGGGCCTTCTGGTCCAGGCCGGCCTTGACATAGAGCCGGGCCAGATCGGGGCTGATGTGGGAATCGGGTTCGAATGACGGCAGCGAGGTGAGGTGGTCGGCCAGTTCCACTGCCCGTTCGGTCTGGTACCCGGTCTGGGTGCTGGCCCTGATGTAAGCGCTGAGCAGCGGGATCTCGTCGGGATACTGCTCCAGCAGCATCTCGGCCACGCCGAAACTCCCATCCCGGGTGGCTTCTTTCCTCATCTCACGCGAGAGGAGGTCGAAAGCCGTGCCGCGCAGGCTGCTTTCCTTGTAGTCGGCCAGCGTTTCCGGGATCAGTTCCGGTTTCTCATAGAGCTGCATGAACCGGGCATATTCCAGGGCGTTGATCTCTTCGCCGTTGTCGCCCAGGGGCAGGGTGAGGGCGGCAGTTTCGTCCGCCCGCTGGATCAGGATCCGGACAAAGGGCGCCATCTTGTCGATGCTGTAGTTGCCCTGGTGCTTGCGGGCCAGCCGGGCCACGGTGGCCAGGTCTTCCGGGTTCTCGGCAAAGGCCCGGCGCAGGGCCAGCATGGTGAACTCGCCGGTGTAGGCCTTCTCCAGCTCGTTGCGGAACTCGGCGGCCGAGGGGCCGTAACCCACCACCCGGTCAATCTCCTCCCCCTCCGCGTTGAGCACCATCACCGTGGGTGTGCCCCGGATGCCGAACTTGTCAAAAATAGTTTTGCCGAATTCGTCGGCGGAGTCGGCGTGGATCATGACAAAAGTGCTGTGGAGATATTCCTCGTACTCGCTGTTGTTGAAAAACTGCTGATCCAGCAGTTTGCAGGGGCCTCACGTGGGTGAGTAGAAATCGATGAGGACCAGCTTCTCCCCGGACCGGGCCTGCTCAAGGGCCCCGTCGAAGGTGTCCCCCGCGAACCACAGTGGAGGTTGCTGGCAGGCCGCGGCGGCAAGCAGCATCAGTATTGAGAGAACGGTGAGGCCTTTTCGCATTGGGATAGTACTCCTGAAAGGATGTAGAAAAACGCAACAAAGCGGTGCCTGACCCCAATTTGTTGCACAATGACGGTCAATTGTCTATTGACGGTGCTCGTCCCTTAAAAGTTTACTCGACTATGGCCGAATCTCGAAAAGATAACCGTAGCCGTCGGCCGACCGGGCGGCGAGTTTCAGCAGATCGGGGTGTGACTGGTCCGGCCGGCCCTGACTGAACCAGCCGGCATTGGTGTAAAGCGCGGCCTGCTCCAGTGACGAGGGGTCCCTGGTGACCAGCAGCCACTTCACCCCGGTCTTGCGGGCGTAGGCCACGGCCTGTTCCAGCGAGTCGTTGGGCAGGTAGCGGTAACTGCCCCCCACGTAGTAGGAAAACTGTGGCACCACACTGATCACCGGGTCCCCGGGTGTGGTGTGGTCGCGGAACTCCACCAGCGGCGCCGAAGATTCGGAGAGCCAGGGCCGGGCAGCCACATCGGTGTAGAGCTGCGGCGTGGCCACCAGCCCGGCGGCGAGGATCACGGCCAGGATGCCCTCACGGAGGCCCTTGATGCCCGGTTTCTCGCCAAGCATGCCGATGAACGCATAGAGCTCGGTGAAGATCTGCAGGATCACCAGGGGAAAGACCACCAACAGGTAGCGTTCCACCAGGCCGGTGACCAGGGAGAGCGAGAGGATGTAGAAGAGGATGAGCAGGGGCAGCACGGCCCTGGCGAAGAAGGGCTTGGGGCGATTGCGGCCCAGCAGCGCCAGAACGGCGGTGAGCAGGAAGAGCCCCACAACGAACGTGCCGGTGATGTTGCCGAGGAACCCGATGTTGGCCAGCAGGCGGATCCCGGTCTGCTGGGGCAGCCGCAGCTCGGGGATGGCCGCTTCGGTGCCGGCGGTATCCTCGTCCAGCAGCACGTAGGAATACATCTCGGAGCCGTCGGGGATCAGTTTCATCCAGGCCCGCCGCCGGTTGTAGAGCGTATCGTAGTCCGGCGCTTCGTATTCCCTGATCTCCCGCACCTCCCTGGCCACCTCCTCGTCCGGGGCGTGGACCGAATACTGACCCAGGCGGAAGCGTTGTTCGGTGGGCAGGTGGCCGGTCTGGGTCTTGACCACCAGCAGGTAGGGAGCCACCAGGATGGCGGCCCCGGCCACTACCAGCAGCGACCGCAGCAGCACCTCTTTCAGCCGGTCACGCATGGTGACCAGCCCGTGGGCCAGGGTGAAGAGGACGAAGAAGACCACCAGCACCAGGCCGATCTGCCGCGAGAGGTAGGTCAGCCCGGCGGCGACGCCGAGGAGCAGGCAGGTGAGCTGCCAGCGGTGGGAATTGTTCAGCAGCCGTTGCCAGAGGAGCAGCGCCACCAGGGTGAAGAAGATGAACAGCGGTTCGGTGAGCGGGGTCAGGGCCATGGAGAGGTAGTGGTAGTTGAGCTGGATCAGCAGCACGGCGCAGAGGGCCACCGCCCGGTGGCTCATGTTGCGCAGGAAGTAGAAACCGAGCACCGAGCAACCGAGCATGAACAGCGTGGTGAGCAGCCGTGCTGTCACCAGCGCGTCACCGCCGGTGAAGAGCTTGCCGAAGCCGATGAGCAGGGGGAACAGCGGGGGCAGCACCAGGCCCACGTCCACGTGGCCCCAGGAGGGGAGGTAGCTGAGACCGTTGCCCAGGATGTTGGCGCCCATGGCGATGTAGGCCGCCGAGTCGGGAAAGACGTTCTCCGGGCCTTTGGCGAGATACCAGGTGGCCGGGTTGAGCAGAAGCAGGATGACAATGCAGATCAGATCGGCCTTGTTTCCCTTGGTGAGCTTTGCCATTACCGACTCCTTTCCTCCAGGGCGGCGAGCCTGGTCCGCGCCTCGCCGTGGTTCGGGTCTGTTTCGAGGATCCTCCGATATTCCAGGGCTGCCTCTCCGGGCCAGCCCTGACGCTCCAGCAGGGCGGCCACCCGCAGCCTGATCTCCACCGCCTCGGTCTCCTGTTTCAGATAGCGACGGAAATGGATGATCGCCCGGTCGTATTGCCCGCGTTTCTCGTATTGCACTGCGCAGTTGTGGTTGGCCAGCGGATCGTCGGGGTCGATGCGCAGTGCCTCCTGCCAGTGGTCCAGTGCCCGGTCCACATCCCCCTGGTGGAAGCGGATCCCGCCGAGGTTGGTGTGGGCCTTGGCATACTCCGGATCGATACGCAACGCCTCTTCGAAGCTGGCTTCCGCTTCATCCATCCGGCCCCCGCGCAGCAGGGCGCTGCCCATGTTGAAGCGGGCGTCGGCGTTCTCCGGGTCCAGACGCACCGCCTCGCCGGCGTGGCGCAGGGCCAGGGGCAGCTGGTTGCCGTCGATGTAAAGCGAACTGAGGTTGTTGTGCGGCCGCACCTTTTGCGGTGACTTTTTGACCACGTCGGTCCAGAGGGTTACCGGGTCGGCCCAGACGGCGTTGCGCTGCACGGTCCAGGCCGAGAGGAGCAGGACGGCCACCGAGAGCACGATCACCGCGATCTTCGGCTGTTTGATCAGCGGCCAGGCCAGGGCCAGCAGGGCCAGAGGGATGAACATGGTGGGCAGGTAGGCCCGGTGCTCGAACATCAGTTCCAGAGCGATCACCGAGGACTCAATGGCCAGGGTGCCCAGGAACCAGAGAATGGCAAAGGCCAGCAGTCGCCGGCGACGCACGAAAAAGAGGCCGGCGGCCAGCAGCCCGGCCAGGGCCAGCAGTGCGGGCAGGGTGGATGCCGGGTCGATGAGCGAGCGGGACACCTGCACATCGTGGTCGAGGTTCAGCCGGCCGGGCAGGGGCAGGGCGAAGAGCCCGAGGTAATCGAGCACCACCCGGGGCTGGGTCAGCAGCCGCTGGATCATGGTGTAGTCGCGGAACTCGTAACTGTCCAGAACCCGCTGCAGCGGGCTGGTGCCGAGGTAGATGAAGCCAAGGAGCAGTGACGCGGCCAGCAGTCCGGCGATCCAGGGCAGGGCGCGCTTCAGCCAGTTGCGGTCCAGGTCCTGGAGGAAAAAATACTCGTAGAGCAGGATCATCAGCGGCAGGGTGGCGGCGATCTCCTTGGTCCCGCAGGCCAGCAGCCCCGCCGCGGCGCAGCCGGCAAAGCAGGGCCAGCCGGACACCCCCTCCTCGGTGCGGAGACGGCCGTGGAGGTAGAGCAGCATGGCCAGCAGGTAGAACATGGCGGCCATGCTGTTCATCCGCTGCACCGTGTAGGTCACCGACTGGGTTTGCAGCGGGTTGGCAAACCAGAGCAGGGCGGCAAAGAGGGCCAACAGGTCGGGATGGCGAAACCGGCCGTGGAACAGCGGTAGGGCCAGCGTCCCGCGGATCAGCAGGAAGAGGAAGAACCCGGCCAGGATGTGGATAACGGTGTTCACCAGGTGATATCCCGGAAGCCGGTACCCGTGAATCATGTAATTGAGGGCAAAGCTGGCATAGGCCAGCGGCCGGTGGGGGGCCGGACTCTCCCGGGAGGCGGTTTTCAGGTTGGCCAGGGAGAGCGATGTCCAGCGGATGTTCGGGTTGTCCCGGATGCTGGCTTCATCGTCGAAGACAAAAGGCACCTGCAGCGTGTTGGCGTAGAGCAGGGCGCCGAGAAGGACGAAGAGCAGCAGCGCCGCCCATACGGGGAGAATCGTCCGTCCGGCGGGGATCATGGGCGCGGGTTTTTTCCCGGTTCCCTTCGTCTTATTTTTCTTCACGTTGTCAGCACCGGTGGATGGCCGCTGTTTGGTTCCGCCGTTGCCGACGGTATGAATAGCGTAGCGATACGCTCAATAGCTGTCAAACAGGTTCCATCCTGCTTTTGCCCGGTTTGGCAGGGATACTGTAACGGGTTACCCTGATGAACGACAAATTTACAGGATATTGGGAAATATGGCCGACGGAGCGAAACCGTCAGAGAAAGGACCTTACGATGAAATTGACAGGAATCCGCAGATGGCTCCAACTTTGTCTGGTGATGGTCCTGGCGTCGTCATTACCGGCGATGGCCCAGCGGCCGGAGCCGGAAGTGCACGGCACCTTCGATGGCGAGCCGATGTACACCGTCCTGCCCCCGGGGGCCATCCCGGACATCAGGTCGCCGGAATTCGTCAGCGGCGCCGCGGCGGCCGAGCAGATGCTGCCCCACGAACCGGTGCTCGGTGTGGTGATCGGTGAAGAGGCCCGGGCCTATTCGGCCTGGCAGCTGGATGCCCACGAGATCGTCAACGACACCGTCGGGGATTCGGCAATCGCCGTCACCTGGTGACCGCTCTGCCATTCGGGCGTGGTACACGCCCGGTCCGTCAAGGACCAGACCCTGACCATGATCGTCTCGGGCAAACTGTGGCGCAACAGCATGATCATGCAGGATGAAGAAACAAAGACCCTTTGGAGCCATGTCACCGGTGTTGCCATGGAGGGTTCACTGCTGGGCCAGCAACTGGCCACAATCCCTTCCGTGCAGACTACCTGGTCGGCCTGGTCGGCGCGTCACCCCGAGACCCGAGTGCTGAAGAAAGGCCGGGAGATCCGCAGTTCACGATACCAGCAGTACTTCGATGACGAGGAAAAAACCGGCATGTTCCGCGCCATGTGGCTGCAGGAGAAGATGCCGGGCAAGACCCTGGTGCACGGGGTGACCAGCGGCCCCCATGCCCTGGCGGTGACCGACGAGCGTCTGGGTGAGGGGGCGGTGGTCAACGGAATGGTGGGCGAGGAGGCGGTGGTCTTCCTGCGCTCGGTCAACGGGGGCGTGCGTGCCTGGACCAGACGGCACAAGGGCGTGCCGCTGCAGTTCGTGCGGGAGGCCGAGGCCGGGCCGGTCACCGACCGGGGCACTGGCTCGGTCTGGGACCTGGAGCAGGGGGCCTGCACCGGCGGCGAACACCTCGGCGCCCAGCTGGAAGAGAAGACGGTGCTGATGGCCTACTGGTTCGCCTGGAGCGGCTTCTACCCCAACACCGAGGTGCTGGACTGAATACCTACTGGACGTAGCCCAGGGCTTCCAGGCGCCGGAGATTTTCCTGGCTCGGGGACCGGGCCCTGGGGCCTGCCCCTTCCCGCCAATCGGACATCAGCTGGTGCAGGCGGCGCGCCCGGTCCACCTCCTGACCGGCCAGGTTCATACGCTCCAGGGGATCTTTTTCCAGGTGGTAGAGCTCAACCTGTCGCTTGTACGAAGTGACCACCAGCTTCCAGGGATACTGCACCACCATGGTGGCCTTGGGCAGGTTCTGATACCCCTCGGGAAATCGTCCTCCACGGCCCACGGCCGGCTGGCCTCGGCAAAGGCGGTGAGCTCTGCAACCGGGCTGGCGAGGTCCCGGCCTGATCCCGGGCTCGGTGCGGCCACTCCGGTCGCGGTGAGCAGGGTGGTGAACAGGTCGAGGGTCTGCACCGTTCCCGATACAACCCCCGTCCGGGGGGGAACCACCGGGTAGCGGATCATCAGTGGCACCCTGATGCTGGGCTGGTAGACATAGTTGCCGTGGTAGAACTTGAGCCGCCGCTCGGTGAGGTGTTCACCGTGGTCGGCAGTGACCGCCACCAGGGTCCTCCCCTTCATCTCCGGGCTTTCCAATCGATCGAGCAGCGGGCCGAGGTGGTGGTCGAGGTAGGCGATCTCACCGTCGTAGAGATCCACCAGACGCTGCAGATCGGCCCGGGTGGGGGTGACCTTCCCCTGCCACAGCTGCTCCAGGTAGGCCATGCTGCCGTCCGCCGGCCCCTGGTAGCCGTCGCCGTGGATCGTGTCAAAGGGCGGCGGCGGGTCGTAGGGGAAATGGGGGTCGAAGTAGTGGACCCAGAGGAAGAAGGACTCGTCCCGGTTCTGGCTCAGCCAGTGCAGGGCGGCGGTGGTGGCGGCTTCGGCCCTCCGCTGGTTCTGGTCCGCGGCCGAAATGGTGAACTCCTCATCGTAGACAGTAAACCCCTGGGCCAGACCCATGTCCGAGGCCAGCGCCGAGCAGCTGACAAAGGCCGCGGTGCGATACCCCCTGGCCGAGAGCAGTTCGGCCAGGGTGGTGATGTCGGCGGAGAGGGGGAAGCTGTTGCGGGGAATGCCCAGTTCCTGGGGATGGCGGCCGGTCATCATCGCCGCGTGAGAGGCCAGGGTGGTGTTGATGGTGGAATAGGCATTGGTGTAGCGCAGGGCCGAACCGGCGAAGTCGTCGAGATGTGGCGTGCGGGCCCGGGCCCAGCCGTAACAGCCCAGGTGGTCGGCGCGCAGGGTGTCCAGAGTGATCAGCACGATGCCGGGCGGCTGCCTGTCCGGGACGCTGGTGCTGCAGCCGGCTGCGGCCAGCAGGACGATGCCGGCTGCAGCAATCGGGCCAGCCTGGAGCACCGAGGCCTCATGGCGTTCCGCTCTCCAGAGCCACCGGCTCCGCCGCGGCCAGATCCTCCTCGTTCAGCACCATCCGCACATCTTCGAGGTTAGGCACCAGCGAGCGGCCGTCGATCTCCGCCGGGACCGGGATGCCGGCCAGGGCGGCCAGCGTCGGCGCCAGGTCCACCGTGTTCACCCGTTCATGCACCCGGCCCGCCGGCACGCCGGGACCGAATATGATCAGCGGCACGTGGGTGTCGTAGCGATACGGGGTTCCGTGGGTGGTGGCTGACCCGCGGGTGGCGTTGTGAAAGGGCTCGTACTGGACCATCAGGTCAGGGCTGCGGTCCTCGTGGTAGTTGTTACGGTAATAGGTGAAATACGGGTCATCGGGAAACGATCCGCTCCGCAGGTCGCTGCGGGTCCAGATCTTCTGCACGGCGGGGCAGTCGCTGAGCAGCGCCGCCAGTGTCTGTTCCAGCTCCTCCCGAGCCACACCCGATCCCTCCACCGCCGCCGGGTTGAGGCGGGGCCCGGGAAGGAACCAGTCCTGGTCGCCATACTTCTGGTCCAACTGGCGGCCCGCCTGCTGAAAGCAGAGCACGCTTTCGGCGGTGAGCCGGGACCCCGGTTCGCCCCGTGCCGCGAGCAGTTCGGGCACCGGCGCCACACCGTGGTCCGAGGAAATACCGATGAGGGTGTGCTCCAGACCCACCGTGTCGTCGATGAACTCCAGCAGGCCGCCCAGATACCCGTCAAGACGCATCATGGTGTCCAGTGCCTCCCGGCTGTTCGGCCCGTAGTCATGACCCACCCAGTCGAGAACGGAAAAGGAGAGGATCAGCAGGTCCGGGTGCCCGTCAGCCCCCAGTTCTTCGGCTTCGATGATCCGGCGGCCAAAGAGGGCCAGCAGTTCATCCCCCCAGGGGGAGTAGCTGGCGCCCTGGAAGAAATAGCGGTTGGGCGCGGGTGAGGCCACTCCGAACACATGGGGGAAAACCGGGTGGAGCGGCCCGAAATCGGTGTTGGCTATGCCGGCAGCCTCCAGCGCTTCCTGGTCCACCGGCAGCGGTTCCCATGCTTCCCCGAAGTGCTTTTCGAGATGGCGCTGGTCATTGAAGTCATCCACCCAGGCAGGTTCTCCATCCGGGTAGTAGTAGTCGCTACTGGTGAAGGTGCCCTTTTTTGCGTCGCACCAGAAGGCACCGTCCGCGTCCCGGCCGCCCATCAGCACCGCTGCGCGGTCCTTGCCGCTGGCTGCGAATACTTTCGACTTCCCGTCGGCCGCCTTGAGCCAGTCACCCAGGGAGGGGGAGAGCAGGCGCAGGGGGGAGGTGCCCAGCTCCGGGTCGTC
>RCNC010003259.1_pt1 | contig 10626 bp, 8 predicted proteins | sample 2041301 | NCBI WGS metagenome assembly RCNC01 (sample SAMN09708231, study PRJNA481090) | Marine sediment metagenome, whole genome shotgun sequencing project. | biome: marine sediment; feature: ocean; material: sediment; isolation source: Sewage treatment plant 13A marine sediment (STP13A) ... | reverse complement strand
CATAAAAGAGGCTTTACAGGCAACTATGGGTAAGGGGAACCCGGCGAAAAAAAGCATTACAGAGGCACCTTTGCTCATTGCCATATGCGCCAAGTTAAAATACTCGGGCTACGATAAAGATGAGGCGGTGACGCAGATCGGAGATTGGGCCATGTACGACCTGGGCCTGGCCAACCAGAATCTATGTTTGATGGCGCACAGCCTGGGTCTTGGAACAGTTGTCGTGGCGTTTTTCGACCACAATAGGGTGAATGAAATCCTTGAGGTGCCATCCGGCTATAAGGCCCTGACCATTATACCACTGGGATATCCGGCGGCTGACGTCAAGGCCCCGGATAGAAGGAAAATAGGTGACTTCACGCATGAAAACAAGTTTAGGGGAACCACAGACTAATTGAACTTATTATTCTGACCAGTGAAAGGATGAATTATCAGGGTGATTCCAACAATGGACTTCATCCTGATTTTTTTGGAGGGCAATACTGTTAAATATTTGGGTTTGTGAAAGTGTTTTATTTGGTTTTTTGTTCTCTCAAAAATGTATCAAGAGCCTCGACAACTATAAGGGTGATGTCGGTTAAGGTGCTTACCTTTTAATTTTAAAACTTAAATAGACTTTAGATATCTGCAAATGCCACCTGCCGGTGAACATGTAATCTAAGACACTTTGAAAGGGGGTAAGAATGGATATTGAAACAGACGAAATTATAATAATGCCGGCTAACAAACCGCATGCTTTGAAGGCAATTAAAAAGTTCAAAATGATACTAACTATGATCCGATCATGATAACACAATAGAGGAGGGGACATGAGCTTCAAAATTAACGATAGCATCTCATGGGTGGGGAAGATAGATTGGGAATTACGCAAGTTCCACGGAGAGGAATACTCCACCCACAAAGGTACCACGTATAATTCATATCTGGTCAGGGACAAGCACACGGCTCTGATCGATACCGTTTGGTCTCCATTTAGGGAAGAGTTTATTGACCAGCTGTCCCAGGAAATTACACTAAGTGACATCGATTTCATCATTGCAAACCATGCTGAACCCGACCACAGTGGTGCTTTGCCTGAACTTATGAAAGCCATCCCGGATAAACCCATTTATTGTACAGCTAATGCGATAAAGTCTCTCAAGGGATATTACCATCAGGATTGGAACTTCCAGGTGGTCAAGACCGGGGATCGTCTGAATCTTGGCTCCAAAGAGCTTGTTTTCGTGAGTGCGCCCATGCTTCACTGGCCTGACAGCATGTTCTGCTACCTGACAGAGGATAATGTGCTTTTCAGTAACGATGCTTTCGGCCAGCACTATGCCTCGGAACTGATGTATAACGACCTTGTGGACCAGGCCGAACTCTATCAGGAATGTATCAAATACTACGCCAATATTCTTACCCCGTTCAGCAAGCTGGTAGCCAAGAAAATACAGGAAGTCGTAGGCCTTGGTCTCCCAGTAGACATGATCTGCACCAGTCATGGCGTGATATGGCGGGATGATCCCTTGCAAATCGTCAACAAATACGCCGAATGGGCTGATGATTACCAGGAGAATCAGATCACTATTATCTACGACAGCATGTGGAACAGCACCAGAAACATGGCCGAAGCCATTGCCGAAGGGATCCGATCGGCGGATGAAGAAGTGGCGGTCAAACTTTTCAACTCGGCCAGAAGAGATAAAAACGACATTATCACGGAAGTTTTCAAGTCCAAAGCGATTCTCGTGGGCTCCTCCACCATCAACAGGGGGATACTCTCTTCCGTAGCCGGCATTCTTGAGGAGATTCGGGGCTTGGGTTTCAAGAAAAAAAGGGCTGCTGCCTTCGGCTCTTACGGCTGGTCCGGAGAGGGTGTGAAAATGATCACGGACCTGCTCAAGGAGGGCGGCTTTGAGGTCGTAAATGACGGGCTGCGTGAACTATGGAATCCCGACCGACAATCCCTTGAAAATTGCGTCAGTTTCGGAAGGGATCTGGCCGAGGCGCTAAGATAATATACTGAAGAATGCTTTAAAAGGAGGAAAAAATGTTGAAAAAGGTTGAGGTGTATAAAGAAAGCGGCTTTAGCGAAAAGGCCTTAAAGAGATATTTAGTTCACGATTCACCCTACTTTAAAGTATTAAACTTTAATTTCAAAAAAGGTCAGGAACTTCCTGTTCATTCTCACGACATTGATGGACAGCTATGTATAGTGGTGCTTGAAGGTAGCGGAGAGTTTCTTGGGAAAGATAATAAGACTCTTCCGGCAAATCCGGGAGATATTTTAATTTCAGATATCAGTGAGCCGCATGGTGTGCGAGCAACAAGCGATATGAGGGTAATAGTAACGATTGCGCCGCCAATATAGATTAATATCAGCATATTTGTTTATTTCAGTTACTAAAGAAGATTAAATAAAATTGGGCTGAGGTCGATTGAACATTCAAGCAAGTTACCATCAATCAGAAAAAGATTTGAGGGATTGCAATGAGTCTAAAAGATGAATTCAGAAAGATGGTCACGGAATTAACGACAAAATTTACGCTTCCACCAATAGCAAACATTTTCTTCCCGCCTTTCTATAAAGGCGGCCAACCAAAAGATGCCCAGTTTATGGCCATCAGTATAGAAGGCGGGGCGGCCGGCGTCAGCTTTGTTCTCCTGCCTGATGAAAAAATGGAAGAATACACTGCTTTACAGCCGCCGGATTTTGTCGAGAAAAACCCGCGGGTATTTGCGCTTGAATTTGGCAGTGACGATCCTATTAAAGAGATGATCAGTCTGGCGGCCATTAACGCAATTTGTCAGCATGTTATGAGGGAGACCAATTTCGCGGTTGATTCTGCAACCGATTCACTGGGGCTGTTGTCGGTCTCCACAGGAGACAGGGTCGGCATGGTCGGCTTATTCTTCGGGCTGATTAAGACCATTAAGAAAACCGGCGCGGAACTGGTTGTCATTGAAAAAAAAGATCAGTTGATTCAAAAATTTCCGAATCTGCCAATTACCCTGGACGCGACGAAATTGAGCACATGCAATAAGATCTTATGCACCAGTACGACCATATTGAACAATTCACTGGATGAAATTCTTGCCCACTGTTCACCGGATGCATTTGTCTCAATCATCGGTCCTACGGCGGGATATTTCCCGGACCCACTTTTTGCCCGCGGTGTCGATGTTGTGGGTGGAAGAGTGGTAAAGAACGGTGCGTTGTTTTTGCAACTGCTTGCAGAAAGAAAACGCTGGGGAGATGCTACACAAAGGACCTGTTTCCAGAAAGAGACCTACGCCGGTATAATTTAATTGCAGATTAACTTCCATTTGTCACTCCTGTGAGCATCAACTACTCAGTCCTCCACTGAAAATTGGAGATAAGGATTCGAAATTATCACCCTGAAACTTTTGCTATCTGCAATCACTAAAAGACATTAAGTGACTGATTTTCTGGAATAATCGAAATATATCAAATGGGAAAGGGCAGTAGAGGCATATTCATTTATGGGATTCAATTTGATTTGGGGGGCTGGCCATAAAGATTTTCAATCAACCTGAGGGTCTAAAAGTGACAGGCTTGGTGATATCCAAAAGGGGTGAGTAGCGCAAGGGAAACCTGAAACATGCGGGTATCATTGCCCAATCAAGTTAATTCAAAAAAAGTGTGGAGGATCGATTCAATTCCACACTTTTCTTTTATATGAACACCACAACATCTATGGCCTGAAGATCCAGAGGCAAATCTGCGATAGCTGCAATTGAAAGCATGTATCAAGTGCCTGAAATTTCTGAGATACCATAATACCATATCACCAAATGAAACGGATGTGTTAACTGTGACGGAACCAGTTATTAAGTGAATAATTAGCAAAAATCTATAATCGAGGAACTAATAAAGGCAAGACATCGTGAATTTAAAACAGACCTGGATCGGAACAAAATTATACAAGATGTATTGTTGACGGGATTACCAGGTTTTCATTAAAATATAGAAACTGAGCGATAGATAGGTTACTAGTATCACATAGGTTTGGAATTATTAGATATCTGGTTTTCTTGCAAGGTATCAAAGTTTTTTCACGCTCGATTTCCATGGTATCTCAATGTATCTGCATTTTTTGATTTTGGATGAACCACAATATGTGGGGTTCTCCATAATTTTTAACAATCAACACTATCTATTGGAAGCTAAGCCTTTTAACTGATATTAATCATAGAATACTATGACAAGAGTTTGCATCCCTTCACTATCCTGAAATCTTTTAACTAATGCATGTATACTTAAAAGTGCAATTTATTCCGTATAATACATACAATCATAAATTTCTTCCAAGATCATTGGTCTGAATGGAATCAGAAACGGTTAAATGTATTTATCCATCCGCTTCTTCTAACTGTGCCGTGTAGAAATTCGATTCTTCATTGCTTTCTATCCAAACGATGGGAGCTTCACCAATAAAATTTTCTCTGGATCCGCATTGTAGAGCGGTCAATAGCAGAAGTTCCATGTCAAAGGAAAAACGCTTGTCGGTCATCTGACCCAATACTTTCTTTAGAACTTTGGCTTTAAATGCCTTGAAGCCGCACTGGGTGTCTATGATTTTTCCAATTTGTGGTAATAGCTTAAATCGAATAAAATGACGAAACACCAGCATCAAACGGTCGTGGTCGGTCACTCCCATTGCACCTCTTGGGGTACAGTATATGCCACCGGCAGAATATCGAGTCCCAATGGCACACAACCTATTTTGGTCTTTAAGCTGGTGCAACAATAAACCGGCCTGAGCAATATTTGTTGACAAGTCAGAATCAGTAAAAAAAACAATGTGACGGTCAGTGCCATGATGTTCTTTGATTGCCGACCACATCCCGTATTGAATGGCACCTCCCTTTTGACTATCGGACGTAAAGTTTAGGTCTTTAGTAACCGGAGTTCCTTCTTCAATTCCGTCAGCCAAGAACAGCACCCGAACATTGTTATATTTCTCTTGTTTAATAATTTCTGCCGCAATTTGACCGCTTTTTTCAAGACAGCCGTCATCAACAAAAACGAGTTCCCATTTTTTGTCAATTTCGTCCTCGAATAGCCATTTTAACTGTAACACTTTTCGTCTCAAAAAATCTTCTCCGGAAGGATGCTCTAAATTAGTTCGAATACGGTTGTGTTCATTATACATCGCAACAATAAAACTGTTGAAAATTGGAGTTGAAATTGATTTTAAAGATTTTTTTGATAGAGCAAGTTTTAAACCAAGGTGAAGGATGACAGGATACTTCCGTTGCTCGGTGACAATGCGAGAATTAACTCTCCACAGCTCTTCCTCCAATGGATAAAGGTCCAACAAAAGATTTGCAATATCAAAAGCCTGCCTTTCCTGTGCAGTATCAGTCAAGTCCATTGAGAGTGGCATATTTTTTGTAGTTTCAAGCACTTTAGCCCAACGATCGTCACTTTCTGTAAGTCTCTTTAGATTCTCTAGTGCAAATGTATGCCTAAAAAGAGAATCATCTATTGCGCCGAACATTGTCGGGATCCCAGCCATCATCCGATGAAATTGTGACTCATTCAAATTTTCAATAAATGCGGCAAAATCCGCGGCGTCAGGCGCAATTCTGACCATCTGCTGTTCGTATTTTCGGTACAAATCGGCAATATTTTTCATCATTTTTAAATAACTGTCCATAGAATTAGCCCTTACATTAGGTTATCGGCACAATTTTATTATATTTAAGTGAAACATTAATGTGAGTCAATTTTTATTTCTTCCAAGTCATAAAAGGTTTTGAGAAATTCGAAATAAATATTTCGATAAGATTTAAATGATGAGCTTTTCTGAATTGGATTTTGGATGGATTGTATTAGGTGCTATGTCGCTGAATACAACTCGTAAGTTCTCCCCAATTGCATTCCAACCATCGATTCAACGACATGCTATGTTGTAAATATTTCAAATATTGTTGAGGATATTGACCGGTTCTGTAAAACTCACTTAAAATCCAGTCAACTACAATCAGATTTCCCATATGGATCATATGTGGAAGATATTCCAGCTCAAGTTTATTTAAAAGCCCAATGGTCTTAGTCTTTATGGCTGTTTCTTGATATTCATCCAAAAAGTTTTCCACTCGATCAAGCTGCAGAATTCCATCATTATTATTCTCCCAGGTGGTGCAGAAGTACATTATCGCAAGACCTACATCAATACACCTGGCGTCAATTTTTGACCAACCAAAATCAAACATACCCGTTACCTTCCCGCCCTTAAACTTAAGATTCCCGGGATGATAGTCTCCATGAATTGCAAGGCGGGGTATGGCATGGTATTTTTTTCGGGGCGGGATATGGCGACTTAACATTTTGAGCAGGTCATCGAATTGCTCTAAAAAATATTCATCAAATGGGAATTTAGCAGTATTTCGAGCATACCCTTTCCATTTTGTTGCCATCAAATTAATCTCATCGATATTGCTCCGTTCCCTCCAACAACCAATCCCTTTCCAATTAAATATCGTGTTGTGATATAAAGAGAGTATTTTCGCTGAATTTTTTAATTCCCCATGAGAACATAAGGGGGTGTCCCAGCTGTATTTATCTTTGCCCGGCAGGAAACTAAAAACTGCGATATAGTTTTTGCGAGCTTGTTTTTTCAGTTGCCAGCCAATCCTAACATAAGTTTCACTATCTTTTGTTGAAATTAGCCGCGGGGAAAACTTGAACCTTCTTATTTGCAGTTCATGAAGCAGAGTATGTTCAAACCTGACTTTTTCTTCAGGAGTCCCTTTTCTGTATCGTTTCATCAGATATCGGCTTTTTTTGCCATCACGAAGCATTTCGATTTTATAGCTGTCATTGATATAACCACTAAAAATCCGCTCTTGACGGACCAATTGTCCAATATCGTAATGTTCAGAAAGAATATTTCTATTGCTTCTGAGGATATCCTCTTGAGTTGTAATAGTATCTTTTTGTTCAGAGTTCATTTGTCAAAGTATGACATTTAGAGCGAATAATAAAAGAAAGCATTTGGGTTGAAATTGTTGGTCTCTGCTTTTTACAAGGTCAACACCATTATCAATTGAAAGTTTTGTGCTAATGCTTGGCATGAATCAATTTTTTGAAATAATCAGGATCTGTGAACGGCTGCTGGAGGCCATATTTAGACAAAGCATTTTCGAATCGAGAACAATCATAAAAACTTTCATCGTTTAAATACATTTCAACATCTTATAGGGATTAGGCCAAAACATTCAGAATATAATTACCTTCTTTTTCTGCTTTTGCATATAAACTCGATTGCCATTCATCAAAAGACACATATCCAGAAATTAGTTTCATCTCAAGCAATAAATCAAATACTGTCCTGGCCGGTACTGGATCGTTTTGTACAACATTAAATACCTGCCCAAAATGTGTTTATTCTAAATTAGAAAGGGAAATATAACATATACATCTTTACTATATAAAAATATACTGTTAAGATCCTGACTTTTAATAATAAGTGTATATTAGCATCATTTTATATTCACGCAGAGAATCTGCCTGTCTTGGCCAGCGTGAAATATCAAAGTTAATAACATGATTAAATCGATAAGTTTATATGATTTTGTGTTTGTGTAAACATAAAATAAGGAGATAGTGGCAATGGCTGCTAAAGAAAAATGGGACAACAAAGGGCAGTATTCTAAGAAGCGAATCAAGCTTTATGAGCAGATATTTGGTGAAGGGTATATCAGTGCCGGAGGCCACAAGACCACGGAACAGATGTGTGTGCTCTTGAAAAACCTTAAAAAGAATGCCCGAGTCCTGGATATCGGCAGTGGTATTGGTGGTGGTGCATTTTTTTTGGAATCTCAATACGGCTGTGTCGTTACAGGCGTGGATTTGTGTAAGGATATTTACAGTATCGCAATAGACAGATCAACCACTAAAGGGGGTATTGTGAACTTTCTGCTCGGAGACATTCTGGACATGGAGTTCACTCCGAAATCTTTTGACGTGATTATGAGCCGCGATACACTGCTTCATCTCCCTGAAATTAAAAAGCGCGAACTCTTTGCGAGATGTATCGAGTGGCTTGATGACAACGGTAAGATTATCATTGGGGATTACTGCCGACGACCCAAAAACGAGGCAATTTGCGAGTCTTTTGAAGCGTATATAGCCGAGCGCGGATATGACCTGCATGGGCCTTTTGCATATGGGAAGCTGTTGGAAGATGCCGGTTTCAAGAAGGTGGTAACATGGGATGTTTCAGGCGATTTTCTTGAACTGCTTGAGGTTGAGCTGGAGCGATTTCGAGAAGAGCACAATCCACGACCAAAACACTTTGAGAAGGACGACTTTGAACACTTTGAAAAGAGCTGGCTTAAAAAGATTGAATGGGTCCGTAGCGGAGACATGAGGAAGAGTATTCTGTATGGTAGACGGGGATAATCGAAAATTTCTACATATCAACCTATTTTTCTCAATAACTGCTGGTTTTCAACATTTAATATGGGCCACAATGATACGGGTAAGGAAGTATGATAACTTTAGCAGATGATGAAAAAGCCATTGCCAGCGCTATAAAGCAATTAAGCGATCAAGCGGGTTCACATTCTCCAAGTATATTTACAATTGCAGAAGAGTTACCCCAACTGGAGATAAAAATCGATGCTTGTTTCTTATCCAATCCGTATGCCACTGATCTGGTTCTGGAAGACTTTAGAAAAGAGTTAATTCATACAAACAAGATCAAGAAAGTAATAGAGTTTTACCCTTCTCAAAATCAGGTAATCGCTGACGTATTATCAACGCATTTGAATGTGCCGGCAAGAAATATTTTTATTGGGAATGGAGCTTCAGAAGTCATTCAAGCTGTTATTCATAACTTCACAACACGGAAAATAATAGTCAACATTCCAACATTTTCACCCTATTATGAGTTTGTAAAAGAAGGTATCGTAGTTGTTTATAACCGACTCGATCCACAAGAGAATTTTAACCTTAATATTGAAAAGTATATACAGCTTATCGAGAAAGAAAAGCCAGATACAATCGTGTTGATCAATCCCAATAACCCAAGTGGGGGATATATCAAACTTTCAGATATTCAATATCTTTTGAACCGATTGAGTTGGGTTGAAAACATCATTATTGATGAGAGCTTTATTCATTTTGCGTATGAAGATGAGAATTATGAAATAAAAAGTGCAGCGATGATGATAGAAAATTTTAATAATTTAATCATTATCAAAAGTATGACCAAAGATTTTGGTATTGCAGGTATTCGTGCCGGATACGGAGTCATGGACAAAGAAAAAGTTGGTTATTTGCTGCGACATGGTCATCTTTGGAATTCGTCTGGGTTAGCTGAGTACTTTTTCAGGCTTTATGTGAGTGATAAATTTCAAAGGGAGTATGAAAAAGCACGTATTCACTATATCCAGGAATCGAGACACTTTTTTTCCGAATTAGCAACCATGCCCAGTCTAAAAGTCTATCCAAGTATGGCAAATTTCATCTTGCTTGAATTGACTAATGGGGCAACATCTTATGATTTCGTTTCAAAATTATTGATCAAATATGGCGTCTACATCCGAGATTGTTCTGATAAGATAGGGCTTGATGGAGAATTTGTCCGAATTGCTTCAAGAACCAAAGCTGAAAATGAGATAATTGTGGACTCGGCAAGAGATGTTCTTCAAAATGCTGGGGAATATAAAGAGGTTAGTTACTAATTATACTTATTCTATTTGCACAAAGATAATAAGGGGCCCTGAAATATGTATTACAACGAACAGCGATATTTCTGGAGGCAGCAAAAGGATGATGTGGCAGGCATGATGTGCAACCCCGAAGCTTTTGATTTCGAAGCATCAGAACGAACTGAAATTATAAGTTATTTGCCTGATCTTAGAGGAAAACGAATATTAGAACCGGCAGCTGGTATTGGCCGATTTACAACATATTTTGCCTCTGTAGCGGAACACGTCACTGCCATAGATTTTGTAGATAAGTTTATCAAGAAGAACATAAAAGCGAGTTCAAGTTTTTTGAATACTACCCATCACATCGGTAACATGATGGATGTAGATATCGAAAATGAGAGTTTTGATCTTGTTTTCGTTAACTGGCTGTTGATGTATCTTAGGGATGATGATGCTCGCGTACTGTGCGACAGAATAGAAAAATGGCTTAAACCGGATGGCGAATTATTTCTCAGAGAGAGTTGTGTTAGCGCTTCAAACCCGAATAGACCTCACTCACATGCTCATTATAGAGATCCGGAGTTTTATGAAGATCTATTTATTCAAAGATTTTCTCTTTTATCTAAAGGGAATGTTGTGATTTATGAAAAGAGATATGGAAACTCAAATCAACGCTGGTGGTTATTCAAAAAGATAAGATTCAACTGGTTGTCCTAACTTAAAATAACCCTTCCCTGAAAGCCTTTGACTTTTACGTCATTTGATTTAACGCTTCGCTACTTTTAAGTATTTAGAGGAGGGCAAGTTTTGATCCTGCTTCATAACCCGGGACTATCAATGAGTTCATAGCTTGGCATTTATGGAGATAAAGATGAAAATAGCAGAAATAAGTTAAGCTTCTAAAGAACCTATTGAACACTAATCAAAACATTTTCAACCTTTGAAAACTAACGA
>RCNC010003258.1_pt1 | contig 10627 bp, 11 predicted proteins | sample 2041301 | NCBI WGS metagenome assembly RCNC01 (sample SAMN09708231, study PRJNA481090) | Marine sediment metagenome, whole genome shotgun sequencing project. | biome: marine sediment; feature: ocean; material: sediment; isolation source: Sewage treatment plant 13A marine sediment (STP13A) ... | reverse complement strand
TACCTGGAAGGGGGTAATCAAGACTTGGATAACGCCTATGTTTTCGAAACCTATGTCCGATTTTTGCTTAATGATTATTTTGCGATTACAGCCGATCTACAATATCAGGATAACAAAATGAAACAGGGAGACAGTCCTTCTGGATTCATATCTGGCGTGCGTTGTGTGGTTGAGTTCTGACTTGAATTATCTTGATATAATTTTTAATTAATCAATAGGCTTTAGTCAACCAGCACGCAAAAGCAAAACCAAGATATTATTTTACCCTAAAAAATTTACCAACCCCCTACGCTTTTATTGGCGTTATTGAAAATAAAGGGTGCGGTTTTGGAGGAAGCAATGAGAGCGATTGAGGAAAGACTTGAACAGGTCCATCAATTAATTAAAGCCATTTCTGACAACCGAGATCTGTTGGTCGAAATTGCTGTGCGAGATGCCGGCTTTACCCTCAGGGAATGTCGTATCGAAGTGGACATGAATTTGGACAACCTGAGAGGTTTTGACGAGATGGTCACAGTTTTTTCCGAACGACAGCCCATTTGCGGCCCGGACCAGAAGGTTGCCCTGTTGCTGCCGTATAACGGCAGCGCCTGGTTGAACACGGCCATTATTTCCATATTCCTTGTGGGAAATCAAGTTCAGGTAAAATTCGCGACCCGTGGATCCGAGATTTCCCGTTTTACGGAGTCCCTTTATAAACCGATTTTTGGTGACGCCATTTGTTTTGAATACGGCGATGGAAGAACCTTCCTCGGAAACGCCATGTCAAATCCAAACATACCCGCCATATGTCTCTTCGGTTCCGATGATCATGCGCTTGGTTACCAAAATTCAGTTAAGAAATTCGGCAAGAAGTTTATTTTCGAAGGACCGGGAAAAGATCCCTTCATTGTTCTTCCAGGGGCCGACGTGGAGGCTTCGGCAAAAGAACTTTCCTTTTCCAAGTACATCTATGCCGGGCAGACCTGCACGGCGCCGGAGCGCGTTTATGTGCATGAATCCCTTCATGATGCATTTGTGGAGCGCTTTGTTGAATTGAGCCGCCAAGTTAAAACCGGGGATCCTTCTGATCCTGATACCCAGATGGGACCTGTGGCCAGTGCGCGAGCCATAGCAAATATCAAGATCCAGTTAAAAGATGCCGTGGATAAAGGTGCTCGGGTTGTCCTCGGCGGACGTATTGACGGTCATATGGTGTCTCCCACGGTGGTTGTGGATGCCAGCCAGGACATGCTGGGCATGCGAGAGGAGACCTTTGGACCGGTGAGCTATCTCTGTTCGTTTCAGAATAAGGATGAAGCGTTTCACATGGCCCGGGACAACCGTTATGGACTGAGAGCTTCTGTTTATGGAGATGACAAGGCCGTCAATTTCGGTGATAAACTTGTCGGCAAACCGTATTGCCATCCTGTGGATAAAATGGTTTTTGGATTATTCGGTACCGTGGGGGTGAATCAGGGGCGATCGGAGTCCTGGAAAGGCGCTTTTGTATCGAAACCGGTGGGTGGTTATGGTTATTCCGGATGGATCTGGGAAACCATCGATGAAAAATTTATTCTAAAGCAGGGGCCAAAACTCCTGAGCATAGAGACGTCTCAGAAGCCATGAATCGTTTATGAGAAATGTGGATGAACGAACATTGATACAGAATTGTCTCATGAAATCAGAATGAGACAATTCTTGGATCAAAAAAAATGATGTTTTTACGAGCATTGTTATCACAAACAGGCATATAAATGGAATTATCATATTGATAATATTAAAACAATTGATTTAATGCTTCCTTTTCCGATCCCTCTATTTTTTTTCTTAGATCAGGAAAACCACACACCCAACAAGCATCTGACTTTACTATATATAAAATCGCTTTATGCTCTTGTTGATCTGAAAGTAACGAAGAGTTATGGATTCTGATACAAATGGCATATATATTGCTGTATAGTTTAAAAAGTCCATACTTATAACCCCAAAAAGGTAGTTTTCCCCCAATCATAAAAAAACCATATATTTAATTTTATTCGTTTAAAGGAGGTGTAACATGGAGGATTTATTGTTAAAAGTATGGGCGTTGTTAACCATTTACGGACTCAAGGTCATTGCGGCGATTGCCGTTTTTATCGTCGGTCGATGGATCGCGAAGATGCTGACCACGCTTTCAGAAAAAGTAATGAATAAAAGACACGTTGATCCCACCATCGTCTCTTTCGTTGCTAATCTGGTCTATATTGCTTTGCTGGTGTTTGTCGTTCTGGCAGCTCTCGGACAGCTCGGCATACAAACCACATCGTTTATCGCGGTTATCGGTGCCGCCGGCCTTGCCATCGGTCTTGCGCTTCAAGGCTCACTGGCAAACTTTGCCGCCGGTTTTTTGATGATCATTTTTAGACCTTTCAAAGTGGGTGATTATATTGAAGGGGCGGGGGTTGCAGGAACCGTTGAAGCGATTCAAATCTTTACCACACAACTACTGACACCCGACAATAAAACAATCATTATACCCAATGCCGGTTTGACCGCAGGCAACATTACGAATTACTCGGTCAAAGGAACACGGCGCGTTGATTTGATGTTTGGTATCGGTTATGGTGATGATGTTGATCATGCAAAGAAAGTGATATCTGATGTTTTGGCAAAAGAGGCGCGCATTTTAAAAGATCCTGCTCCAACGATTATGCTTATCGAATTGGCAGACAGTAGTGTAAATTTTGCGGTACGCCCATGGGTATTGGCCGCCGACTATTGGGGTGTCTACTCTGCTCTCACCGAAAATATCAAAAAAAGCTTCGATGCCGAGGGTATCAGCATACCCTTCCCACAGCGCGATGTGCATGTGTATCAACACAAGGAACAATAGCGATGAACAGGAAGTTGTTTTTTTGAAATTCTCATCATAATGTAAATAAAAAACGAGGAGGTAGGCTATGAAAAAGTATTATTTAACACCGTTGTTTATTGTAATGATCAGCACCCTGCTAATCAGTTGTGGCGGCAAGAAAGTTATGAAGACCGCACCATCTTTCGAACCGTATAAATTTGACGCAAGTCAGTATGTGCCCAAGGTTGACAATTTTGTGGTGATCCTGGACACATCTTCTTCAATGGCGGATAAATACGGAAAGAAGGAAAAGGCCAAGATTGCCAAAGAGCTCTTGACCGCTATGAATCAGACGCTTCCTGAATTGAATTATAATGGTGCTCTCATAACGTTTGGTCATGATGCCCATCTGCCGGACAAGTCAGCCATGCTTGTTTACGGGCCAACCAAGTATTCAACTTCAGGATTTGGATCAGCCCTGAACGCTACAAAGGGACCCAGTGGAGATAGTTCTCTTGCTCTGGCAAAAGCCATCAACGCTTCCGGTGTAAACTTGAAGTCGGCCCAAGGTCCCATCGCGGTCATTCTCGTCAGCGATGGAGAAAAGATGGACCAGGCCCCGCTAAAGGCTGCAGGGGCCTTGAAAAGCCAGTTCGGTGACCGGCTTTGTATCGATACGGTATTGGTGGGGGATAATCCTGCCGGGAAAATGACCCTGGAACAGATAGCCAAAGCCGGTGGTTGCGGAATTTCAACCACTGCCGATCAGCTTGCTTCCTCGGCGAACATGGCCGGTTTTGTAAAAGGGTTATTTTTAGCCAAGCCTGCTCCCAAACCCGCTCCCATGGCAGCGGCACCAAAACCCATGGACAGTGATAAGGACGGCGTGACGGACAATCTGGATAAATGTCCCAACACTCCAATTGGAGCCACGGTTGATGCAAGGGGATGCTGGACCTATGCCGCGAAGGTGCTCTTTGATATTAACAGCGCAGAGGTAAAGTCTGAAGCATATCCCATGCTCAATGAATCGGTTTTGATATTGAAAGAGAATCCGAACCTCAACGTCGAGATTGACGGACATGCAGACAATACCGGAACTGCAGCGTATAACATAACCCTTTCTGAAAAACGGGCCGAAGCGATAAAAGCTTTTTTCGTTTCCAGAGGGATTGATCCCCAAAGACTCACCACCCACGGTAATGGTTTTTCGGAGCCGGCAGCCAGCAATGATACGAAAGAAGGCCGGGCCAAAAACAGGCGGGTTGAATTAACACCGGTTCAATAAGAACCCCAAAGATTTATAGGGGCATAATGCATGAAGATGGAGTGAAGGCAAACGGCTGCCGATCTCCATCTTCATGATACATGTATCAGATAAATTGTAAGAGCGGTGTCGATCTTCAGTGAAAGGAATTAGGGTGAAATGGAACCCCTTGATCAGATTGCGAATACGATATCTTTGACCATGGGTGTTGCCTGGGCCAGCGGTATAAATCTATACGCTGCCATCTTAGTTCTCGGGTTGCTTGGGACAACCGGTAACATCATGTTGCCTGCGGCCCTTCAGATTCTTACAGATCCTATGGTTATCACTGCCGCAGGGGTGATGTATTTCGTTGAGTTTTTTGCCGATAAGATGCCGGGCGTGGACACCGGGTGGGATATACTTCATACGTTTATCCGCATCCCTGCAGGGGCTCTTCTGGCGGCCGGTGCTGTGGGGGATGTAAATCCGGCCGTTGCCCTGACAGCCGCTATTCTCGGAGGTGGGTTGGCCGCCGGTGCCCATGCCGTTAAGTCGGGTTCAAGGGTTATCATCAATACATCACCCGAGCCGTTCACCAACTGGACCGCTTCCATTGCAGAAGATATCGCTGTGATTGGCGGTCTCTGGACCGCCCTTTATTATCCGTGGCTTTTCTTGGTTTTAATGATCGTCTTTATCGGGTTGATGATTTGGATGCTGCCGAAGATTTGGGGGGGTATCAAAAAGATCTTCGGCTATATCGGGCGCTTATTCAAACATGGGAAAGGGGATGAATCTTCGCCGAACAGCAAACCGGTTGATTCTTAACCCGTATGGCGAAGAATTTTTAAAAAAGACGAATAATATTATTAAGTTGGAGTTGAAGGCAAGGGATCAACAATCGCTCTTTCTGTGATTAAAAGACCGATGAGAAAATGACCCTTGAACGGATCTTCATCTTTTTGGGTAATATGTGCGATTTGTGTTTTTAAGGATTCCGACGAGCCTGCTAATTCTGGAGGAATATATTTCATATCCACAGTATCTCCTACCTTGACATGCTTCAATACTGCAGAATCTTTGTTCACCAGAATGCCCAATCCTTTCGATGACATGTCCCGCAATTTAAACTGATAGACATTTCCGGTATATTGTAGTCGAAATTCAACGCTATAATAGCGATCCAGTATGGTTCTGGATTCAGGCCGTCTGTCTGTTAAGCCATTGTTGTATGAATTCGTTTTCATGATTTTTCCGAGTAGAGCAGGATAGACGCGATTTTAATAAAATTTTGTTGCAATGTCCATCCTTTTTTTAAAAAAAAGCATAAGTTAGAAAAATAAACGATAAGATCCCGAACCTCCGCCTCGCCCTTTGGGGTGAAAATTAATGAGAAAAAAAGAACACCATCCGATTTACCATTTGGGTAAAATGTATGATGCTATGATGTTGTTTAAACCCGCTTCAATTAAGGATTATAAAGATTCTCATTAATTTTTATGCAAGATTCAGGTATCATGATGTTATTGATAAAAACAGATATCATTATAAGGGTATGGATTGAAAGTGGGATCTTGGTGTGTTAGTGCCAATAGCGTTTGTGAATCACCTTGGATTTTCACCAGACAAAATTCCGCCAGGAAGCGAACGAAATGGAGCAAGAAAGATTCTTATTAGCGGGAAAAAACGAATTTATGTGATTTTATCCGCGCTGCTTGCGCTTTTTCTCGGCGCTCTTGATACGTTGATAATGGGGGCGGCGATGCCAACCATTGTTTCAGATCTTGGCGGAATACAGCTCTACAGCTGGGTATTTTCAGTGTATCTCCTTTCCCGTGCCGTGGCCCTTCCTATTTTTGGTAAACTCTGTGACATGTTTAACAGCAAAAGGCTGTATATTATATCCATCATCATCTTTTTGATCAGCTCTGTTTGTGCAGGGATGTCTCACAGTATGGCCCAGCTGACCTTCTCTCGAGCTATTCAAGGCGTGGGTGCAGGCGGCAATTTTGCCTTGGCCTATATTGTTCTGGCGGATATTTCTCCACCGGAACGGCGGGGAAAAATGATGTCGCTAATCAGTTTTGTCTGGGGTTTGTCAAGTGTTCTGGGGCCCACCTTGGGCGGATTTATTGTCAATTATTTTTCATGGCGCTGGATTTTTTATATAAACGTTCCCCTCGGAATTATCGCCCTCATCGGAATCGTTGTGTATTTAGAGGAAACCCGTGAAAAGAAAAAAGAAGCTTCCATCGATTATCTGGGCACTTTAACGCTTTCAACAACCATACTGGCATTGCTAACGGCTTTTTTGCTGGGAGGGCGTTCGTATTCATGGACATCTCCTCAAGTTTTTGGACTTTTTATGTTGACATTGTGTTCAGGAGTGGTTTTTTATACCATCGAACGCCGAGCAAAGGAACCGATTCTGCCCATTGGATTTTTCCAGGTACGAGGTTTCAGTATCGCCAACAGTTCAGCATTTTTTGCAAGCATTGCTATTTTTTCACTCTCGGCATACAGTCCTCTTTTTATCCAGGGTGCTCTGGGAAAAACCCCGGCTCAATTGGGCCTGGCCATGGTTCCTTTAAGCCTGGGATGGTCAATGGGAGCATTGCTCTGCGGCCAGATCGTCCATTTACTGAAAGAGAGACCGAGTACTTTGTTGGGCGCTGTTCTGCTCTTGGCCGGGTGTGGTTTGACCCTCACATTTTCAATTTCCACGTCTTTAACGGCGTGTTCCATTGTTTTGGCCATCGCAGGTCTCGGAATGGGTTTTGTATCGATTTCCACACTCCTCATCGTGCAGAACAGCCTTCCCGGAGAAGATCTGGGGGTTGCTACCGCCTCTCATCAATTCAGCAGAACCCTTGGCGGGACAATTGGTATCGGTATTTCGGGGAGTTTTGTAACCGCTCGGCTTCAGACAGCCATGGACGTATTGAGGATGCCCGGAATTGATGGCAGAATTCATCAATCTCTTTCCACCCATTTGCAACAGAGCGTCGAAGGCTTATTTCGACCGGAGATACAATCCCTTCTCACGGAAAATGTTCAAAAAGTCCTTCGGGAAGCGGTTGTTGAGGGTGTTACTTTGGTTTTTTGGGTATCATTGATCACGGCATGCATGTGCCTGTTCTTCAGTTACAGATTACCGGAATGATAGGAGAGCGAAAATTTTAAAGATGAAAAAAACAACCCACCCAACAACTGGCGGTAGAAGCAGACATCTTACGAAAGACACATTTCGTTTTGATTGCCATCCCGGCGTAACATGTTATACCCGTTGCTGCAAAGATGCGGACATGTATCTTTATCCATATGATGCCATCCGTATGAAAAACCGGCTCGGCATTTCATCAGATCAGTTCTTGGAACAGTATACGTTTCAAGCAATTAGAGACAATCCACATTTTCCAAGTCTTGTGCTGAAAATGGCGGACAATGACGAGAAATGGTGCCCGTTTTTGTCAATAAAAGGGTGTATGATATACGAAGACCGCCCATTTTCCTGCCGAGCGTATCCCCTGGAGCGCGCTGTGGCAAGAACCGGTGATGAGATTGAACGAACCGTTTTGTATTTTATTGCCGAAGATTCCTACTGCAAGGGCCACAAAGAATCTCGTGAATGGACGATAAAAGAGTGGATTGAGGATCAGCAGATTCAGCTATACAATGATATGAATGATTTGTGGGTCGATATTGACACCCTGTTTCGAGCAAATCCATGGGGCCCGAAAGGGATCGACAATCCTGCTTTTAAAATGGCATTTATGGCTTGCTTTAACGTCGATGAATTTAAAAAGTTTGTTTTTGAAAGCACTTTTTTATCAAGATTTAATGTGCACCGGGATAGGGTCAGCCAACTACGGGAATCGGATGTTGAGTTGATGAAATTCGGTTTTGACTGGACAAAGTTTTTTCTGACCGGCAAAGGTCCACTCATGACGACCCCATCAAAAGATGACCCGATTTGAAAACCAGTATCCATGGAGCGATTCGACAAATAAAAACACTCCGACCCATCAATTAAATGTTGCCCATTTCCGGATTCGGGGCGCTGTTTGATTGTCCCAAGTATTTGATAACCGCAGATGGATGAAATGGGAAAAGAGGTTGTTCACAAGCCCGACAACCTTTTCTATCAGATATACCTTCTCGAGAACAACGCCCTCAAGGTCATCCGGAGTTTCCATCGGCCCGGTCTCCGGCAGTTTCAGGTTGGAAATGTTGAGACTTTCCCCTTTGAGACTGAATTCCCAGGTTTGAGCACCGGTTTTATAGGACAGGTGTATTTCGGTAACAGCAGCCCCCTTTGTAATCGCCAACAGGCCTTCTTCCATGCTGGCATTATCGCCTTTAATGGTGACGGTCTCTTTAGCGTTATTGCGTCTGTTTTCAAGGACCAGCCGATTTCCGACGGTTAAGGATACAAGATCCGGGTCATGTTGGCGAAACGAGCTCAGATCGGTTTCGATCATGAACCATAGCCAGGTCAGAAATTCGTTTCCCAAGAATTTGTAACGGTTATATGCGACGGCGATATCAAACATCAGTTATTCCTCAGATCGGCTTTTTTCCAGTTTTCGTAAAACATCGCGTTCTTTATCCGAAAGTCCGGCCATTCGATCGGCCGTAGTGTAGGGAAACAGGCGGATCAACTGTAGGTTAAAGGATTTGATAAAAAGTGTCTCTAAAGCTTCATTGGCTGCTTTTAAGTTGGAAAAGAACCACAAAGAGGCCGTATCGTAATCCCACACCAAATCATAAACATTCGGTGTGGCCGGAATTCGATGGACAAGTGTGTTTACGACATGATCTTTGATGGATTTTTTTTCATTGCCGGATAAATAGTGCCGGCCGGTATCTGCCAGGCGTTTGGCAACGTAAAGGGCATAATGTTTCTGAATAAGCTTCGGCGGAATGGATTTCTTGTCAATCCGCAGGGCGAACACCATAGACGTACCAAAAACAAAAGAATAACCCTCAAAATCAGGTGCATACGGGGTCTCAAAGGACGTCCATCCGACGGTGGCTTCATAGCCGTCATCCTCGATTTTTGGAATCATATGTTGTTTGAGGCCCTGGTAAACGGTTTCATGAACGGATTCGTCCAGTTGACCCGTAACTTGATAGCTTGTGATGGACATGCGTGATGAAAGAAGGCCCATAATATTCTCTTTTAGGATTTAGCTCCCAAGGTAAATTGAGCACATAAGGGGAAATGATCCGATATGTAAATATTCTTAAAGGTATCCTGAATAACCTTACTGTTTATTAACGTGATATTCCCCCGAAAGAGAATCCAGTCAATAGGATCTTTGTCTGTAATTCCGGTAAATCCGTGATGGGTTCCCGTAAAAGGCTTTTTAAAAGCGTTTTTGAAATAATTTTCTTTTGCCGCTTCTTTCTTATCATGTGCGGTAAAAATATTATAACATGGACTAAAGGGCGCCGTATTAAAATCTCCCATGAGAATAGCAGGGATATCGCCTGGAAGATGCGAAAGCCGATCAAGAATCAGATTGGCGCTTTGGATCTGAACCGAAATGTCAAAGTCAAGATGCGTATTAATACATATCACTTGTCGGCGGTCTGTTTTGAACATACCGATGGTGCATTGTCTCGGCCAGATGCTTTTTCGATAACGGCTCGGTACCGAGGGGGTTGGGCTCAAAAAAAAATGTTCATAGTGGACGCAGTGCCAGTTTTTTTGATAAAAGATAACGTTGTTTTGCCAGAAAGAGGGTGAAGGGCTTCGCTTCCCGATGGTGTTGTATTCCGTCAATATATTATGGAGAAAATCAATCTGGAAGTCATTTGCTTCCTGAAAACCGATAAAATCCGTACGATATTTTTCAAGAAAAGGCTGAAAACCTTTCTTCCGATATCGCCAGTTGTTGGCACCGTCATCAGCCAGTCCAAAACGTAAATTTAGAGTCAAAACAGAAAACATAGTATTTTTTTAATATCGAAAACCAGGCCCTGTGGTCTATATCAGAGATGATTTGGCTCTGTCCATAAAAAACTGGTTAGAAATGCCTAAAGTTTGAAGCGAGTTAAAATGAACTCAGGCCTGCCCCGGTGCGACTGACACGATCATTTTTAATGAATAGCCTCTGCTTCGATCAGGTTGAGATATTGAGTCATATCAAACTGGATATTGGTAAAGTTGCCGAATGTGACATCATAAAACGAAAGATTTAATTGGCGCTTTATGATATCAAAAATCGCGAGATAGTTCAGAAGAATCCGTTTTTCCCACAAAAGACCAATTTGGGAAGCCAACTGTCGGATCGATTCTTTGTTACCCTCGATTTCAAGAAAATTACCGTAGGGCATGGTGTCCAAACAAAGGTGAGTATCGCCAAATACATAAGTTTCACGCCATTTTTCGTATACCTGTTCCTCCTGGAATCCCAAAGATTTCAGGATGTGTTCCATGGCGTCAAAATCACTGACTTCAACTTCGAATTCTTGTAATATTTTAAATTGATTGTCTTTAAAGGGTGGTTCGGATTTATAAGTTAGGGTAATTTTTTTATCCTTTCGCAGCCTCAAAA
>RCNC010003257.1_pt1 | contig 10628 bp, 6 predicted proteins | sample 2041301 | NCBI WGS metagenome assembly RCNC01 (sample SAMN09708231, study PRJNA481090) | Marine sediment metagenome, whole genome shotgun sequencing project. | biome: marine sediment; feature: ocean; material: sediment; isolation source: Sewage treatment plant 13A marine sediment (STP13A) ... | reverse complement strand
TCACACAGGAGCCGTAAAAACCCTTGCAAGCCCGGTATATAATGAAGACATCGCTCTCAAAATCATAAAGACAAATGGAGAATAAAACCTCTCCGGGGCGTAGAAGATTTCTCCAGCAGGCAACTCTGGCCAGTGGTTTATTGTTCCTGCCTGCTGCCATTCTGAAGTCCTGTTCAGGTAGCGGTATTAAACAAAGGCCAACTATCCTGCTAGTCTCCGGATGGCAGGATGTTAATATCGGGGACATTGCACATACTCCGGGATTACTTCACATATTGCAAAAAAATCTACCTGCTTGCCGCTTGATCCTCTGGAAAATGTCTAACAGCGAAAAGGTAGGTCTGATGCTCAAGGCGAACTTCCCCGATGTTCAAATCGTTTATGGGGGTGTGAATGAAAATGATGAAGTAGAGGCTGAAGACGTGCTGAAAGCATTTGATGAGTCGGATATCATGGTACATGGATCCGGACCGTCAGTTGTGGGAGAGAAATGCCTGAGGGCCTGGGATAAGACAACAGGTAAACCTTTTGGTATTTTTGGAACCACAATACAATGGGTGAACCAGGGTTTGAAGGAACTGCTTAACAAAGCGAGCTTCATTTATACCAGGGAAACAGCCTCTTTAAAAGTACTGGAAGCTGAAGGCATCAGCGGTCAGCAAATTTCATTTGCACCGGATGCTACATTCTATCTGAACATTTATAATGAAGAGAGGGCTATACGGTTTTTAGATGACCAGGAATTGGAAGAAGGGAAATATATTTGCGCCATTCCCAGGTTGAGATATACTCCATACCATAAGATAAAGAAGGTGAACTGGGATAAGGCCAAAATACGTGAGGTAGAGGAAACGAATGAACGATACAAAGAAGAAGACCATGCCAAACTCAGGGAGGCCATCATTACCTGGGTCAGGGCGACAGGACATAAAGTCCTCATATGTCCCGAAATGACCTATGAGGTAGACATCATGAATGAACTGCTAATTGATCCCCTTCCGGACGATGTTAAATCTTTTGTAGTAAAACGGGGATACTGGCTGCCGGATGAAGCGGCCTCAGTTTACAAAAGGGCTTTTGCCCTGCTAAGTTTTGAATGCCACTCGCCTATTATCGCCCTGGCCAATGGAACCATCGCATTTTACCTGCGCCAGCCACAGGATACCATCAAGGGACAGATGTATTATGATTTGGGATTTGAAGATTGGGTGTTTGAGATCGAGAAGTCCACAGGAGCAGACATATCAGATACTTTAATGTCAGTATTCAACGATCCTGGATCGGGAGAGCAAATGATTGATGCGAGCTTTAGAAAGATTCACTCAATCTACTCCGAAAGCTGTGAATTAATTGCAGACTTAATGTCCAATCATTAATTAATATAACCTATACTTTATGAATGTCCTTGAAAACGTCATTTCTATTGCTAAATCCGCCGGCGCTATCCTTGCTCATGAATATAGACACATTAATAAGTTCGATACCAAAGGTGAGCATGATATAGTGACACATGCGGATTACCAGTCGGAAGCCCTGATCATGAAAGAATTGCAGGCTGCTTATCCTGAATACAGCATCATCACCGAGGAATCACCGAATATTAAAGGGAAAACCGAATACTGCTGGTATATCGATCCCCTTGACGGCACCAATAATTTCATTACCGGCAGTCCCTATTTTGTCGTTTCCATCGGGCTGGCCTTCCAGGATGAAATTTTACTTGGCGTGGTTTATAATCCCATAAGTGATGAACTATTCTATGCCGAAAAGGGCAAAGGGGCCTATCTCAACGGAGAGAAGATATCTGTCTCCGGGCGTGAAAACATATCAGGTTCCTTATTGGCCCTTGCTTATGCTCCTGAAGAAGTTGAAATACGGCAAGGCATTGCACTGCTGGAGTCACTCGTCCTGCAATGCAGGAGGGTCGTCATTAATTTTGCCCCGGCCTTTGATCTTTGCAATATCGCCAGGGGCAGGATAGATGGTTTGATCGACAATGGATCAACCCCGGAAGACCATGCAGCCGCGAGCATTATCCTTACGGAAGCTGGCGGAAAACTCCGCAACTTAGATCAACCAGGCTGGGATGTGAACCGGACAGGGATCATTGCTTCAAATAACCTCCTTCTGGATCAATTGGTGGATCAGACCAACCTTTAACAAAAACAAATGCCTGACAATTTACTGCCAGGCATTTATGTTCGATTGATGAATCTTTATTGCAATATTATCTTTCGGATATCAATAATCATATCCCCCGAATCTATCAGCTGGATAAAATACAATCCTTTACCGGACCAGGTTGACAGGTTCACCTGGTACAATGGATCTTCCACATTGGTCTCAAAGACTACAGATCCAAGCTGGCTTATAATCTTAAGTTTGTAGCCGTTCATCCTTGCATAATCACCTGTATTGATGTAGAGGAAATCCCTGGCCGGGTTGGGATAAACTTTCAGGGTATTGATATTATCTGGACCCAGGATACCTGTCAGCAAAGCATCGATGATCAATGTATCTGTTACCGAAATATGATTCTCAATGGTGGTTGTAACGGTATCATGAACTGTGACGATGTTCCATGTCCGAAGTGGGTAGGTGAATATCCCTGTCCTATCAACCTCTGAATCTATCAAGAACCACCTGGCTGAGTCATTTGAAACCAGTACATTGAAGGTCTGGTTCCAATTATCATACCCTTTGATGTTTAAATAGATGCTATCCAGTAGATAAGAATCCTGCAGATCGACGACGATGAAATGCGGATTAGCATAATCAGGCCCGACATCGTACCTGTTTGCTGACCACCTTGAATTATCACTCCCATCCACAGCTGAATAACTTCCCTGAGGAGTACTGTTAGCGAAAGATGATTTATTCAGCGCAACATTTATTCCTTCATCAAATGCCTGGATTTCATAGACATTGACCTGGTTCCGATCTTCAGAATAAAAAGATTCAAATTTTATATACTGGATGTCTCCTTCACGGTATACCGGGTACTGAAAGGCGGGAGTAGATTCATAAATTGTGTCATAGACCTCAACAATTACAGTATCATGTTGAATAACCTGATTGTTTACATAAGAATCATAAGTAAAAATTCCCGTTATCTCCTCCCCTTCTCCTATCAGAAACCAGTCAATTGAGTCTGGGGATCCATAAAATCCGAAAGTCTGATTCCAATTATCGAATCCCTCAATATTCAAAATAATACTGTCCAGATTGTATTCCTGGCCGAGATCCACAACAATAAAATGCGGATTAGCTAAATCAGGACCAGCATCGTTTCTGTCACTTGACCACCGTGAAGATCCTTCACCATCAACAGCAGGCCCTCCGCAATTTTCACCACCTCCCTCACAACTATTGGTAAATGTGGCTTCATTCAGTGCAATATTTGTACCCTGGTGATATCCTTGTATTTCATATACATTTACCTGGCCGGCATCTTCTGAGTAATAGGATTCGAACCTTAAATATTGCAAATCCAACCTGGCTTGGGTTACCGTATCGTATACTATCTCGGTAATGGTGTCGTAGTGAATTTTGGTCAATCCGGAACCATTATAGAGGGACATGATCTGCTCAGGTTCCAGTCCCCTGGCATATATCTTCAGATCATCCAATTTTCCTTTATAGAAATTATCAGGGTTATCCCATACATTTCTTGCCCCTATATATGATAATGAATCATGGTATCCCTCATTGGATCCTGCTTCGTTAATATGGGCAATTTCAATGCCATCCAAATAAATTTTTGAATACCCGGGTTGCATTACCCATGCTACATGTACCCATTGATTGACCAGGCCTAGACCAGTTAATGAAGCCGGACTTGAATACTCATGATTCAGAGATCTGCCTGATTTATCCGCCCTGATACCAATTTCATTTCCACGGAAATTTATCAGAAAATCATTACCTCCTGCTGAGGAAGATCCATCACAAAGGATGGTTCCTCTCCCGGTCACAGTCTCACTGTATGCCCAAAAGGAGATTGTAAAATCATTGGTAAAGGCCAGTCCCTCAGGAATGTTAATAAAATCATCCACACCATCAAATTGATAGGCCTGATCTACTATGCCATTCCTGTCTGTTGTGAGAACCGCTCCATTAATTACCCCATCCATTTTCCTTGACCCAAAATCATCTGCATTTCCATCGAATGGATAGTGCGAGACCAGGTCCTCACCAGGCACATCCGCATAAGTGCATACTGTATCGTAGACAATTTCTGTAATGGTATCATAGTAAATTTCCGAGCAACAATTTGCCCCAATTATCTCCATGGTATCCACCAGGGAATAGTGATCGTTAAACGCTTCAACAGAGAGGTAATTTATCGAATCAACCGGAGCATAAACAATATCCTGGGTAGTTTCACCTGTTGACCATAAATAATTAAAATCATCTGTAACAAATGCAGTAAGGTTATCAATATCCGGTCCGGAGTATTTACTTAATTCCCAGCTGCTTTTTTTAATGTTATTCTCAGTAGTTAGCTCTTGAACTGTCATATTAGCAGTACCTATATCACCCAGTGTCCTTTCAAATCTTCCGTCATCGAAGCTGGCATAGTATCTCAATCCATTAACCTGGTTTAATATTTTTTTGTCTTTTACTGCAAGGACTTGCTCATGTGTAAGTGGAAGGTCCCATAATCTGAATTCATCAAGATCTCCTTGAAAATCCGGACTATAATAGTAACCTGTTAAACCAGCTGTTATACATTTCGTATTAGTAGAGCAATGTGTCTGCCTGCCTCTAACTAAATCGCCATCCAGAAATAGAAAAATACTATCGGGACGATAGACTATAGCCACGTGAACCCAATCTGTAATAGATACCGTATAACTTAATCTTGATACCAGGATATTTGATGCATGTTCTCCAACCATTAATCCATTTGTTCCAATTGTCAGTCCAACACTCATCCTTCCACCGCCTAAAGCATTAGGCACAAGCGCCCAGTTCTGATTTGAGTTTGCCAGTGGTACGCTTACACCACCTGCACAAACATTGCTCTCACCAGACATGTTAATAGTACGTGTTGGTTTAACCCATAAATCATAACTGAAGGTATTGGTAATATCCTCAACATCATAGTCCAGTCCAAGTGCAAAATTTCCATTACCCCCCGGGCGGGTCCTGGCTGTATCCCGAAAGAGATATCGATTAGATGAGCTTCCTACTTCAGCCAAATATTGGGAATTTTGACCAATGCAAAGAGTATCCTCTCCGTTAATTGAGACATCATATTGTGCATTACACATCAATGATAAGACACTAAAAAGAAGTAGAATTATTTTTTTCATGAGATGGATATGATTTTGTCAGGTTCACATTATACAGTGATTCTTTGATTTTTGTTACAAATACCTTGGTTCCTAGCTGATTGATGATCTCCGAAGGATCAATACCTGTCAATGCATCAATACCCTTTTCGCGGGCCAAAGGTTTCTGTCAATTCTGTCATCTTTTTTCCAATGGCTTTAAATTGGGCTAATTTCAACGTGTATCTGAGCTTGGACATGGTGAAAAACAGTAGATTTGTGCTTAAATCCGTAAACCACATGAACTATTTTAATGTAAAGGACAAGGTTATTCTGATCACAGGATCCAGTAGGGGAATAGGAAATACACTGGCTGCAGGATTTGCATCTGCCGGATCGAAAGTGGTCCTGAACGGCATGGATCCCAAACGTGTGGATACGGCGTTGAACTCCCTGAAAAAAGTAAGTTCAACGATCTATGGTTATCCTTTTGATGTTTCTGATTATGATTCGGTAAAAACCATCATTCCAAGAATTGAAGAAGAAGTCGGCCCCATTGATGTGCTGGTAAACAATGCTGGTATCCAACGTCGAGCACCACTTTCTGAGATGACCATGGAGGAATGGACACAGGTCATACAGATAAATCTGAATGCTGTATTTTACGTATCTCAGCAGGTGGCCAACAGGATGATCCAACGAAAAAAGGGGAAAATAATTAACATCAGTTCTCTAAATGCAGAAGGCGCCAGGCCGACCATAGCCAATTACTGTTCTGCCAAGGGAGGCCTCAACGCACTTACCCGGTCGATGGCCACTGAATGGGGTCCCCACAACATACAGGCTAATGGAATAGGTCCGGGGTATTTCAAAACCGAGCTGACCCGGGTACTGGCAGATAACCCTGACTTTGACGCCTGGGTCAAACAGGAAGTCCCATTACAGAGATGGGGCGATCCCGAGGAGCTGATAGGTACCGCCATTTACCTGGCTTCCCAGGCATCGGATTATGTGAATGGATTCACGATCTATGTCGACGGTGGGTGGCGAGCTTCACTATAGGATCAAGGGATGCAATAATCTTATTAGTATCTTTGGATTCAATTCAACACACAAATGAAAAACTTAATAAGAACCACCTCCACCATAATGTTGATCACGGTTTTATTTTTCTCCGGGATCAGCCTGAAGGGACAGGATTACCCCACACTTGAGATCGGCCAGGCAGCACCTGATTTTCTTTTGCCCGGGGTTGACGGGAAAGACTACAGCCTGAAGGATTTTCATGACAGTAAAATCCTGGTTATCATGTTTATCTGCAATCATTGTCCAACCGCACAATCTTACGAGAAAAGGATGATCCAACTGGTTGATAATTACCAGGATAAGGGCGTAAGCTTCCTTGCCGTATCACCCAACGATCCACTGTCCGTTCGGCTTGATGAAATGGGATATACAGACCTTGGTGACGATCTTGAAGACATGAAGATAAGGGCGGAATATATGAAATACAATTTCCCCTATATATATGATGGTGAGACACAGGAAATGTCAAGGAAATACGGTCCCGTTGCTACACCTCATATATTTATCTTCGATCAGGAAAGGATACTCAGGTATGCTGGCCGTATTGATGATTCAGAGATTGCTGTCCGGCCGGATACGAAACACGATACCCGGAATGCACTGGAAGCCTTACTTGCAGGAAACCAGGTACCGGTCGCAAAAACCAAAACCTTCGGCTGTTCTGTGAAATGGTCCGATAAAAGGGAGGCATCTCAAAAGGCTTTCGAAAAGATCCTGCAGGAGGAAGTAACACTTGAGGAGATCAATACCAATGAAGTGAAAGCCTTGGTTCAGAACAAGCCGGAAAAGCTTACCTTGATCAATGTCTGGGCTACCTGGTGCGGTCCATGTGTGACTGAATTCCCCGACCTGGTTGAGATCAACCTGATGTACAGGAACCGTGATTTTGAGTTTATATCCATCAGTGCAGATAAGCTCGCAAAAAAGGAGAAGGTCCATGAATTCCTCAAGAAACAGCATGCATCAGGCAGGAATTATATTTTTAATGGGGCCGATAATTATGCCCTTATCGAGGCCGTCGACGAGAACTGGCAGGGAGCAATACCTTACACCTTGTTAATAAGGTCAGATGGAGAAATAATCTATGCCCAACAGGATGCCATAGATCCCCTGGAGGTAAAAAGAAAAATTGTCGAAGTGCTCGGACGGGAAAAGGATTGGTAAATTCTTAGTCCAAATTTACTGTTACACTATTCCCTGCAAAACCTCCGGTAGGTAAATCTACCCGCTTGTTATGAACACTTCCCTTTCCTTTTCTCAGGGAAATTGAGATTTCTTTTAATGCAGCTGTTGGATCGCTAACTGTGATCACTCCCTCATTTATCAATACCAGGCCGGGATGGTTAAGGCCAATAGTCAGATCCTTGCCAACAACAAACTCTCCAGCCTCGTAAAAAACGATCCCTGTAATTCCTAACTTCTCATGCAGAACAGCCTGTATCTTACTGGTATTTGACAGGACTGTGACTGGTAGGTTCTTAGCATACTTTGCCAGGTCCTTTGAATTTATTCCCGGGACTACAATGTACTGATAGGATTTATTTTCTGGCTTTAGACCATGATCAAACCATAAAGAAAAAACCTTGTGAGCATAAACAGTATCTTTTCCCAATCCATACATCCTCTGGATATTGCCCTTTTGGACATCGGCTTTGATGTGAACCGGTTGACCTGCTGGGAAAAGATAACCAACACTGTCATGCAATATCCAAAGTGGATTTTCTAACATCTGCTTTCCCTTGTTCAGTTCTTTTCCATCTATCATCACCTTTCCGTTCTGGTGGGCCTGGTTTATCCCGGTCACAATGCTTGCTTCATGACTTGAAACTATGCCTGCACCCAGGGCCACCCATTCCTTGTCAAACCAGAACCAGGCTTTTTTTGCTTTTGTTCCCTGCTTAGAAAAATCCATGGCTGAGACCCCATATTGCCCGTCACTTACCCCACCAACAAAAACTGTTTGTTGTGTACGGGATTCACTCTTCTCATAATCTGTTACCTCAACGTGTGGACTGGTGACACCGGGTAATAATGCCCAATCCCAAACAGGAAAAATGGCAGTGTATTCATCACCACGCCGATAGATATATGTTAATCCGTAAGGCAGCCAGTAGCCCAGTTTATTCTCTGAATTCATGTTCAGTTCTATACCTACCGTTCTTTTTGAACACATTTTCAGGGAAGTGAAATATTCCGGTCTGTGATGTGCAGTATAATCTGATCGCCAGAAATGTTTGTGTCCTTCTATAGCCTGGGGCATTTTATTTTCTATCTGCTTTTTAGCTTCTTCGTAAGCATGACGGTATTCGGGATCTGCAATCATAAAATGTTCCAACTGCTGCAGGAGAACCTCTGCATAAAGATGCAGGCCAGTTTCCCGGCCTACATGCCTTCCCCGGACATTGTAATCAAAAAGATTGCCCCGGAGCATCCACCTGGTACCTTGCAGAAAATAATCCCTTAAGATGCCTATTTGTTCTTCTGAATATGCAAAACTGGTTCCGTGCACAATGGTGGCCATCCAGATGGATTCACGCAGGAAATTTGAACCATAACTTCCATTATAAATAAAATGGCCATGCTGATGAAAGCTGTAATCTGGTTGTACTCCCTCTTCTACCGTAATTATTATCTGGTCAGTCACTCCAATTACTCCAAGGTTGACCATTTCAGGATCATTTTCCAATACTCCACGGTAAAATGTAGAAATGGCAAGCAGTGTTCGGTTTGAACCAGTCATCGTAGGATTTTCAGTAAGGTCACTGACCATTTTGGAATGGAGTGAGTCATTAATCTTTCCCTGTAATAGCAATCCAATAACATTGAAATAGAATTGTTTAGCTATCCTGTTTTTGTACCAGTTGTCGCAAACTGGGTTTACTTCATACCAGTAATTGAGGGATCTTACCAATCCTTTCAACAAAGCATCATCCTGGTAAAATGCTGAAGTATTATCCGAATAATTAATTGTCATTACCAACATTTTATCGAGATGCCGGAGTGGTGACCAATTGTTGTCCCTGTCCAAATAATCAACATCGGTCCAACTCCCATCTGGCTGCATACTGGTCAGGAATTCTCCTGCTTTGTTGAAATCAGATGCAATATAAAATCCTGTTCGCGGAGAAAACCCGTGGCTCTGCAGGGCATCATTTATCAGGTTGTTTCTGAGGATCTGAATATCATTATCCTGGGAAAATATTGTAAGCGATATAAGTAATATAAAGACATTTGATACTAAAATCTTTTTAGGGATCATAACAACCGGTTTAGATAAATTACTATTCTTTGCCTGAAAGTTAACATGGTTTCACCGGCTAACAATAAAAGTGTTCAATAACTTCTCCGGGCAAGCATTTTTTTAACGCAGATGATATATATTGTGTAGCCAAATTCAGACCTCATCACAAACAGAATCTTAATGAAAACTTATCATGCATCCCAGGTATTAGTCTCACTGACAATAGCTATTGTGGTAACCTTATCCTGTTCACGCTATACCGATTATGATGGTATGGAATTTACTGAAAAAACGCCGAGGGATTGGGAAAATCCAGCCGTATTTCAGATTAACAGGGAGGCTCCAAGAGCATTCTTTATTCCTTATTCCACTGAAGCAGAGGCCAGGGAATATCCTATCAGGGAATCATCCATGCTGCTATCTTTGAACGGGGACTGGCAATTTCACCTGTCGCAGAATCCGTCAGAACGCCCGGCTTATTTTTTCAAGGATGATTTTGATACGAGGGACTGGAAAACTACACCTGTTCCATCCAACTGGGAAATGGAAGGCTATGATTATCCCATTTATACCAATTCAAAATATCCGCATGCCCAGACACCTCCTACCATACAGGAACATTACAATCCTGTCGGCTCATATAAGAGAACATTTACCATTCCCGGGGATTGGGATGATCGGCAGATTTACTTACACTTTGGAGCAGTAAGCTCAGCCATGTATGTCTGGGTGAATGAAGAACTGGTGGGATACAGTGAAGACAGTAAAACACCTGCTGAATTCGATGTTACAGGGTATCTTAATCCGGGTGAAAACACCCTGGCGGTCGAGGTTTATAAATGGAGTGATGCCAGCTATCTGGAAGACCAGGATTTCTGGCGCCTGGGTGGAATTACCCGGGATGTATACCTACTTGCCCGCAATCCGCAGCATATAATAGATTTCCGTGTTTTCGCGGGACTCGACCCCACCTATACAGATGGCCGGTTGGAACTAGAGGTTGAAATTGCCAACACTTCCGCAGG
>RCNC010003866.1_pt1 | contig 10634 bp, 9 predicted proteins | sample 2041301 | NCBI WGS metagenome assembly RCNC01 (sample SAMN09708231, study PRJNA481090) | Marine sediment metagenome, whole genome shotgun sequencing project. | biome: marine sediment; feature: ocean; material: sediment; isolation source: Sewage treatment plant 13A marine sediment (STP13A) ... | reverse complement strand
ATCACTTCTTAATTTCGAAGATTCCCACTATTCCGTGTCCAAATCCCGTTCCGGGTTGAAGATCGGTTTCAAGCTTGCGAAGAGAGAAGCCAAGGTGCGGCTCTATAACATTGGCCCGAACATCGCCCCAGGGCACCCATCCAACGCCTTCAATGACTCTGCGCATGGCTTCCATGGCTTCTTTAAGAGAGTCCGGATAATAGGGCATAATTTTCGGAACATCATTTAGTTTTTCATCTTCTGTATCATAATTGCTGAGCAGTGAAATCGTATGGTTTACCAAGGTGTTGCAGCACATGAAAAACATCTCAAAAAAATTGTTCAGATGATCAAATCCCGGCCGCGGAACATAGTCCACCAAAAGGCTTTCAAGATCTGTGCGAACATATCCCTCAAACAGTGAATTCACCGGAAATCGTAACTTCGGGCAATTGGCGTTGTAGTCCCTGGTATCCATGTGGCGACCGATGAATATGGAACGATCAAAAAATTTTAACGGCTTGATCGTAACCCCTGATTCCTTGGACGCCCGGTCAATAATTTTCATAATTTCATCTTTTGTTATCAGTCTTAACGGAAAGGATGAGATCTCCATTTGATCCCGTTCTTCCTCAGGATAAATATAGGAAATTCGATAATCCATGAAATATTCTTCGTCAGCGGGATGATGCCACAGATCCTGCCATTCACAGGTATAACGACCCAGCCAGTCCCCCATAAAAATCGCACGATTGGGTGCATGGCTGGCAATATCGGCGATAATTTTCACAGACTGATGATCATGAAAGTGTGAAAACGTACCGTAGGAACTAAAATATACATCAAAAGGAGGACATTCGGTGATCTCAGGCGTCAGGCCGTTTGAGAGGTCTGCTTGAATAAACCGTGTTTTGGGAAGCTGGCCAATATATTCTTCGGCCTGTTGAAGAAGATCGGGGTTAATGTCGATCCCAACATATTCTTGAAGCATATCCTGTGTAATGGCAGCAGTGATGAATTCGAAAAGACCGGGATCTTTGGTTGTTACATTCATTAACAGGTCGTATCCGTCGGCGCTGCCGCAACCCAGGTCAAGAATACGTATTCTTTCAAGGTTTCTTTTTTTCTGTTCCACCAAATTGCTCAGTGCGGAACGTAAAAAAATAGCCGTGTTCTGATCTTCCCAAAACCTTCGAACATTGTCATATTTTCCGGCCAGTCCGCTTGCTTTTTCATATTTTCCCGTGCTGTGTGCCTGTGTATACGCCTTCTTCTCTCCCTTTTCTCCCATTATTTCTCCTATCCCGGATTTGCCTGCCAAAACAATATATCATGGCGAACTTTCCATTTTTTTCATAATCTCAAGGGCCTGAAACGCATCTTTACAAAAAGCATCCGCTCCGATTTGTGCCGCAAATTCCTTGGAGGTCGGGGCGCCGCCAATAAAAACCTTAACCTTATTTCGAAGTCCTTGTTTTTCCAGTTCCCGGATCACATCTTCCATATTTCGCATGGTTGTGGTTAAAAGCGCCGAAAGCCCTAAAAACGGAGCCTCATTCTCTTTAACCGCATCCACAATTCGATCCGTGCTCACATCAGATTTTAAATCGATGATATCGTAACCCGAACCTTTTAACATGATGGCAACAATGTTTTTCCCGATGTCGTGAAGGTCGCCCTTCACAGTGGCAATTACAAATTTGCCCTTGCTCTCCACACCCGCCTTAATAAGATGAGGCGCCAGCAAATCCATGGCCAACCCCACACATTCGGCAGAAGCCAGCATGTCCGGGATCAGATACTCATTTTGCTCGAATTTCTCCCCAACTATTTCCATGGATTCCGTTAATGATTCGATTAATATCTTTTTTGGATCTATGTTTTGATTCAATGCCTCATTCACCAGCTCGGTGACTCCCGGCTGACCTTCCAGTCCCGGATCAAAGCCTTCGTCTTCGGCTTCCACTCTTCCCTGAATGACATTAAATGCGATTTTCTCTAAAAGTTCACTTGGATTCATCACCCGTTCCTCCACTCTTGGTTGTTGTTATTGCAAGTTCGTATTATGTTGTTTTTAAGCTCGGCAAAAGGCCCGGTACCTTTTTATATATGCGCTCCACCACATCTGAATCCAAATGAGGTGCCGGTTCGGCTTCCAGTCGAGCCATATACTCAAGCGCATTTTCGATAACCTTGTCTTCCATGCCCTTAGTTTCAAATTGATATGGATCGGAGACATCCCCGCTGTGCATGGCCTTACGAGCATGACGGGCAAAGAGTCGATGGCTTGAGGCCATGACCTTTTTTACCATATTAAGCGTGTTATCAATCTCTGTTGGATTGATCTTGGGCTGTCTAAGACAATGCTTGATTTTTCCAATCTGTTCATTGTCGAGAACCGCCTGAAGCGGGCAAAAACAATTGGTCCGATCCAAAAGCCCGAACGCATAATGTATATAGTGTGCTCCGCTCATTGCCATGTAAAGATGGGTAAAGAGTTTCTCAAACATGGCCTGCATTCCCGGCACATGGGCATCGCCCACACCGGCACTTGAATAGCACGGTATCTTATAGTAGCGGGCTAATTGAACGCAGTCGATATTATACTGATTAAATTCCGGGCAGCCGTAAAGGTCATGAAGATCATCAAGACGAGCTCTAACCGGAACGCTGCCATAAAGGACCGGAGCCCCTTCTTTGATCAGTTGCGTCAGCGTAATGCCGGCTAAAATTTCGGCATTAATCTGTGCAACCATGCCTGCTTCCTGGATGGGCGCCGATGATCCTCCCTGAGGCGAAGAAGAAATAACCAAAGGTAGCCCTGCTTCAACAATAGCAAATACCTTTTCTGAGGTGTCATCCACGATTTGAAGCGGGCTTTTAAATACGCAGGCAATAAAAGAAATGATCGGATTGTCTTTTAACGCCTTTTTACCTCCTGCAATGATCTCCGCCATGTTTACAACATCGTCGAAACGCGCAAGGCTGGTCAAGCCGGCCTGGACATGTTTGGTGATATTATTGAGACTGGCAAAGAATTTATTCACATCATGGTTATCTGCTGTAATCTCGGGGTCCTGTATGTTCAATGGCCGGATAAAAAAATCAAGATGCTCCAAATTTTCGCAGAGTTTTGCAGCACGACTTAACAAGGCGGTGCTGCCACGACGCTCTGTGTATCGGGGCACTTTTACTTTGACAGAGCTGTTTTTTTCACTGACAAAATCCTCCATCTTGGCATCGAGCCAGATATTCGCTTCAGATCCCGATCCAAAATAAGCACGTGGAATTTCAGCATCGATAAACAGGCGATTTTCCGGTTTTCTTGCCCCTAAAACAAGCCGGGAAGGTGCTTTTGCAACGGCTTCTTTGATAAGACCGCCCGGAAAACTTACCCGCCAGCATTTCGCATTCGAATCGCTTTCTTCCCGGACTTTGGCGCCATGGCTCTTGAAAAGCTTGGCCGCCCGTTCGTTATAGCACCAGATGCCCGGATCGGCGAGTATGTTTAGTGACGCTTGATCCAGCCATTTTACCTGATCCTGATTCAACCGTTCGTAAGGCTTGACCAATACACCTTGTCTAAATGATTCAACCACTAGTTCCTCCTATAGATTTTTTATTTTCGAAAGCTCCGCATATACCGGCGGCAATGCCGATCTTTCCCGGCCAATACTTCCCCTGTTTTTACCGCGTCCATTAACGTTTTATCCAAAGGATCGATAATGGCGGCATCGAGCCCCGCAAAGATACACATGTGCAGGTAGGCAACATTAAGCCTGCTCCGTTCGGGTAAGCCGTAGGATACGTTTGAAAGTCCTGTCACGGTCTTGGCGCCGGGAAATTTTTCTTTAATGGCGGTTAACGTTTTTAGCGTAACCATCCCCGAATTTATATCCGTACTGACCGGCATTACCAATGGATCGATATAAAGATTTTGAATAGAAACCCCATATCTTTCACAGGCGCCGAGGATTGTATCGCAACACCGGAGCCTCCCGTCCACCGTTGTTGGAATACCGCTTTCATCCATTGCCAGTGCAATTAGAAAAGAATCATGTTCGGCGGCAAGAGGCACTATCGCATCCAGGTCAGACTTTTCAGCCTTGACGGAATTGATCATGGCAGGTTTGTTATTTAGAATTTTAAGTCCGGCTTCCATTACCTTTGGATCTGCACTGTCAATGCAAAGGGGTGTGTTGATTTGTTCTTGAATACTTTCAACTGCCCATTGGATAGATTCAATTTCATCTTCAAGTGATCCCACACCGGTACCCACATTTACATCGATAAAGTTTGCGCCGGATTCCGCCTGTTTTTTTGCCAGATCGATGAGGCTTTTTGTCTCCCGATTTAACATTATGGATTTTACGGAAGAAAGGGTTGCGTTAATTTTTTCCCCGATGATGATCATATTACGAATACCTCCACCATCCCAAGTTAGTTCGCCCCATCCCGCCGATCATTCCGAGGCACGAGCGGGCAGGTCACAATTTGAATAACTTATTGAATTTCCGAAGACGTTTAATTACATGATGCCGGCTTGCAGCCCGGGAATTTTTTTGCGGATTATATTTCGCATATCAGATGAAAGCACCGGAGTTTCAGGTCGTTCTAAAATTTCCCTTGCTTTCTCTGAAGCACGAACCCGGAGGGATTTTGCCCCCTCTTCCTCCCAAGTTTCCCGGTTATTCCTGTCGCTGAGTTGGGGCTGGTACTGCTCGGTTCGCATGAATTTGCGAGTGTGGCGGTTTGAAACAAAATGGCCCCCCGGTCCGGCTTTTTTTAAAACATCGAATGCCAGGGTTTCTTCATCAACCGTGATTCCTTCGACGGCACGCATTATCATACCGATAATTTCGTTATCTATGACAAGCTTATCATATGAAGCCGTCATGCAAAATTCGAGGAACCCCGCGGCATCATGAATAAAATTGCCGCCGGCCAGCGCCACCATCAAACCGGTCAATGCCGATTCATAACCGGACTGTGAGTCGTTGATTTTGGCATCAGACATGCCGGCGGTGGAATATAAGGGAAGGTTGTAGAAATTTGCCATCTGAGCCGAAGCCGCATTCATCAGACCCATTTCAATGGCGCCAGACAGGTATTTCATGTCGCGCAAATCAGTAATCGAAGATATGCATCCGTATAACACCGGAGTGCCCGGATTAACCAATTGGGTGAGCATAACCCCGATAAGGGTATCCACGTTTTGCACGACCAGATTGCCGGCCAGTGTAATGGGCGCGGTGGCACCGCAAAGGGGCTCTACCGGTACAACCACGGGTATACCTTGCCTTGCGACCTCTATGGCTAACTGACCATAGCTTTCATCAAGCATAAACGGGCTGATATTGCAGGTTACCATGGAGATAAATGGACGCTGCCTGAGTTTTTCCGGAGAACCTGCGATGATTTCTGCCATCTTAATCACATTTCTAACCCCTTCCAGGGTATAAACCCCGCCCATTACATGCTTGCGGGTATTATTGAGCGCAGCACCGAACCGGTTCACATCCACCGTTTCAACCGGCAGATCATTGGGATACACATTGAGCATATAAAAATGTACATTGTCCAGAGCATCCACCAGACGTGCCATGTTTTTGATGTCTTCTAATTTGGACCGTCGTGCGGTTCTTTCCCCGGGATCTTGAACATTAAGGGCGGTACCTCCGGTTCCCATATAAACCTTATTACCGCCGATTTCGCAGTCCAGTTCGCCGCTGTCTTCTCTGCCGCAAAGATGAACGACGGAAGGGGCCGGTTGGATCAGTTCCATAACCAGCTCGGGGTTGAATTTGGCTATTTTGGTTGACTCATTGATGATGGCGCCTGCTTTTTTAAAAAGCTCCAGTGCCTCCGGGAAATTCACCTGTACGCCCACTTCCGAAAAGATCTTAAGGCTTGTTTGATGTATTTTTTCCACGTCCTTGTCATTTAACGGCTTATAACGGCCTCCGTTGAGCCCCCTTCGGATCTTCATGATTTTTTCCTTTCTCTCTTGGGAGCCCGCCTCGCCGGACAATCCGTCTTGTTGCAGTCCCAGCAAGGATTATAAGTCTTATCGCCGTTTTCATAGTCGGACTGTATTCCAAATACACCCGATATAGACTTGCGGGGAGTCATAAGGCATGAATCGTTCAGTTCAACATCAACATCCCGTGAGTCTAATAATTTAAAAAGCTTTTTCTGTTCAGTAATAGGCCAGTCACAATACCCCGGACTGAAACATAGCGTCACCTGTTTGCCCTGGTTTTTATATTCATCCTTTATATGCCGATGAAACGTTGCCACCATATTATCGGCAGCCACAGATGCCATGGCGTCTAGGATGTACGCTTCTGCCATGTGCTTTTTGTCCATGAGCCGATTGATTTCGCCGTCGATACCATCACCTAACGTTGCGATATAACATATAATATCGTCACAGTCTTTTAACATTTTTGAAAGTTTTGGACTTTTAAATTCCGGTCCTTCTTCAAGATGAACGGTTCCCTTTTCCACCGAATCGATCCCCGTGTTCCGGTGATACAAAGAAGGTTCGACAAGTTTTTCAAATATTGTTTCCATTTTTTCTATTTTTAAGCGGGTCGAACGGGAAATATTGCCGAATTCGTCCCCCCCCAAGTGCCTGGCCAACTCATCTTTTTCTATGATCGGTATGGGTTCCATCTTAAGATCGCCTCGTATCAGTAAGGTTTTGTTTCTATTAAGATATATTATACAAAAATAACACTATTATAGATATTTACAGTTCAAACAATTACAATAAAAATTATTGTTTGTAAAGGCTTTTTTTGAAAATATCCAGACGGGGGCTGTTTGCCGAGGTTCTCAGCGATCGAGAAAAAGATAAAATCCGTAGGACTACTTGACCTCCAGATCCTGGATGTCAAGCATGTCGGTCAGCACGTTTAGGGAACGCACGATCTGTTCTTTTTTGGCGGTTTCAGTTTGTTTCAAACCATCAATGATTTTTTGCTGGATGGGGGGCGGGGCATTTTGGGCCAATTTCTTTCCGGCTTCGGTAAGCTGGATGGTAATCACACGACGATCCGGAGAGTTTCGCATTCGTTCCGCAAGACTTTTCTTTTCCAAGCGGTCGACAACTCCGGTGACGGTGCTGGATTTGACCATCATATGATTGGCGATTTTGGATGGGGATAACGGACCATACTTATAAAGTGTTAAAATGCAGTTGAGCTGTGCCGAACTTACCTGATATTTTTTGTTTAATTCTTTGGTATAGAGCTCGCTCGCCTGAATGAGCCTGCGGATCGAATAGATGATCTGCTGGGTGTGATCAGACGGAAAGATTTTATTTATAGTATTTAAATTGCCGCTGTTGTCAGTTGACATAATATTTTGTTCCTGTTAAAAAGTTTTTACCTGAAACAATTTATTACTTCAGACAAATCAATAAAGCAATATAAATTATGTCCTCTATACTTTTTTCTAATATTTATACCCAGACGGCCTTTCTATCAAACCATCAAAGAGACCATGATTAAACTAACGCGTGTTTTTAAAACATTTGACGGCGGCCGTTCCTATGCGGTCAAAGATCTTTCTTTAAGCGTGGGCATGGGTGAAACTCTGGTCCTTTTGGGGTCATCAGGTTGCGGTAAAACCACTACCCTTAAAATGATCAATCGCCTGATCGAACCTACCAAAGGAATCATTGAAGTCGGCGGGAAGAATGTCATGGATCATAACCCCGTAGATTTGCGTCGTCAAATCGGTTATGTTTTTCAGGGAATCGGCCTGTTCCCCCATATGACCATTGAACAGAATGTTGAAATTGTTCCGCGGCTCCTGGGATGGTCAATCCGTTCCCGGCGAGAACGTATGCAGAAATTATTAGACCTTGTCGGACTCCCAGCCGAAAGTTTTGCCCAAAGATTTCCCGATGAACTCTCCGGTGGTCAGCAGCAAAGGGTTGGCGTTGCCCGCGCCCTTGCGGCAAATCCTGCTTATTTACTTATGGATGAGCCGTTCGGCGCTCTTGACGCCCTCACCCGTGAAGCCCTCCAGCAAGAACTGTTGAATTTGAAAAACCGGCTTAAAAAGACGATCGTCTTTGTAACCCATGACCTTCATGAAGCGCTCCTCATTGGCGATCGCATCGCAATTCTGCATGAGGGCAATCTGGAACAGATCGGAACGAAAAAGGATATATTGGACACGCCGGCAACCCAATTCGTACAAGATTTATTCGGGATAAAACGGCCGGGCACCTTGACATAAAGAGGCACTTTATATGAGCTTAGATTCTGTGGCTGCGTATGTGGTCGAACGATTTCCGGAACTCTGGCTTCGAACCGGGGAACATCTCATGCTGACAGGATGCTCAACTCTGGCAGCCATGTTTATCGGAATTCCCATTGGTATTCTACTTTTTCGGGCCACCTATCTACGAGGGCTACTGATGGGGGTTATTGGTATTCTTCAAACAATTCCAAGCCTGGCCATGCTGGTCTTTTTGCTGGCACTGCTCAATAAAATTGGTGTACTCCCTGCCCTGATTGCCCTTACTCTCTATGCGTTGCTGCCGATTGCCAGAAACACTCTCACGGGACTTGAGGAAGTTTCCGGCGAGGTGATGGAAGCTGCCCAAGGAATCGGTATGCAAGAATACCAGCAACTCATGTTGGTAAGGATACCTTTGGCCGCACCGGTGATCGTGGCCGGCATCCGAACTGCCGCAGTAGTGGGGGTGGGAATTGCCACCCTTTCGGCGTTCATCGGAGCCGGCGGACTGGGCCAGTTCATTAATCGTGGTCTGGCGTTAGCCAATATAAAGCTCATTCTTCTCGGTGCAATCCCCGCTGCACTGCTCGCCTTGGTTGTAGACTTTTCCATAGGGGCTTTTGAGTGGGGGCTTCGACCGGAAAGAAAAAGGGATAAAAAAGGATCGGTTCATTCGTTGATGCGACGGCTGGCCTTTATGTTACCCGTTGCTTTAGTTCTGATCAGTATGATTACCTACTTCACAAACCCCGGATGGATTTCCCAATCAGCAACACAATTTAAAACCGGTCACAAAATTATCAGGATTGCAACCAAAAACTTTACCGAACAGCTCATCCTCGGGGAGATGATGGCTCAGCTGATTGAGACAAAAACCGATTTAATTGTGGAACGTCGTTTTAACCTTGGCGGTACAATGATCTGTCATGGCGCCCTTGTCAATGGAGAGATCGACCTTTATGCCGAGTACACAGGGACCGGATTGACTACGATTCTAAAACATCCGGTGATTTCCGACCCCGAGGAGGCGTTGAACCATGTAACCCAGGCTTACCATGAACGTTTTGATGCTCAATGGCTTAAGCCTTTCGGATTTAACAATACATACGCGATTACGGTCCGTAAAGCGGATGCAAAGAAAAACCAATGGAACCGGATCTCTGATCTTGGAAATACTGCCATAGAGCTACGGGCGGGCTTCACGGCAGAATTTGCGGAGCGGCCGGATGGTTATCCTGGACTCCGCCGGATCTATGGGATACGATTCGGTAAGGTCCTGGATTTTGATCCTGCACTCATGTACGAAGCCGTGGCCAAAGGGGAAGTGGATGTGATATGCGCCTTTGCCACTGACGCTCGCATTGCAGCATATAATTTAAAACCGCTCAAAGATGACCGGAATTTTTTTCCTCCATACCATGCTGCCCCTGTCATCAGAGAAGCTGAAAATCCATCCGAAACTTGGTGATGTGCTATCACTTTCCGGAGGACTCATTGACAATGCTACGATGCAACGTTTGAACTTTGAGGTGGATGGGAAAAAAAGAAGAACAGCTGTGGTGGTAGAAGAATTTTTAAAAGCAAAGGGAATTCTTTAACGGGTGCATTACCAGTTTGTTAATTGCTATCCAAGACTTTTTGGTTTCGCTCAAAAAATGAGTAAGTTAATGGGTGAAAACCATTTTAACAAAGTTGAGCGATTTTTGGGAAAGAGATGGATTGTTAAAAACCTGGGGCACTATTTAAGCCTGAACAGCTGTTTCCATTCTTCTCCTTGTTTTTTAAAAATAACTTCATTCTTGCCGATATGGGTTACCAAAACCCTTTCGACGGATCCTCCTTCCCGAAGCACCCGACCGTTTATAACGGCAATGCGGCTTCCGGGATCACTGGACCAGGCAATGGCCTGCAGGTGAAGCCCGGACTCATGGGCTTGTTTAACGGGTATGGACAATATTCGTCTGTTTTCTGAATATTGCCCGGATGTTTCGGTTTTTGCTTTGGTGGTGGTGTCTTTTCGAATCAAATTCTGTCCGGCTATTTTTTCTTTATCACGGCCTAAAGATTTTGGAACGATACTTTCGGTTTTGTTAACCGGCACCGGTTCCTTTTCACGCAGTTTTATAACGGGTGGGGATTCCTTGTTTACTGCTTGTGTAACCGCTGCAATTTTTTCGTCATCCTTTTCGGCTAACTTTTTTTTCTGAGACAAATTCCGGTCGACCGTGTTTTTCCCGATACGGCCTAACGGTTTTGTATGCTCGGTTTTTGTTTTTGTTGCAGGTAACGGTACCTTCTCCCAGGGTTTTCGGCCCAGGACGAGTCCTCCCCCTGCGGCCAGAATTATAGCGGCAAAAATGATAAAAAACTGTTTTTTTAAGCGCAGTTTATCCGTAATA
>RCNC010003256.1_pt1 | contig 10638 bp, 8 predicted proteins | sample 2041301 | NCBI WGS metagenome assembly RCNC01 (sample SAMN09708231, study PRJNA481090) | Marine sediment metagenome, whole genome shotgun sequencing project. | biome: marine sediment; feature: ocean; material: sediment; isolation source: Sewage treatment plant 13A marine sediment (STP13A) ... | reverse complement strand
TACCCTGCTCTTTTTATGTACATCATAAAAATAACAGGGTACTTTTCAATAAATCGAAAAATCTATACTATATTATCTTAAAAGCAACTAAACTTAAGGGAGGAAGTACTATTTCTGCCGAATAAGGCTTACCATCTCTTTCCTCCTTCACGATCTTAATTTCTTTTGAATTGCTTATTCCGCTTCCAAAATATTTTTTAAAATCACTGTTCATCACTTGTTTAAGTTTTCCCTTACGGGGAATTCCTATTTTATAATTTTCCCTTACTACTGAAGTAAAGTTACAAACTACTATCAGGTCATTGACCTCATCATGACCTTTTCTGATATAAGACATGATCGAGTTCTCATGATCCCCATAATTGATCCATTCAAAACCCTCTCCGCTAAAACCTTTTTCATAAAGAGCCGGGGTTTGCTTATAAAAAGTATTCAAATCTTTAACAAAGTTCTGCAACCCTTTGTGAGGCTTATAATCCAGCAGATGCCAATCTAAACTTTGTGCAAAATTCCACTCTGCTGATTGCCCGAACTCACCCCCTTGAAAGATCAGCTTGGTGCCCGGATGTGTATACATATAGGCAAAGAGCAGTCTCATATTCGCAAAGCGTTGCCATTCGTCACCAGGCATTTTATCCAGCAAAGATTTTTTTCCATATACCACCTCATCATGAGACAAGGGTAGCATAAAGTTTTCGGAAAAGGCATAAGCCAAACTAAAAGTGATTTCATTTTGATGATGTTTTCTATAGACCGGGTCCTTACTAAAATATTCTAAAGTATCATGCATCCATCCCATCATCCATTTCATACCAAAGCCCAAGCCTCCTTCTGCAACAGATTTGGTTACACCCGTAAAGGCAGTTGATTCTTCTGCAATGGTTTGTATTCCGTCAAAATTAGCATAAACTTCTTTGTTGAATTCTTTTAGAAACGATATGGCTTCCAGATTCTCTCTTTCGCCGTAAATATTAGGCTCCCATTCACCATCTTCCCTCGAATAATCAAGATAAAGCATTGATGCCACTGCATCTACTCTCATCCCGTCAATATGGTATTTATCAAACCAGTAAAAAGCGTTGGAAATCAGGAATGATTTTACTTCATTTCTGCCATAGTTGAAGATTAAACTCTTCCAGTCTTGATGATAACCTCTTCGGGGATCAGGGTGTTCATATAAATGACTTCCGTCAAAAAATCCTAAGCCATGATCATCAGACGGGAAATGCGAAGGCACCCAATCCAGGATCACACCAATATCATTTTGGTGCAAACGATCACAAAGTTTCATAAAATCAGCGGCCGAACCAAACCTGGAGGTTGGGGCAAAATACCCAACCAGTTGATAACCCCAGGATGGATCAAATGGGTATTCCATTATGGGCATAAATTCAACGTGGGTGAAGTTCATTTTTTTGACATAGTCTACAAGCTTTTCAGCGAGTTGATCATAACTAAAAAAGCTGTTATCACTTGCGTTACGCATCCATGAGCCAAGATGAACCTCATAAACTGCATATGGTTTGTCCAAGCCATTCTTTTCTTTTCTATAGCCCATCCAGGCCTTATCCTTCCATTTATAGCTATCTATCCCAGTAATGATCGAGGCCGTGTTAGGCGGATGCTCACAGGAAACCGCATATGGATCAGCTTTCTCAGTTGCTATCTGATTATGATGGGATTTTATTTTGTACTTGTAGCGCATTCCTTCAAGGGCATCAGGTATAAAACCTTCCCAAATACCCGATTCATCCCATCGAACAGTCAAACGATGCTGTTTTTCATTCCAATAATTAAAATCTCCAATAACAGAAACAGATTCTGCTGAAGGAGCCCAAACCGCGAAATACGTTCCTGACACCCCATCAACTGTTACGGGGTGAGACCCGAATTTTTCGTAAAGTCGGTAATGCTTTCCGGATTTAAATAATTCGATGTCAAAATCGCTAAAAAGACTATAAGAGACTACTTCTGCCATGTGTTTATTGATTTATAATATTTGAAATTCCTTTTAAAGGAATCAATGCCCAGCGTGGGCGAGAATTTAATTCGTATCCAATCTCATATACTGCTTTTTCCAACAAACAATATTTCAAAATAAAGATACGCTCTTGATTATAACCAATATTTAAATTGGCATTTTGAACTACTTTAATGTATTGTCCAAGAAATACACTAGTTAGATAACTATATAATACTTCAGCGGCTTCAAAAAGTTCTTCTTGTGGCCTGTTATATGACGCTCCATTATTAAATACGGTTGCATAAATAGCATAGTGAAAAGACCTGAACAAACCCGCTACATCTTTTAATGGAGGCTGTTTCACTTTTCTGTCGCGAATCGTACTTTCCGGCTCGCCTTCAAAATCAAGTATGAAAAAATCATCCTCTGCTACCAGGATCTGACCCAAATGATAATCGCCATGTAACCTGATTCGCTCTCCTTTCAATTTTGTCCAGTCAAAATTCGCAATGCGCTTTCTGATTATGTTTTTCTTTTCCAAAAACTCTTTGGCCAGCTCTAGTGCCATCCCGTCAAGTTTATGCATCATGTTTTCAATCGTATTCAATCGGTTTTGAAACTGATATATCAATCGGTTCTTTAACCACACTTCATAATCACCATTAAAATGATTCGGTGTAAAGGCGGTATCTTCAAACTCTGAGCCCAGTACGATATGCATCTCAGCCGTACGGGTTGCCAATAGTTCTATCTTCTGAAATAGCTTAAGCCCCACCCAGTCAATAATCTCAGGGCCCACATTTTTAATTTGAAGGCGTTCAAACCTTTCAATCTTTGGCAATGTATCAATAGAAATATGCTTTGTATCAAGGTTTAAAAAAACCTGGTGGAGTTCCTTTAACATATAGTCCCACGCATCTCCTTGATTGGGCACCAATTTCTGCATAAGTGCAATGGTAATATTATCTTTATCAGAATCGATTATATTCAAACTCCCCTGATAGGAGGGGGTATTTTTAAAATCTTTTACCTCAGTCAAAAACCTGCTCATTTCATAATCAGGATTTTTATCTACGAAGATTCTTCTAAAAAACTTAAGCACATACTTATCGTTATAAATGATAGAAGTATTGCTTTGTTCGAGCCCCATAAATTTTGAAGATTCGTATACTATATTGGTGAAACTTTCGCTTTTATGGTACTGAACCTTTGTACGATCCAGGGCCGCCGCTCCAAGTATTCTTTCAAAGACCAGTTTTCTAAAAGCCTCAAGATTTATGGCATCTATAATATAACCCTGCTGTCCTTGAATTTTAATTGGAAGAATTCGCTCACTTGTAGCAAAATTAACATCCGTCACAAATGCAATAGGCAGAAAATAATGATGATAAAAAGCTTCAACAAAATCAATTTCCAGGATTAGCCCAAAGTAGACTTCTCCTTTTTGTTGTATCCTAAAATACTCTGAAAGCTCAACGTATTTTAACTTACTTGCCTTGCCACCATACCACCGCTGCTTTATGATATAATCTTCCAGAACTTCTGAAAGAAAAACTCGGATAAAGTCTTTATTTTCAAGCAGTTCCTCCCATACACCCTCGAATTCAAAAGTGGATTGTAAATTAGTTTTGACGACTTTTTCAGGCATTCACTATTTATTTATCTCAAAAATATGAAATGGCATATTGGGGTGCAATTCAACAAAATTCCATTCTCCGTTCCAGGTATAATTTATATCAGGTATTATATCCCTCATCCTCAATTGGTGGTCGTGTGCAATTCCCATTTCATAAACAGGTAATTTCACTGTTCCCCGTTGTGAGTAGTTGTGATCCAAACTTATAATGACCAAAACTTCACTGGTTTTGTCATCATTCCATTTATAAAAGGCCAAAAGCTTTTCATTCTCTATATGACAGAACCTTATATTATTGGTTTGCTGCAAAGCCTCGTGTTCCTTTCTCGCTTTGTTAATTCCCGAAATAAGTTTTATTAACCAATTATCGGCTTCCCAGTCAAAATTGCCAATCTGAAATTTTTCCGAGTCCATATACTCCTCTTTTCCGGGTAAACCCTCACTTATCATCTGTTCATAAACAGGACCGTAAATACCCACATTTGAGCTCAAGGTTGCCGCCAAAGCATATCTTTGAATATGCTTGGATTCATTTGCTCCCTGCAAATGAAATGGATTGATATCGGGTGTATTGGGCCAAAAATTTGGTCGCAGGTATTCTGATTGTTCGGTTTTTGTCAAGTCTTCCATGTATTCAATTAGCTCATGTTTAGACTCACGCCAGGTAAAATACGTATAAGACTGAGAATAACCTTGTTTTGCCAATTGTTGCATGATCTTAGGCCTCGTAAAGGCTTCCGCCAGAAATATTATATCAGGGTGTTTCTTTTTTACTTCGGTGATAATCCAGTGCCAAAAATAAAAAGGTTTCGTATGAGGATTATCAACCCTGAATATTTGAATCCCACAATCGATCCAATAAAAAAGGATATCAAGGCATTCTGCCCAGAGGGCTTTATAATCGTCCGATTCAAAATAAATCGGTAAAATATCCTGGTATTTCTTTGGTGGATTCTCTGCGTATTGAACCGTTCCATCAGGTCGCCACTTGAACCATGACGGATGATCCTTAACCCAGGGATGATCAGGGGCTGCCTGAAGGGCATAGTCCATAGCAATCTCCAAATTGAGGTCCCTGGCTTTTTTAATAAGTTCCTTAAAATCATCCATGGAACCTAACTGGGGATGAATATCTTTATGTCCACCAGATTTTGAACCTATACCCCAACACGATCCTACATCACCTTCTACTGTGGTTGTTGTATTGTTCTTTCCTTTTCTATTCACATCACCAATTGGATGTATGGGTGGAAAATATAAGGTGTCAAATCCCATCTTGGCTACGCGATCCAGAAGTGGAATACAATCCTTAAAAGTACCATGGGTGTTCACCTTTTTCGAAGACGATCTAGGAAAAAATTCATACCAGGTACTAAAAAGTGCTTTTTTTCTGTCGACATAAATTGTCAATTCCTTTGAAGTATTGGCTAATTTTTCTTCGGGATAGGCCTCAAATATTTGCTTTAGGGAATCACTTACCGCAGCTTCCACGGCTTGATCATAGCTTGTTTCATTTTTAAAAAGACCTATGAGTTTACGAAGGTATTTCTTTTCCTTTGGGTTAGATATCGTGAGGCTTTTTTCAAGAAATAAAACGCCCTCTGCGAGTTCAGAATTTACATGTTGCCCATCTGCTAACTTTCTACCTATACCATATTGCCAATTGAGGGCGTAATCAACCCAGCCCTTAACTTTATAGGTATATACTCCCTGTTGTTCAACTTTAAATGAGGCATGCCAGGTATCATCATGTGATGGACTCATTCTAGCCTCCATCCATTTATCCTGCTCACTATGTTTGTATAAAACTGCGGCGGCAATCACATCATGGCCGTCCGCCAATATATCTGCAGACACGGCAACTGACTGACCCACAACCCTTTTTATCGAAAACTCACCCGAGTTAAGCTGTGGCGTTACCTTATCAATAACCACCCTTTCCTGTTTTATCATAGTCCTAACAAATAAATCTTAAATTACAAACCCTTTAGGGATAACAGCTCCTTTTTTAATCACAACAATTCCTTCCCTAACGCAATAGGTGTCAGTTTCACAGTCCTTTAAATGATGACCCCCATTGATTCTAACATCATCCCCAATTCTACAATTTTTATCGATGATCGCATTTTTTATAAAACAACGCTCACCTATTCCCATAACAATGGATATTTTATTTGTATTGATCTCATCCAGCGTTTCATAACTGTCATTCCCCATCATATAGGTATTGATCACCGTTGACTCTTCGCCTATTCTCGATCTGACCCCGATCACCGATCTTTCTATTTTTGCCGCATGAATAATACATCCTTCAGCAATGACACTTTTATTCAAAGTTGTTCCGGATACTTTTGAGGTAGGAAGCATTCTCGCTCTAGTATAAATTCTTTTATCTCTATCATACAAATCAAAATGAGGAATATCATCGGTCAGTCCCAAATTTGCTTCAAAAAAGGAATCTATGTTACCTATATCTGTCCAATATCCCTCAAACTGATAACTACTTACCTTACTTTTCCCAAGTGACTGAGGAATAATCTCTTTACCAAAATCATTGGTGTCCGGGTTTTTCATTAAGTCGATTAACACGTCCCTGTTAAATATATATATCCCCATTGAGGCCAAATAATTTCGGCCCTCACTATTCATTTCTTCACTAACTTCCGAGGTCCAATCCGGTAACAAACTCGCATCTGGTTTTTCTATAAAAGAGGTCACCTCATTTTGATCATCTGATTTCAAGATCCCAAAAGAGGTGGCATCTTTGGCATTCACAGGAATAGTTGCAATTGAAATTTTGGCGTCATTTTTCACATGCTGTTCTACCATATGATTATAGTCCATTTGATATAATTGATCTCCTGATAATATCAAGGCATAGTCAAAATCATGTCGTAAAAAGTGGTGCATACTTTGTCTCACTGCATCCGCCGTACCCTGAAACCATGTGTCACTCATAGGGGTTTGTTCAGCCGCCAAAACATCAACGAAGGCCTGGCTAAAAAAACTAAAATGATAGGTGTTTTTGATATGTCTGTTCAGAGAGGCCGAATTGAACTGGGTCAAAACATACATCCGTTTAATATCAGAATTGATACAATTAGATATAGGTATATCAACCAATCTGTATTTCCCTGCAATCGGAACAGCTGGTTTTGAACGACTTTCGGTTAAAGGATACAATCTCGATCCTTGGCCTCCTCCTAAAATGATTCCTAATACTTTTTTACTAAACATATTTTTTTGGTTAAAGATTTGTATAAAGTTAAATATTCTTCTGCTGATTTATCCCATGAATGGTCAATCAACATGCATTTATTTCGAATTTTTTCGAATTTATTTCTGTTTTCATATAAAGCAACCGCTCTGTCTATGGCGTCACAAACATCTTTAGCCGATGCTTGATCATGACAAATTCCAAAGCCCTGGTCATCAATATCAATTACGGTATCTTTCAATCCACCGATTCTTCTCACAATTGGAATTGTACCATAACGCATTGCATACAATTGATTTAAGCCACATGGCTCAACTCTTGAAGGCATTAATAAAAAGTCTGACCCTGCATATATTTGGTGCGCCAACTTTTCATTATAGCCCATTTCACAGCCGTAGCTGCTTTTGAAATGAATGCGCAGCGTTTTTAATTCTGACTCTAATGATTTATCTCCAGATCCGAGGATCAATATATTAATTTTTTCTTTAAGCAATGATTTATACAAAATAGATGGAAACAAATCGGCCCCTTTTTCATAAACAAAACGACCAATAAAAGAAAACAATGGTTTGGATGCATCCAAATCAAACCTTTCGCAAAGATCTAATTTATTCACCATCTTCCCTTGCTCTATTCCCAATACAGAATTTTCTAATCCAATTGCTGTTTCCTTCATCAAAGCAATGATTTATACAAAGCCTCCATTTGTTTTGCTATGGCAACCCAATCAAAAGTATCCTCAACCCTCTTTCTTCCATTCTTCGCCATGGTCAAAGAAAGCGATTTATCTCTTATAACGGTGTTGATTCCATCTGCCAGATCTCGTGAAAACTTATCTGGATTCTTTGGTTCAAACGGAGCCTCTTCCTGCTGTTCCAACGGAACTAAAATTCCCGTTTCTCCATGCACTACTACTTCTTTTATACCGCCTACTGCACTAGCTACAACGGGTGTTTCACATGCCATAGCCTCAATATTTATAATACCAAAAGGTTCATAGATCGAAGGACAACAAAATACGTCAGCATGAGAATATAATTGGATCACAGAAGGTTTATCGAGCATAACATCAATCCAAATCACATTATCCCTTGTTTTTTTAACCTCATTCACACTATCCTCCATCTCTTTACCAATTTCCGGCGTATCAGGAGCACCGGCGCATAAAACGATTTGCGTATCAGGGTCAATATATTTTATTGCATTTACCAAATGTATGATACCTTTTTGACGGGTTATTCGGCCTACAAATAAAACAAAAGGTTTAGATTGATCTATGCCGTATTCTTCAAGGGTTGATGTTTTATCAGTCACAACATATTGCTGCAGATTTATACCGTTATAGATTACCTTAACTTTATCTTCTTCAACGTTAAAATACTTTAAAACATCAATCTTCGTTTCTTCAGAAACAGCAACAATAGCGTCTGCCATCTCAATGGCAGTTTTTTCAACCCATGATGAGGCTTCATACCCACGACCTAGCTGTTCTCTTTTCCACGGTCTTAATGGCTCAAGTGAATGAGTGGTAATTACCAGCGGAATACCGTAACACAACTTAGCAACAATACCTGCAAATTGGGCATACCAGGTATGACAATGCACAACATCGGCATCCACTTCTTCGGCGTTCATATGAATACAAGTACTCAGGGTTTGAAAAACAGCTTTAAGTTTATCATTAGACTTGTCAAAATCAGGGGAATCATAAGGGAATCCTTTAACGGATAAATTACCCGACTTATCATCCTGATCTCCAAAACAGCGTACGTCAATTTCCATAAGCTTTGACAATTCATCTGCTAAATATTCAACGTGTACCCCGGCTCCTCCATAAACATAGGGAGGAAATTCTCTTGTGTAAAAAAGTGCTTTCATTATGTATCTATTTTGTTAGAATAATTCTTTACCAATAATTCGTCAGTTGCAGGGTTCCAGACCTTCGAATCAATCCCATTTAAGATTCCTAAAAACTTATCGCTCTCATTTCGGATTAATTCTTGTAATCCCTTGGCTTCATCTTTCAACTCCTCCAGGTAATTGGGAGACACAGTGGTCACCCTCCAAGAGCATTTTATTCCGGTCGCCAATGAATTGATCTCTCCATCCCAATCAATAAGGCCCATTTTTTTAAGGTCGAAATCCGGAAAATAACGCAACTTATCATAACCAAATTTTCCCTGATATTGGGCGTTGTGTATGGTTAAAACAGTTGGTATTTCCTTCAATGACTTATATTTGTCTGCGTGAGACATCAAGAAAGCTAAAAAGCCTGTATGATGATCATGCGCATGTATAAGTGAAGGTTTTTTCTCCATACTGAGTACCCAGTCCAAAACAGCAATCTGGAAAGCTAAAAAACGCTCTGTGTCATCTTCATAAGAATACACTTCAGGTCTGTCAAACAATCCTGGAATTTTGATTAAATACACCTGAAAATCCAAAGGGAAATTGGGCGTCAAAACTTCAAAATCAAAATGCAAATTCCCAAGCTTTAAATGATTTTTATAAATCAAATCAAAACTTTTTCCTTTTGTAAAGGAATTGGCATAAAAAGGCATGGCTACCTTTGCAGATAATCCCGACTTTTTATGATATTTCGGCAAGGCACCGACTACGTCTGCCAGTCCACCCACTTTGGCTATGGGAAAACACTCAGCGCTTACGTTCAAAATTTCCATAGTAAAATATTATCCTATAAGGTTATGTTGCTGATAATTAAATACTTATATATTACTAATTGTGTTTTCAAGTTATGAAATTATTATTGCATTCTAAAAGATTTGACTGTAAATATTCCTTTTCCTTAAAAATCGAATTAAACTTTTATGAACCCGAATTAAACAAATAATAATCTTTAGAAGGTTCGCAAAATAAGTTTATAAAAATCATGTAATCCACAAATAATCACAATTTCACTAAACTATATAAAAGCAAAAAGCCATCAAGTATAAATTACTTGATGACTTCAAATTTTTATTAAAGAAAGACGCTCTTATGAATTCTTCCAGTACTGTGGTTTAGTGTCGGCCGATACTTGATTCCAGTAATCCTGATTGACAATATGTAGACCGTCCAAGGTTTTGAGTCGTCTTTGGAAAACGTAAACAGTTGGATTAAACACCATATCAGTAACCCCAAGATTATACAATAGCGGCTCTTCTTCGGTTTTGCGCTTAAGCTCCTCAACAATTACTTCAAAACCATTATACTCAAGAAGGTTCTTTAAAAAATGTAATCTTTCCTCCTCAATTTTCTTTTCGACAAAGGTTACCCTTTGCTCACCGATAGAACCAAACTGATGTTTTCCTTCTAAACTCATTATTCAAATATCTTTAATTTCTAAAATATGCTTAACTCATAAATATACGCGTAAATCGGACTGTAAACACCTATAAAGAGAACCCCAATCACGGCTATAATCAAGCCTAGTTTCATCGTGAATTTATTCTCAAAATAAGGGATTGGATTATCACTTTTACGCAAAAACATAGCCCTTACAACGAGTAGGTAATAATACAGTGAAATGGTCACATTTACTACAGCCAGAAAGACAAGAAAATACAATCCTTGACTGGCTGCTGCAGTAAACAAGAAGAATTTACCAAAAAATCCTGCAATAGGTGGTATTCCCGCCAATGAAAATAAAGCCAGCAACATGATCAAACTCAATTTTGGGTTTGTCCGGTATAAGCCATTATAGTCATCCATATTTTCTTTCCCTGTTTTGGTCGAAATCGCTTGAATTACGCCAAAAGCGGCAAGATTGGTAAACACATAGATGGTAATGAAATATATAACGGTAGAAATTCCTAATTGATC
>RCNC010003255.1_pt1 | contig 10638 bp, 7 predicted proteins | sample 2041301 | NCBI WGS metagenome assembly RCNC01 (sample SAMN09708231, study PRJNA481090) | Marine sediment metagenome, whole genome shotgun sequencing project. | biome: marine sediment; feature: ocean; material: sediment; isolation source: Sewage treatment plant 13A marine sediment (STP13A) ... | reverse complement strand
AAAATACCCGTTGTTAAGATTATTTCGCCCGGTTGGGGCTAATACCTATTTGTAAAAATACCCGTTGTTAAGATTATTTCGCCCGGTTGGGACTGTGATCCTAATGCAAAGCTCTGTTTAATAGAAATATAACGGGACTCCTACTTTTTTTCTGAAGATTTTCCAGTCATAGGAACAAAGCGTACTGGATATTGACTGACCTGTTTAAGCTGTCCTTTTTTATCCTTTTTAATCACTACGAGGTCCTGGATTTGATTTTTTTTGCCCAGTGGAATTACAATCCTACCCCCTGGTTTAAGCTGATGTATAAGTGGTTCAGGAATATTTTCAGGGGCACAGGTTACAATAATACCATCGTACGGAGCGTATTTTGCCCAACCTTCATAACCATCACCAATCTTAACTTTTATAGTGTTATAACCCAGCTTTTTAAATAATTCAATGGCCTGTACACCCAGCTTTTCAATGATTTCAACACTGTAGACAAAAGGAGTTAGTTCTGATAGAACAGCTGCCTGGTAACCACTGCCTGTACCAATTTCAAGAATCTTATCACCGGATTTAATTTTAAGCAGCTCTGTCATATGAGCCACAATAATGGGTTGCGATATTGTTTGCCCCTGCCCTATTAACAATGGTGTATTGGCGTAGGCATATCGCTGGAACTCAGAAGGTACAAATTTGTGTCTTGGAACCGCTTTCATCGCATCTAATATTCGGATATCTGAAACAGGATTATATACCGAGTGTTGAATATAATTTTCAACCATATCATTTCGCTCATCGGATCTTTCAGTAAATCGGGGTTTATTATATTTTAGAGAATCCCTGTCCTGTTCAAGGAGAATTGGATGATAAACTGTTTTGATCCCGGATATTTGCAATACATGGGGAAACCATACAATAAAAGAAAGGTATATAAGTAGATTTCGCATTTTTCCACTCACTTTAAGTGATATTATGCCATAAGTTATAAAATCTAAAGCAATTTTGCATTATAATTGAAAAGGAATTAGTAAAATAGCATCAAAATTATAGATGGAAAACTAAAATTCTAAACTATGAACAGAAAATATGGACTATTTTTCGTTGTTATTGTCTTCTTAATCATGCTATCAGGTTGTTTACCTGGTCCTAATGCTATGGTAGATATGCCCGGCCTGGATTATTCTCCGGCTGGTTTCTTAAAGGGACTGTGGCACGGCATTATTGCCCCTTTCACCTTCTTTGTATCTCTATTTACCGAGAAAGTTTCTTTATACGAGGTTCACAACACAGGCGGTTGGTATGATTTCGGTTTTGTTTTAGGAGCCGGAATTCTTTTTGGTGGTAGCGGTCGTGCAGCCAAAGGAAGATGTAAATAGTTAACTTATCTCGCACTGGTGTTTTGTAAATTGGAAGCCATTGGCTTAGGCCTATCCTATGCATTAATAAAAAAATATGAATGACAGAGAGAGAAGACCCTGATGTAAGGCACAAACGTATATTCAATCTTATTGCTCCCATATATGGCTGGTTGAATGGCTATGTAAGGAGCCACTTTAGAGATGCTATAAAGACAGTAAACTCAATTGCTAAGGTGGAAGGCAAGAATGTACTTGATATTGGCACAGGAACAGGCGCATGGGCATCCCTGTTTGTCGAGAAGGGTGCAAACTATGTTCATGGATTGGATTTTGCTGAAAAAATGATTGATGTGGCCAATAATCGATATGGTAGCTCTGTAGAATTTAGTTTAGCAGATGCTCAGAATCTCCCTGGTTTTAAGGATAATTCATTTGATATAGTTACAGCCTCCTTTGTATTGCATGGAGTAAAAAAAGATAAGCGGGAAAAAATCCTCAATGAAATGAAGAGAATTACCCGAGACTTGGTGGTCATTCACGACTATTATGGTCATAGTGGACCTTTTGTGCAATTTTTGGAGCGACTGGAAAAGAGTGATTATATCTATTTCAAAGGCAACTTTTACAAAGAGCTATCGGAGTTTTTCCCACATGTTCAAAAAGAAGTAGTTACAAATGGAAGAGCCATTTATTTTGGCTCCCAATCACCTATTTCAAGCTAATTGGGATCACATAAAAGAAGATGGCAATGAAATGAGATATACTTCCGGCAAGTACCATTAAGTGCCAGACCAGATGATGGTACCGAAAAGTTGCCTTTTTATAAAAAAATATCCCTATGGTATAAAAAAGGCCACCAATAAGGATCCAGATAACCCCCATCAATGGAATTGATTTAATAATAGGAACTATCGCAAATACAAACAACCACCCCATTACTGCATATAGAATGATGTAGAATAGGTTCACCCCTGAATTGTATTCTCTTGGACGCAATATCCTGATTAACGAACCTGTTAGGGCAAGACCCCATTCAATACCAAAAACAATCCAACCAAAAGTACCATGCATAGCTACCAGGGCCAGTGGTGTATATGTTCCGGCAATCAGGAAAAATATAGCAATCTGGTCAATGGTAAAAAATGTTTCTTTTATACGCCCTGGTTTCAGCCAGTGAGTAAAAGTGGATGATAGGTAAAGGACAATAAGTGTGCTGCCAAAAACGGCAGTACTTACCACATGCCAGGCTGACCCATTTTTCGCAGAAAAAACAATCATAAGTGTGAGGGCAGCAACAGAAAGGAATGCTCCAACTAAATGTGAAATAGCATTGGCTACTTCTTCTCTATAAGTAAACCTTGCTGTTTCATTCATGGTAAAATAGTTGGAGTTGTTCAACTTACAATATCAACGAATTATAAGTTAGTATATTTCTTCCACCCATGAATATTTCAATGTATAAGTATTGAAATCTCTCCTGAAATCAAATTAAGAGATTTTTCTCATACGAAGGCTTGCCGGAGTTACTTCCAGATATTCATCATCCTTGATATATTCCATGGCCTCCTCAAGTGAAAACTGGATTTTTGGAGAAATCTTTGCACTTGCATCTGTTCCAGAGGCACGCATATTTGTCAGTTTTTTACCTTTCAATACATTTACATCCAGGTCACTGGCCCGTGTGTATTCACCAACAACCTGGCCTTTGTAGACCTGGTCACCCGGTTCAATAAAAAATTTACCTCTATCCTGCAAACGGTCTAAAGCATAGGCAAGAGCCTGGCCAGTATCCAATGAAACAAGAGATCCATTATTTCTGCCTGAAATATCTCCTTTATAGGGTTTGTACTCACTAAACCTATGGTTCATAACCGCTTCTCCCGCAGTAGCTGTAAGCATATTATTTCTTAAACCAATCAGTCCTCTTGATGGAATATCGAATTCAAGGTGTAAAAGATCGTCTTTTGGTTCCATCACTAACAAATCGCCTTTCCGCTGTGTAACCTGCTCAATAACTTTCCCTGAATATTGTTCAGGAACATCAATTACAAGTGTTTCATATGGCTCACACAATACACCATCCACCTGTTTCATAATTACTTGTGGCTTTCCTACCTGCAGTTCATAGCCTTCTCTTCTCATAGTTTCAATCAATATGGACAGATGTAAGATTCCACGTCCGTAGACATTGAATTTATCTTCTGTATCCTTTTCCTCTACTCTCATGGCAAGGTTTTTCTCTGTTTCCTTAAAAAGCCTTGTTCTGAGGTGTCTTGATGTTACAAATTTCCCTTCTTTCCCATAAAACGGGGAATTATTTATTGTGAAAAGCATGCTCATTGTAGGTTCATCCACAGCAATACGGGGCAATGCTTGTGGGTTTTCCTTATCTGCAATGGTGTCACCAATTTCAAAATCTTCCAGGCCAACAATAGCGCATATATCTCCTGAACGTGCTTTCTTCACCCTTTCTCTTCCAAGCCCCTTAAAAAGGTATAGTTCCTTTATTTTCACCTTCTTAATCTGGCCATCCCTTTTACACAAAGCATACTCCTGATTTTCTTCCAGATCACCTTTGAATATCCTACCAATGGCAATTCGACCTACAAAACTTGAATAGTCCAGCGAGGTGATTTGCATTTGTGGAGTCCCACTAAAATAGGGTGATTCAGGAATTTCTTTTAGGATAGCATCCAGTAAGATGGTAATATCCTCGGTAGGTTTACGCCAGTCTTTGCTCATCCAACCCTCCTTAGAGGAACCAAAAACTGTTTCAAAATCAAGTTGTTCTTCCGATGCATCCAGATTAAACATCAATTCAAAAACATCCTGTTGAACATCTTCGGGTTTGCAATTCTCCTTATCCACCTTATTGATTACAACGATAGGTTTTAAACCCAGGCCTATTGCTTTTCCCAATACGAACCTTGTTTGTGGCATGGGGCCCTCAAAAGCATCAACCAGAAGCAAAACGCCATCGGCCATTTTTAATACTCGTTCCACTTCACCACCAAAATCGGCGTGACCGGGAGTATCGATAATATTTATTTTTACGCCTTTATAATCTACCGAAACGTTTTTTGACAAAATGGTTATCCCCCGCTCTTTTTCAAGCTCATTGCTATCCAGAATAAGCTCGCCAAAATCTTTCCTTTGGTCGAGGACTTTACTTTCCTGTATAATCCTGTCTACCAGGGTAGTTTTACCATGGTCAACGTGTGCTATAATAGCTATATTTCGAATTGATTGCATATCGTTTTCTTTAAGGTTTGCAAAAGTACGTCTAAATTTTGGATTAAAAGCAAATGATATCACAAATCATGCCAAAACAATTAAGACCCACATTATCAATCTAATTTAATATAAGGAAAGGGGAAATATTAAGGTCGGGTAATTTACATGTAAAGACAGTATTAACTTACTGACTGGATGTGTTTTGGGTAATACACATCCTGTTCACAAATATCGTAAAAATAGCAAGCAGAGCTTTACTCTTCTAAATAGTAGGCTCCCTTTACAATAATCTTTTTATCTAAAAGCTTTTCAACATTATAGATCTCCAGGTAGCTTTCGAATTTTCTACCGGTATTGATTAGTCTTTTTTTAAAGCCATTGCCTTCCTGTGTAAAAATAAAGCTTTCGGCTCCCTGCACAATGATAGCATCTTCAGGCAAACAATAGGCAGAATCTGCTTTGGTGAGAATTTGTGCAAGTACACTGGCTCCTATCGGAACTTCGGAGATTTTATCGGTTATATAAGCATGAACCAATACAGATCGATTTTCTTCCTGAACTTTTTTTCCAATTAATCGTATTTCAGCGTGGTGCACTTCATCAGAGCCACTATCCTGGAACCGGACCTTTTGTCCATTTTTGATTTTATTTATATCATTTGAAAATACATTTAGTTCAAGGTGAACATGCTTATTGTCAATTATCTCAAAAAGGGGTGTATTTACATCTACGTACATCCCTATGTTGGTATAAACCCCAGAAACAAAGCCGCTAAGAGGTGATTTAATAAGGATTTCTGAAATTATTCCTTTGTTTAGCAGGATATTTTCATCAATGCCAATCAAACTTAATTGCTCCCTAAGACTTTCATATTTTATTTTTGCTGTATAATAGTCAGACCTGGTATCCAAAAAGTCTTTCCTGGAAACAGCTTCACTTTCTTCAAGGGCTTTCTTTCTGGTATAAGCTTCCTCCCAATAGATAAACTTTGATTTGCTCTCCAGAAAGTCCTCCTGTAACATTATTATCTCCCTGTGGCTTGAAGTTGCAAGCACATCGCCCTTCCTCACTCTGCTTCCGGAAACCACATTTATTTTATTGATTACTCCCCCTATTTGCGCATATACTGAACCTAAGTTTGTAGGTGGTACGTCGATAATACCCGTACACTCAACTACATCAGCAACCAGTCTTTTCTCCAGTCTACCTAACTCAATTCCGGCGATTTCCATTTGTTGTTCGGTGAGAATAAGCGGTAAACTGCTATCCATTGATTCTTCCTGAGCAGAATCAGGAGAGGTATTCAGACAGCCCATGATGGGAAGGAACAGACTCAACCCTAATAATCTAATAAATAACTTTAGTTTCATATTTTCAATATTTCATATTGCAGAATCCGGGTTTTAACAGAGATCAACTAGTTGTCTTGATAATATTCAAGATGAATTATAGTCTGATTTATGTTATTTATTAATTTTAATCGATTCAACTCCATATCTATAGCCTGGGCATATAATTGCATAAAACGGTAATAATCAATTTCTCCAGCATCGAGTTGAATACCTGCCTTATCCAGAAGAACCTCAAGTTGACCCTCCCAATTCACTCCAAACTTATTGTACAGGTTAAGATATTCCTGGAGTTCCTCTAAATGACTTTCATACTGCAGGTTGATTCTCTTCTCAGTAAGATTATATTCATTCCTGGCCATCGCTGCATTGATACGTGCCATTTTCACCTCTTTGCTTTTTGGAACAAACCAGAGCGGAAAACTTAGCCCAGCTGATACTCCCTGGAACCCTCGAACTTCATCTATGCTCTGATTAAAGTAGCCTACAGATAATTCAGGGAAAAATTCAGATCTGGCTGTTTTTACCATTTTATCAGAGAATGCAACTTTGGCGCGTTGATAATTAAGTAGTTGATTGTTAATTCCAGCTGTATCAACCAGCTTGTAAGGTAATATGCCATAGGCTTTTCCAACAGGCTGAAGTTCTCCTTTAATCTGGGATATTTCGCGAAGGCGAATTAGCTTTTCATTTTGCATTATTCGTGCTGCTGATACCTCGTTATCCAGATTGCTCAATTGGACTTCGATAAGGAAAAGGTCTGCCTTACTAATTTCACCTGCTTCTTCTTTTAACCGGGCCTTGGGTAAATATTCAGAAAAGGCTTTTATATGTCCTTCAAAAAGAACTATGAGCTGATTTGAATAGATATATTCATACCAGTTTAGCTTTAAATCATAAATAAGTTGTTTTCTTATAAGATCAAACTCTGAGCTTCTCACATCAATAAAGGCTTTGGATTCTCCAGACTGCTTAAATTGCTTAAGTAGATTCCCAAGGTTTTGATCTATCAACCAATAATTGTCTGGTAGACCAGTATTTATCTGGCCGTGGAGATAATTCAGATTGGTAGTTCCCAGGCTTAGTGATGACTGTTTCTTAAGTTTCGCTTGTTCAATGTTAAGCCCTGCATTTTGAAGGTAAAAATTATTTGTAATGGTTGAATCTATGGCCATTAAAAGGCTTATATCCTGTGCATTACCCCTTTCAAAACTGAACAAGCCAAACAATGCCAGAATTAATGGAAGTGCAGCTTTTCTATATTTCTTTCTATTTTCAACCAGATAATATAGAACAGGTAGAAAGATCAGGGTCAGAAAAGTTGAAGTTATTAGACCTCCAATTACCACCGTGGCCAGTGGCTTTTGCACTTCAGCTCCGGCTGAGGTTGACAGGGCCATTGGTAAAAATCCCAGGGAGGCCACAGCTGCTGTCATAATTACAGGCCTCATTCTTACAGTACCCCCTTTTATTACAAGTTTCTTTAGATCCATATTGTTTTCCGTTCTTAACTGATTGTAATAACTAATCAACACTATACCATTCAGAACAGCTACACCAAATAAAGCAATAAATCCTACCCCTGCAGAGATACTAAAGGGCATGCCTCGCGTAAAGAGAGCCATCACACCGCCCATGGCTGCCAGTGGTACTGTTGAATAGATCAACAATGCATATTTGAATGAATTAAAAGCCAGGTAAAGTAAAACGAATATTAATAAGAGAGCCACTGGGACAGCAACAGCAAGGCGTTTTTTTGCGGCCTCCAGGTTTTCAAACTGCCCTCCATAATGAATAAAATAGCTTGGCTTTAAGTGCAATTGTTGCTCGAGATTTGTTTGAACTTCCGCAATAAAAGTGCCCACATCCCTATCCCGGATATTGACTCCAACAGAGATCCTACGCTTTGCATCTTCTCTGGATATTTGCATGGGGCCTTCCACAATTTTCATTTCAGCCACTTCAGATAAAGGGATAATATTCCCATGAGTGGTACTCACAAATAATTTTCCCAGTTCAAGGTTATTCCTAAAAGAACCTTTTAAGCGTACTGTCAGATCAAATCTCTTTTCTCCTTCATATATCGTTCCAGCAGTTTCACCGGCATATGCAGTACGGATTATCCGATTCAATTCTTCAATATTGAGTCCATACATGGCCACCTTATCCCTGTTGAAATAAATCATCATTTGGGGCAATCCCTCGGTTTGCTCCACCTTAACATCGCCAGCCCCCTGGATTTTTGAAATTATATTTGCTGCTAAATTTGCCTGAATGGTAAGTTCAGCAACATCTTCTCCGAAAATTTTTACTGCCACATCGGTCTTGGTACCTGTCATCAATTCATTGAATCTTAACTGAATAGGCTGAGTAAACTCAAAGCTGGCACCCTTTACTGAGGTAAGCTTTTCCTTCATGAGCTCAACCAGTCCTTCACGGGTACTGGCTGATACCCACTCATCTTTTTCTTTCAAAATGATCATAACATCCGCATCCTCCACTGCCATGGGATCTGTGGGTACTTCTGCAGTACCAATTTTTGAAACCACATGAAGCACTTCCGGAAAATTTTCAATAAGTATTTTTTCAGCTTTCGTTGAAGTTTTAATGCTTTCGCTCAGTGAACTCCCTGGTTTTATGGTCATTTGCATGGCCAGGTCACCTTCCTCAAGGGTTGGGACGAATTCTGCTCCTAACCTGCTAAATATAATAACCGATACAAAAAGCATCAGCACAACAGCTAATACCATAAACTTAGGAATTTTCAGCGCCAGGTTCAGTGTAGGTTCATACCATTTTTTGAATAAGTTAATGATATTGTCTGCCAGGGAAAAGCTTTTCTTAATATTTCTATTGAGCACCAGAGCAGCCATCATCGGAACATAGGTAATGGAAAGCAACAAAGCTCCAAATACTGCAAATGATACCGTTTGGGCCATAGGTACAAAGGTTTTTCCTTCTATACCCTGCAGAGTCATAATCGGTATAAATACGACCAGAATAATCAGAACTCCAAATGCAGCAGACCTAATTATACTGGATGATGTTTTAATAACCACCTCGTCCATCTCTTTATGAGACAGCTTCTTACCCAGGTATTTTGTATAGATTAAATGCAAAATTCCCTCCACAACAATTACTGCCCCATCAATGACAATACCAAAGTCAATTGCCCCAAGTGACATGAGGTTTGCTGACACTCCGAAAAGTCGCATCATAATAAAAGCAAACAGCATAGATAGTGGAATAACAGAAGCTACTATGAGACCAGCACGTAAATTCCCCAGTAATAAAATCAAAATAAAGATGACTATCAGCCCACCCTCAATCAGGTTTTTACTAACCGTACCGATGGTTTTGCTAACAAGCACGGAGCGGTCAAGATAAGGCTCTATTCTTACTCCCCGAGGAAGCGATTTTTGAATCAGTTCCACTCTTTCATGCACATTTTTAATCGCCATGGAAGAGTTACCACCTTTAAGCATTAGCGTGATTCCTCCTACCGTCTCACCCTTCCCGTCCATGGTCATTGCACCAAACCTGGGCGGATATCCCCATTTTACTTCTGCCACATTTTTTATAAGAATGGGTGTTTGATTTATATTGGAAATAACGATTTTCTCGATATCCCCTATATCCCTGATTAATCCCTCTGTACGTATGTAATAAGCGTTGGGTCCTTTTTCAATATAACTTCCACCGGAATTCTGGTTATTCTTCTCCAGAGCATCAAAAACCTCGCTAATTGTAAGTCTGAAGTCTTGTAATTTTACAGGATCTACAGCCACTTCGTATTGTTTTAAAAATCCACCAAAGCTACTGACCTCAATGATTCCAGGAATACCAGAAAGCTGGCGCTTCACTATCCAATCCTGGATAGTTCTTAATTCCATTGGATCATACTCATTCTCATATTTTGAATCAACTTGCAGGGTATACTGGTAAATTTCACCCAGGCCCGTTGTTATAGGCATTAATTCGGGTCTACCCAGTTCCTCCGGTATATCCGCCTCGGCCATACCAATTTGTTCTTTCACAAACTGTCTTGCATCCAGGATGGGGACTTTATCTTTAAACACAATGGTAACTACCGATAATCCAAACCTTGAAATGGACCGTATATCCTCCACATCGGGAATATTGGCCATGGCTATTTCAATTGGATAGGTAATAAATTGCTCAACCTCCTGTGGTGCAAGCGATGGAGTAACCGTAACCACCTGTACCTGGTTATTGGTAATATCAGGAACAGCATCAACCGGAAGGTTCATCATGGAATAAATTCCAAAGGCAGACATGGTAACAACCAGCAGGCCAATAATGAATTTATTGTGTACTGAGAAATCAATTATCCTGGGAATCATCTACTTACAATTGTTGGTCGGGTGTAATATAATTTTATAAAGTTAATGCATATCCATAAGATTATGAAAGAAATAACTAAGAAATAAACAGGGAAATTGATTTGACATAAATTAAATATTTTATAAGAGTGTTGCCGAGTTATTAAGAATACAGTCTATTCATTTATACAATCCTAATTTGAAATAGAAGAGAACTACGAAAAAAAAGCTTGCACTAGCTTGAAAACAAAAGTGTTGTATAATGGAAATATTTATATAAATTTGAATAAATTATTTACATTAAAAACTACTACTATGATTAAAAACAAATTGAAAACCCTGATTATACTGGCATCCTTTATTATC
>RCNC010016863.1_pt1:0-5000 | contig 10642 bp, 7 predicted proteins | sample 2041301 | NCBI WGS metagenome assembly RCNC01 (sample SAMN09708231, study PRJNA481090) | Marine sediment metagenome, whole genome shotgun sequencing project. | biome: marine sediment; feature: ocean; material: sediment; isolation source: Sewage treatment plant 13A marine sediment (STP13A) ... | reverse complement strand
CATTTCTTATAAAATAATCAAAGGCATGAATTGTTCATGTTCTTGATCGGGCAGACACTAAAAGCTTAGAGAGAATACTACGATCGTACATCAGTCGCAATGAGATACATTCCCCATTCAGTGACATTACTAGACAAGGTTTTTACATTCTTATTAAGAAGCTACTAGCCTCACTAGCAATGGCACTGTCGGGCGTAACCGACAGGGCATGAGTTACATTGCTATTGCGATTCCTTTGTCACACTCCGTAAAGGGAGCACAACTATTTAGAACCGACTGTCACCTTAACAGAATGCCCACAACACACAAAAAAAGTGAGTTAAGACAAAGCTGCAATACTTTACTAGACGTAAAGATAGATGAGAAGCCGACCCTCGGACAAACGTGGCTAACATGCTCCGAAGAACAGATAGCCGCAAGATGCGTTCGAGAGGTACTATGATCAAGGCATACTGCAATTCACATGAATTAACAAAGTTTGCTTTGCTCTTCCTCGTTACACTAGCCGAGTGATCCATCGCTCAAAGTATGTTTGCGTAGAGGGGCTCACAATGTAACCCAACACTACTATTCTTTTAGTTGAAGCAAGCGAACTCACAACAACATGGATTCAACGCTCGAAGAAATGTCCCATGGCGCCAAGAAACCGATTACAGTTAAATTTTGCAACAGAGGTGGCGTAACACCTCGAAAAACTGGGATAGGAGAGGCGTAACTCTCATCTTTATAACTTTAATAGTTACCCAGGAAAAGTCCTCTCCGAAAAGAGAATGTCAATGACAATACTGTCATCTAAGAGTAGTCTGACTTACACAACGTATCCGAGGGGCGTAACCCAAGGCATGTTTCTTTCAGGTACTCACTGTTTGTATGAAGTGTGCACAAATACAGATAGCTTCTGTCAATTCCTGTTTTAGCTACCTATACCTGCCAACCTAATTGTTGCTCGACCACTATCTTCGTGGTTACCGAGCACTCATGATTAAAAAGGATTGCTGCAGATGATTCATAATTAGAACCTTAAGCACGCTTTTTCTGACCTATTTCCACCTTTAATAGATCTCGCGCTTCTCACTTATCTCAGCAAAACCTTTTTTTTTGAGCAAAAATTGGTAGTCATGATCTACCGATTGAGTCATATGACAACTTACATTATCACTATGCCCAACCAATTATTTTGGATACCATCTTTCGGGTTCAAGCTAGTTTATACTCTCATTCAGAGTTCTTGTAATGATCCTTCCGCAGGTTCACCTACGGAAACCTTGTTACGACTTTTACTTCCTCTAAATGGTCAAGTTTGAGTATCTTCTCGAAAGTATTAAGAGTAGCGAGCCACTCCCATACCTCCAATCCGATAACCTCACTAAACCATCCAATCGGTAGTAGCGACGGGCGGTGTGTACAAAGGGCAGGGACGTAATCAACGCAAGCTGATGACTTGCACTTACTGGGAATTCCTCGTTCACAGGGGATAATTACAAACCCTGATCCCTGACGAGATAGTAATTAAAAGATTACCCAGACCTTTCGGCCAAGGAAACTTTCTGACACTATCAGTGTAGCGCGCGTGCGGCCCCGGACATCTAAGGGCATCACAGACCTGTTATTGCTCAGTTTCATGTGACTAGAAGCCACCAATCCCTCTAAGAAGTAAATCACTCACTACCCATGAAAGAAAGCCCAGGGTATGAGTGTACTATTTAGCAGGCTAGAGTCTCGTTCGTTATCGGAATTAACCAGACAAATCACTCCACCAACTAAGAACGGCCATGCACCACCATCCACCAAATCATGAAAGAACCCGGGCCGGGTGAGTTTTCCCGTGTTGAGTCAAATTAAGCCGCAGGCTCCACTCCTGGTGGTGCCCTTCCGTCAATTCCTTTAAGTTTCAGACTTGCGACCATATTCCCCCCAGAACCATACTTAAGGTTTCCCTGGGGACTGCCACGCAAAAACAAAATGTCTGCGGGATGGTCAGTTGGCATAGTTTATAGTCAAAACTAGGACGGTATCTGATCGTCTTCGAACCTCTGACTTTCGTTCTTGATTAAATAAAGCATCCTTGGCAAATGCTTTCGCAACGGATAGTCTGGCCACGGTCCAAGAATTTCACCTCTAGCGCGACCATACTTTAGCCCTCGTTCTACCCCTTTTAATCATTTCTCCACTAATTAACCGAAAACCATCAAAATAGCGGTAGAGACTTATTCCATTATTCCATGCAACGTTATACAGGCGAAAAGGCCTGCCTTGAGCACTCTAATTTTTTCAAAGTAAACATGTCGTGCATTACTGACAACTCAGTTAAGAGCACCAGTAATCACTAACGACTAGTAAGGCGGAAAGCATAGTAGCAGCTAAAGGCCACACTATGCATTCACAACCCGATCCAACTACGAGCTTTTTAACTGCAACAACTTTAATATACGCTATTGGAGCTGGAATTACCGCGGCTGCTGGCACCAGACTTGCCCTCCAATTGTTCCTCGTTAGAGGATTTAAATCGTACTCATTCCAATTACAGAGCCTCATAAGAGTTCTGTATTGTTATTTTTCGTCACTACCTCGCTGAACTAACAGTGGGTAAGTTGCGCGCCTGCTGCCTTCCTTAGATGTAGCAGCCATTTCTAAGGCTCCCTCTCCGGAATCGAACCCTGATTCCCCGTCACCCGTTATAACCATGGTAGGCAAATAACCTACCATCGAAAGTTGATAGGGCAGACACTTGAAAGATACGTCGCTGGCGCAAGGCCGTGCGATCAGGTAGAGTTATCCAGAGTCAACAAACCGCAGCCGTAAAGCTGAATGGTTTTGTACTAATAAATCCACCCCAGCCCGAAAGCTAAGGTATAAATTGGCATGTATTAGCTCTAGAATTTCTACAGTTATCCAAGTAGAGGTTTGTAAGATCTAAGGAATTATAGCTGATTTAATGAGCCATATGCGGTTTCACCTTTCAAGGGTGTGAACTAATACATGCATGGCTTAATCTTTGAGACAAGCATATCATTACTGGCAGGATCAACCAGTTTGGTACCATCTTAAATGATACCAGTCCAACTCAACGAGTCTGACAGTTTTTGTGGTAGAATAATAGTTTAGAGAAACTAGCAACTAAGTCGGGGCCCCGGCTGTGATTTAGCATTTGCTTAACCGACCACAGGCACCCATTTTCGACAAAGCCATAAGAGAGAGCCAAGCATACAGTAACATTCTTGAGTTCCTACTACACTTCTTTCGTGTAGACGCCTATGCGTGCAAGCGGGGCTTGCATCAGCTGATTCTTTGCAGACGCTAAGTTGACAAGGAACATGTTACAATGCACTATCTCTTGTGTCAAATGTATGAAGGGTTGGTGTTGTTACCCAGTTGATAAAAATGCCAGCAGTAATATGTACTATGTGTTCTGCTTCCTCCCTCGCATAGGTCGAACCTAGCTCAGTCAAGGATCGCCTAGGTGTAGGAAAACCTAGGCATACAGGTAACCAAAGTTACACGCATACTTTTTACTACTTTTACTTGGTCTAAGAAGCCGAGGCCAGTTAGATTAGTGACATGTACACAACAAAATCCTGATAACGTAAGATGCACCTTCGAAGCTCCTCATAGAGTGAGTCGCGGGACAAGGATTGATATCTCCTCGCCCGAAACTTTTACATGTGGCTAACCACAAGTCACCATAATCAAAACAACGTTAGAACCAAACAATCCAAGATGGGCTGGCGTTTCTGGGGCCAACCTTCCCGAGGACCGTAAGTAACAAAAAACGACAGAGCAGAATGAAACAGTTAGGATAAAGCAAGCAAGGCGATAATCTCACCACTAGGGAATAATCCCTCATTGCATACTTCAGAGCAAAACCCACAAACTCATACACTAAACGAAGACGATGCGGACTATTAATAGCATCGGATGTGTGAAGTACATAAGTACCATTCTGGGATCACACCCGGTTTTACTTAGAGTGATAACTTGGGCCGAACGGTGTCTCCAAAATAACAAATCCCAATGCCCCTCATGCTAAAACTTTTTAGAGCTAAAATATTAGTGTGAACAAACTTCTCCCTGGCTCTAGATACCGAAAAATATCCGCGGCCAACGTCTATCGGAACACTCTAATATACTCATAGGTCTCAGGAGAGCTGATATTGCTTTTTAACGTGGATCATAGATAACCATTCAACTAAGAATACGACAAAAAGTGCATATAGTCTACCGATAATCGCGACACTACTAAATTCTACCTCGTATTGCACGTAATCTCTTGCGAGATTACTACAGAGACTCTTCTCCGAGACTGACATTTAGCTTTTTCAAGCAGGACTACTTCGTGTCGTTACATGAACACTTCAGCCCTAACACATTTCTATTCCTGATCTAGCAATTTTTTTGTACGCTCTTGTGGATCTGTATACGTATGACGGGCCCAGCGCATGCCAACGATGTGTTGAAACAGTACGACCAAACCGTTTTCATAAATAAAAACAAAACCTCGCTTAGTACTTCGTGGGAGGACGGGAGTTGGCGCGGCAAACATAATCTCGCAAAACGCTTGTATTCTGTTTTAAACTCAATTCATAGGGAATCCAACAAGTATCTCCTACTTCAGGGTTTCCCCTTTCTCGGAACTTATCGGCTACTGTCGGCGGCCAAATTAATGGTTGCTCCGCTCCCATTCTAATGAGTCAGAAGTATGATACAAAATGCCGAAGCATTAAAAATTTTCAGAGCTAACGGAATGCAGGCTGGGTTTCAACCGAACAAACACTATAGATGTATAAGTATACGCAAATTTCACGTTTCAGTAGATGGCAAAACATAACCGAAATTGAGAAATTTACGTATTTTTCTAATACCATTCGGCTTCGTTGCTACAAAAGGAGACCACGAAGCCGATGGTTCACCCTTAAAAGTCATGTTACTGACTCTATTTACCGACTATGTGCCTTTACTAGTCCAAAAACAACAAAATCAGCCCAAAATGGTCGTGACCTCGG
>RCNC010003254.1_pt1 | contig 10645 bp, 7 predicted proteins | sample 2041301 | NCBI WGS metagenome assembly RCNC01 (sample SAMN09708231, study PRJNA481090) | Marine sediment metagenome, whole genome shotgun sequencing project. | biome: marine sediment; feature: ocean; material: sediment; isolation source: Sewage treatment plant 13A marine sediment (STP13A) ... | reverse complement strand
CACTATGAAAAACAGCATCCACTCCAGCGGTCGTCGTAGCTGTTCGATGTACCAGATGAGCCGTATTCGTCGCATGACCGCCGCTGATCGCGGCCGAATATCTGCAAGCGACCCCTGCATTCGACCCAGCGTTTCAGGCAACCAATTGCGCCACCACCTAAATACAGCGATGACCAGTAAGAACTGTATGAAATACCAAATGACCGGCAACGGAGCGATCTGAACACGGCGCCAAAGACTCTCGCTCGCGGCAGGCAGGTTTAAGGCGCGAAACCTTATTTGCTCCCAGATGAACTCTATTTCCATCTTAAGTTGTCCTACCCCGATTACGTCCGTGGCAGTCACCTCAAGATGCATCCGTGTGCTCAGATGCTCGAGCAAGCGAAGTCGGGCGGCGTATAACTCGCCAACATTGGCGTGCAGGTCAGCAATGGAAACAATATCCGCCGGCAGTTCGCTCTCAAAATTGACCGGCTCCGAAGGCGAATGCGCACCCCGCATACGTGCATTGATCTTGTGAATTCGGTCATGCAGAACGCTATCCAGCGCAACGTACAACTCGTCAGCATCTTCAGCAGTTTTGCGGAAATCGGAGATATCTTCGACCAGCCGGTCGACGCGATCACTCCAGGGGTCTACGACGATGACTTTGTCGGCAACAACCTCGTCAAGTGTCGTGGGCGGATCGTTCTCTGACGCAGTCTCTTGGGCAACGGCTGTCCCTGCATGACTTGCCAGCAGCAATACGAACAGAATTCGCGCTGCGGCAAAGGCTTTGGTCAATGTTCCGTTGGTCAATTCGCAATCCCGATTACTATTTTTATTCGGTATTTTTTCGGCCCCGCATCATAGCAAATTGGCCAGCTATCCGCGCGAAGAGGTAGCTTAGGAAATATCGAGAGACGTTAAGGACGACCCCTACAAAATAGAGGCTCTTAATTGGGTAGTAACGCTTGAATAGCGTCGACAGCACTTCAAGATTCCGATGCGACCGCGTGTCGCTGAAACTCCTGATGAACTGACCAAACGTCATGTCCTGCAGATTCCTGGACACCGTGGTCTTAGTCTCGTCGATCGAGACAAGCGCTTGCGGCGCAATCGCAAGCTCAATTTTGGCTTGCCTGCAGCGCAGGTAAAAATCGTGGTCTGCACCGTAATGCGGCAAATTTGCTTCGTCGAATAGACCAACCTCGTCAAAAACGGCACTCGGGATAATTACGCCCCGCCCGCCTACGATCAACCTGGTGGGAACCAATCCATCCGAGTGACCACGCAAATCCTTCATCCAGGGCAACACCATGGTTGGGAACCCAAGTGTGAAGCAGGTAGAGACCCTTCCTGCCAATACCTCTCCGCTGTACTCACTGAGCTGTAACGGCGCTATGACTTGCTGTGTTTTTGCGTCGAATTTATCGGTGAGCTGCTCAATAGTATCTTCAGCCACGAAGCAGTCGTTATTCAAGAGCATGACGTACTGTGCGCCCTCTTCGAGGGCCGAGCGGATACCCACATTCGTTGCACCGGTCCACCACAGGCTCGACTCGGCCGCAATACGCGTACACGATGGAAATTCGACAAGCCCACGAGCGGTTTCGTCGCTCAGGCCATGATCAACGACAATGACTTTGAAATTCTTGTATGACGAACGCTCAAGATGACTTAGGCAAACCTTGGTTTGTTGCCAACCGTCAAAGTCCGCTATCACGATATAGAGTGGAGTCCTGGAGGCCATATTCATCTAGAGCTTTCCAGCCTTGCCGCGCTGTAATGTATAGCGATATCCGGCTAGAAATGGACCAGGAATTTCCGTCTTGCCGCCGGTTGACCATTCGACCACCAGACGCGAAACACCTTCGTATTCTCCCAGACCGAAATGAAGCAGCGGTTCGTCGAACGACAAATAGCCACCGCTTGCCTTCAGTTCTCGCATCTGATGTCGCTCGGCATCCGGCCCGTAGTGAATAAATATTTTCGTACCGATACCGTCTCGGTTACCGATTTGATCAAGTAATTGAAACGTTACGCTATTGCTATCCTGATTATTGTTGCGCAACAACCATAAGGGACCATTGATCGAATTGGTGATGAAGTCCAAGTCTCCATCCTTATCGAAATCCAGCGTTGTGTACGCGCTCACGATCATGAAATTCTGAAACCCGTACGCATCGGTTTGATCACTGAACGTCTTACCCGCTTCATTGTGAAAAAAGAAATTCGCCGTCGTACCCGATGGCGTTGCACGAAACCAGGACCCCGCTACGACAAACAGGTCCTGCCACTCATCATTGTCGACATCCGCAAAGCGTGCATTCCAACTCCAGCCCGTGAACTCCACGCCAGTGTCATCAGCCTCATCGGTAAAATGTTCAGCAGAAGCATCCCAATTCAGTAGTACATTCTCGTTCATGCGCTGTGGGATCGCCTGGTCCAGCATTTCGGGGGCATGCGGCAGGACGCCCTCGAAGAAATTACGACAAAGCGAATATGTACGCGTTTCGGCCTTCGGAATTCGTTCGCAAAGCTTCTGGTCCTTAATTCGTTGTGCCGTCATCATGACTTGCATACCAATACAGGCTCTTTTGTCAGAATCGTCGGGCACGTCCGCACAATTACGAATATTAGTTGGCTGATGATTGGCGCCGTAGAAAAAACCTTTTCGGGTCGCCATATTGGCGAGGCAGCGATCACGCACGTATGGCGTGGCGATGTCATCGCAGTAATCGTCCAAAGCACGCATCTGCACCTGAGTCGACGGACCGGTGGCGCGTGCCGTTATCTGATCGACAAAAATATCGAGATCCAGATCATTGTCGTAATCGCCGCTATCAAAACTCATTGTCGTTTGCGTCGTGTGCGGGATAACACCATCGCGGCGCTCCAGGAGTTCAAAGCCGCCTTTGCCATCACCAAGATAATAAAAATCGGGTTCTTCAAAATCGTTACCGACGGCGAGATCAAGCCAACCGTCCCCATTCCAATCCGACAGCAGCGTAGAAAGAGTCTCACCGACCAGTTCCTCTAGTGCCTGCGCCTCGAAACTGCCGCCAGCATTAATCCAAAGCTCATTCTGCGACTGCGGCGGTGGATGTTTCTTACTGGCGCCCGCGAACCAGTTACCGAGAACGACGTCTAGATCGCTATCGCGATCAACGTCTCCAAAAGCGACAGATGAGGTCAACACCGCCCTGCCACGCGGCAGTTGCTGCAGACCTTCTGACGTAAACTCGCCGTGTTGATTTATGAGGATGAAATTGCCTTGCAGATAGGTGGTCCCGAATAGGTCCAGCCAGCCATCACCATCAATATCGACCAAAGAAACGTTAAAAACTGCGAGGTCTTCGATACCCGTCACATCCATTTTGATGGGTGTGAACCGCTCGCCCTCCTGATTCATGTAAATCATGACCAGCGCACCGCTCGCCGCGACCACATCCGGCCAACCGTCGCGGTCGATATCACCCGATGCGATCCCACCGCCGTTAAAAAAGGGCGGGTAGAAATCTCGCGGGCTGAAGTAGTTGTCTTGTTGCAGGCCCATCACGCTGCCGTCGTAGCGTGTAAAAGGTAGGTCATCCGCTCCCGATCTGGGCTCGAACACCGTGGCGCTTACGACCACAGGATGCCCCTGTGGATCTTTCGCAGTCGCCTCCTGTGCACCGGATTGGCTCACGGCAACAAGCAGGCTGCTCGCCAAAAGGACACATCCAAGTCTGGCCATTGCCACCACGTCTAAGATTCTTGCTCAAGGTATTGCAGCATATCGCGAAGTTCAGCCTGGTGAATATTCTCTGCAATAATTCCGCCAATAAGTCCCAGACCTAGCAACACAACGGTGAGAACAACGGCTACCCGGCGTGAGATCGTATTCCAAATAATGAAAAACGGGTAGACGCTGAATATCCCTAAAGTAAACAGCAAGGTCATCGAATAGATCATCGGTGCACCGGCAGAAACCAATACCGCGACCAGGACAATATCGAAGGCCACCGGGACCGGAAGAAAGATGCCAATCAGAGCGACGACAAGGACCGAAACCACACCTGGCTCGTAGTCCAGCAGCGTTGGAAGAGGCAGTAGATGGACGACCACCGCACCCAGAAAACCTGCCAACAACATTAATGGGACCGTACGAATCACAAGGTAGGCGAGATTTCGACCGATCAGAATGGACGCCCCGCGAATGGCAGATAACACGCCTTCGGCCTTGCTTGGCGCAGACACCTGGGGCACCGCACATACCGTGTCGTCGTAAGTCTGAGTGCGTTCTTCTTTGAAAACCCAGCGCGCCAGCAACGGCATCAGAAGCAAGATAAACGTTAGTGTCAGAACCAGCTTAATGACCGTCAGGTACAGCGGAAATATAGCGAATAGCATGGTCAACACGATGATATTGAGTGTCGGCGAGCTAAACATTGTCGCCAGGGTCGTTTCCAGACGAGCGCCGCCATCGTGCATGCCTTTTGCGACCGGCGCGGAACAATTGACACAGACCCCGAGAGGCGCGCCAACCGCTACGCCGATAAGAGTGTTCACGAAACCGTTGCTATGCCCGCGTGCCGGTATCATCCCGATCAGCGTCAACAAACAGGCTCCGATCATGAGTCCGAAAGCCATGCCTTCGAGATTCGTCTCTATCCAGTTGATGGTGGTATAGACGATGCGCCTGAACGTGCTGTCGTTCGGCTGAATCTGAATTGACGCCTCGAAAGAAAGTGGGTCTTCCAGCTGGGCGGATCCACCCATGATCGCCTTCTCGTCAAGCGACGGATATCGCGACCCGCTCCAAAAGGTCACTGCAGTCGCAATAATTACTGCGACCACGAACAGGACCCGCTTGTTCTCTATAAGCGCCATTCGCACAACTTACTATGAACGAGACGCAAACTGGCAAAATTCTGTGAACACAATATGTCGCTTTTGAACCGCATTGGGAACGTGACAATTACCCCTGAAACCTTAATACTGCGCCGCCCTCTTACAAGAACGAGAATAATGTTTCGAAACGTACGTTACTACCAGTTCGACAGTGGCTGGCCGAAATCTGAAGAGCTTCTTTCCCAAGCACTGGAAAGCGCACATTTCAAACCTTGTGGTCCACTCACCGAACGCAGCTCAGGCTGGGTTCCGGTGCATGCAGACGCGGGTGATAGCCTGGCTCGCCGAGTCAATGCCGCCGATCTTTTCAAGTTAAGAAGTCAGTCGCGCGTATTGCCACCTGCTGCCGTCAACGAAGAACTGGATGTGCGCATCGAGGATTATCAAGCGCGCATGGGCGAAGCCCCCAGCGGACGTGAGAAGCGGCGCTTGAAGGCAGAAGCCCGTGACGAACTGATGCCGAAAGCACTGCTCAAATCAGACCGCATCTGGGGTTACGTTGACCCGGAACAGGGAATCATTGGCATCGATGCGGCGCAATCCACAGTCGCTGAACGCTTCTTGCGTCGACTGGCTGCGGCTCTCACACTCGCCGATGTCCGTCCACTGCAATTCAACAAGCCTATTGGTGACTTACTAACCAAGATTTTCCTGGGCGGCGCACCGACACAGTTCAATGTCGGGCGTGAGTGTCGCATGCAAGACGCCGCCGACTCCGGCTCCATCGTTCGCTGGACCAATTTCGACCTCAGCGACAGCAGCATTCGCAGCCACGTATCGGACGGCATGCGCCTGACCCACCTTGGTATTGAGTACGCCAATGTCATGGCCTGCGTAATCGACGAGAATGGCGTTATCAGCAAGGTTCGCTTTCTGGGTATGGATGATGATAAAACGGACGAGCTGGAACCTTTGGCGAGGCTGGATGCAGAGTTCGTACTCATCACCGGCACTTTGAGAGCCCTGGTCGCAGATCTGAGGAAAATATTGCAATGACACGATTTCTGCTCGGCATGCTCACAGCTCTTGCTGTAACCAGCGCGCCTGCCCAGCAGAATCGGATCGATGTCGTCCGGCATGACGCGCCGGAACTGGCCTATTACGGCGACTACGATATCGGTGTTCGAACGCTGGTATTCAACAACCTCAAACAAGCGGATATTGCGAACATCGCAGCTTCCGGCGATGCCGTTTACTCCGATCGACGACTGATCGTTGAAGTCTGGTACCCGGCAAAGCTTGCTGCGAGTCAGGAGCCCGGTGGCAGCTACACCACCGCCACGCGAAACACAGCAATTACTGCCACACTGCACGGCAAGGCAGTCAGAGAAGCCAAACCCCTGGCTGACGCAGATCCGATGCCACTGCTGATCATCTCGCACGGCTATCCAGGCAATCGCTATCTGATGGCTCATATGGCCGAGAACCTGGCCAGCAAAGGCTATGTTGTTGCCGCAATCGACCATCGCGACAGCACCTATAGCGACCAGATTACGATCTGGAGCACACTTCACCACCGACCTCTGGATCAGATATTTGTGGTCGATAAAATTGCTGAATTATCAAAGAGTAATGACTCATTCTTAAACCAATTAGTGAACTCTGATAATGTCGGCATTGTCGGCTATTCGATGGGTGGCTACGGCCTGCTGGTCAACATGGGAGCCGGATACACCGATGCCACAGTTGCCGCGGCCGAGGATATCCCGGAAGAGATAGCGACCAGACATGCGGCCAACAACGCAAGCTTCGCCGGGTCGTCGGATTCACGTATCAAGGCCGGGCTGGCTATCGCCCCTTGCTGCATGAATCGAGGCATGTGGGACAACGCCGCGTTGCAAGCAATTACAAAGCCCATTTTTTTCCTGGCAGGGAGTGCGGATAACACAGCCGGCTACGAGACTGGTGCACGCGCCATTTTTGAGAGCACCAGCAATAGCGATCGCTACCTGTTGACCTATCTGAATGCCGGCCACAATGCGATTGCGCCCATTCCATTGCCGATAGAGATCCACGAAAGCAGCGACCAGGCGGGAGCATTTCATTACACAGACGCCGTTTGGGATTCCGTTCGCTCAAGTAACATCATGATTCATTTCGCAACTGCCTTCTTTGACTACAATCTCAAGGGCGATGCAGCACGTCTGCCCTATCTGCAACTCGTCCCAAATGCTGAGGATGGCGTTTACGCGATTGAGGACGGCCAGGAGGCAGCCGCACACAGCTATTGGAAGGGTTTTCCCAACAATACGGCCCGTGGCTTGCTACTCGAGCATCTTGAGCCCGCCGAGTAAGCACGATGGGACGATGGAGACCACCAACCCCCAGTTCATCGCCGTACATCACTCCTGCAGGCTTTAAGGCCTTACAGAAGGAACTGGACGACATATGGCTTAGACGACGCGATGTCGTGAAAGCGCTGTCCGCAGCTGCCGCCGAGGGCGACCGCTCCGAGAACGCCGAGTATATCTATCGCAAGAAGGAGCTCGGTGGGCTGGATCGGCGTATTCGCTACCTGCAAAAACGTTTACCGGTTCTAAACATCGTTCGAGAAGCGCCCAAAGGAGACAAGGTCTTTTTCGGCGCGACCGTCGAAGTCTGCGACGACGATGGAGAATCGAAGACCTACCGAATTGTGGGCGCCGATGAAACCGACGCGAAAACATCTGCGATCAGTATGGACTCGCCGCTGGCAAGAGCATTGCTCAAGAAAAGCGTGGACGACGACGTCGTCGTGACGATCGATGGCACGTCCAGCAACTTAACGGTTGTCTCTATTCGCTACGCATAAAAAAAGGGCCCCCTTCCGGGAGCCCTTCATTTTTCTTGACCAACTTATTGTTTAGTCAAAGTCTAATGACAACCTCAACGAAACGGTAGTGGGTCTGTGACGCACTCCATATAGCTGGTTACCGCAGGTTTCCAGCGTACATTCTGCCGTGATGTATAAAGGCGCATCCTCATTGGTCGCATTGGAGACGAACAAATCCAGTGCCCACGTATCACTTTGAATGCCAGCACTGATGTCCAGCGTCGTCCAGGCAGGAAGATCGCCGATAATCGGTGCGACGGTCTGATCAAGATCAGCCAATCGCTTGCCGTTATGGGCCACTGCGCCCTGCACGTACGAGTCGAAGCGACCGATTGGGAAGGTATACCGTGCAATCAGATTCCCCTTGAAGTCTGCTGTCGTCGGCAATGCCGTTCCTTTCGGCGCCAACACTTCGGTGCATATACCAGCGGTAAAGTTACAGTAGTCGTCCTCCAGCGCGGTATCGTAAAATGCGCCGGCCACCGAAATACGCAACCCGTCCGTAGGCAACCAGATTAAATTGGCCTCCAGTCCATCCACACTCGCTGTCGGACCATTATTCACGGCCGTAATCGCGTTTTCGCCCGTGAATGACACCTGAATGTCATCCCATGACTGAGTGAATATAGCGCCGTTAAACTGCACGCGGTTATCCATCCATTGAGTCTTCCAACCAATTTCAATATTGGTCAGGAAGTCTGCGTCGTATTTGCCGGCAGTCGGATTTCGTTGCACACCACCTGGACGATAGCCCTCAGACCACGTGAAATAGACCATGTGGTCATCGCCAATGTCTCTCGACAGATTCACTCGATAGACGCTGTCGCTTTCCTTCTGCGTCTTATCCACGTTCAGGCACGGCTTGTCTTTCCAATTCTCTCGCCCGTTGAACGACGGTGTCCAGCCTTCATCACCATCTACGAGGTCACAATTCAACTCGCCGGTTCCCGACCACAGGTTGAAGCTCGCTGGAGAATTGGCACCGCCCGGATCACCGGTCGACCATTGCGACCCGAAGCCGAAGAAGCCCTTCACACCAACCTCTGGCTCGAAGAAGCGAGCACCCAGAGTCAGGACCGTCTTGTCGCCAATATCGAAATCAACGCTACCGAAGACAGCCTGGTCTCGATCCGTCCGATAGAGGCTGTTCAGGTAAACCGTATCTTCAAAGGCTTCATTACCCGGGTTGTCCTGATCCAGCCACAACTTCGGGCTGAGATCATCAACGATCCAGTGCTGCTCAAAGTCATGGAATTGTTTCTGCGTGAAGTACCCGATCATGCCGCGAATACTCTTGTCCTGATCTGTGCTGATGCGTATCTCGTGGTTGTTCTTGGTGTAACGATCGTCGTTGGTGTAACGCGCACCTGACATGACTCGCTCACCCACATCTGCAGGATCCCAATAGCCCTGATCTGCAAAGTAGTTCGGTAACGCGCGAGTACCCGTATCCGAGAAGTGCAGATCGGAGTAGTAGCCTGTTGTGTAAATCGCGTCGTACCAATAGGAGTAATCGGCGTAGTCGAATGAGGCTGCTACGTCACGCTCCAGATACGACCCAGAATAAACAACATCGAAGTTGCCGATGCTACCTTCAATAGTAAGGCCAGCCATCATCCACTCATCTTCAGTGAACTCGGGGAGCGTGTGCAGAACAGCATTCTTGCCGGTAGCACCGAAGTCGTTTAGGTCGTCACCCCAGGAGCCTTCGCCCTCGGACTTCTGATACATCAACTGCGGAGTTACTGTCCAGTTTTCGCCCAGATCAATGCGCAGCGACGCGCGCGCGCCTGTCGTATCAAGCGTGTTGTAGTTATCTTTGCCTTTATTTGGCACAACGATGTCGTCAGCAGGATCCGCTGCAACACCAAAAAACGTGCGCGAGCCTTCCTGATTGTCAACCCAGCCCGCATCGGACCGACTCCAACCTACGATACGCACTGCGGCGCTATCACCAATCGGGATATTCACATAGCCCTCAAGTTTCCCGCCAGTATCATCGCCGTCGACGATGTCAGCAGTAGCTTGGACATTTGCCGAGAAGGTACCCAATTCCGGCTTGTTGGTAATAATACGAATGGTGCCTGCCTGAGAGCTTGCACCGTAGAGGGTGCCTTGAGGACCAGCCAGCGCTTCAACTCGCGCGATATCGTACATATGTACATCCAGGTTGCCCTGGACCGTCGTAATCGGTAGTTCATCGAGGTACATGCCGACACTCGGTAGAGACGTGGTTGCTTGTCCGTCACCACCGGTCGAAATTCCGCGCATGTAGATCAGGGAGAAAGAAGACCCCGCGCCGGTCGAGCCGTTGTACTCCATCGCTACACTGGGCAGCATCTTGGTGTAGTCATTAAAATTGGCGAGATTCAGCTCTTGGATAGCTTCGCCACCTAGTGCCTGAATGCTGATAGGAACGTCTTGCAAATTCTCAGCGCGCTTCTGCGCCGTTACCACTACCTCTTCGATCGCAAATGAATCTTCTTGAGCCATTAATGCCGGACTCGCGAGCGCCAACACGACACCAGCCGCGATGGGCGTTCGTGTAAAGCTCTGCGTTTCGGAAGATGTTTTGAAAACTTGCATATGCCGCTCTCCGTTTATTATCTAAATTACAACAAGACTAAAACCCCGATCGCACCAAGACTACAACGGAAAACGTTGCACCGTCCAGTCCCATCGCGACAGGCAGTTGTTTTTATACGACAGACACAATCTACTTGTATTCGGACTTAGATCGAATCTTTATAAATCAGGAACCTTGGGATACGTCTCGAGTACGGGCCCAAGCGCTTCCTTGAGCGGATCAAGCCACTCCTCGTAGTGTTTCCACTGCTCGACGCCGCCTTGATATATCGGCTGCCGCACCTGTTCAGAGCTTGCCGTGCGCACGGGTCGATCGTTCTCGAAGAAGCGCAGGCACGCGGATTCATATTCGAGGCCGCAGTACGCAAGCAT
>RCNC010003253.1_pt1 | contig 10646 bp, 10 predicted proteins | sample 2041301 | NCBI WGS metagenome assembly RCNC01 (sample SAMN09708231, study PRJNA481090) | Marine sediment metagenome, whole genome shotgun sequencing project. | biome: marine sediment; feature: ocean; material: sediment; isolation source: Sewage treatment plant 13A marine sediment (STP13A) ... | reverse complement strand
TGTCGACCTCTTTTTCCAGTTCTTTTGAGTTGCGTGAAGCTATTGTCTCGTAGAGATGCGGGGCAATATCCAGAAAAGCAGAGAGCAGTACCGGATCAAATTGCAGGCCGGTTTCCTGTTCGAGGACTGCCAGGCTCTCTTCCAGCGGGAGAGGATCCCGATACGGGCGGGGTGTGGTCAACGCATCAAAGGTGTCGGCAATCGAAAAAACACGGGCAACCATTGGTATTTTTTCATGTTTTACGCCATCTGGATAACCAGTGCCGTCATATTTTTCGTGATGGTATCGAATAATTTTTTCTGCATTTCTCAGCCAGCGTAATTTCTTGATCAGTTCAGCTCCTTCTTTGGGGTGCTGATCGACCTGTTTTATCTCTTCCTTGCTCAGCTCGCCCTCTTTAAGGAGGGTCGTCGGGCTGATCGGCAGCATGCCCAGGTCATGGAGGAAAACGCCCTGTATCAGGGTACGTCTCTGATCGAGAGGGAGCTGTACTTTCTCAGCCAGTTTCATGGCGTATAAAAGCACTCTGGAGCTATGGCCCTCTTCCTGATTACTGCTTTTTGCAAGGGCGGTGCCGAGTTTTCTGACCAGGAAAATGTTGGTTCTGTTCAGTTCACCGATGGAGCGGATAAGGTGGTTGTTCAAGAACAGAAAACCGAAATAACAGAGGAGAGCACAGAGGGTGATGGCGGTTATGCAGATGATAAAACTCAGGGCAAAACGATTGATAATGACCTGCGACTCTTTTAGAGATACCAGATATATGCCGGTGAGATAACCGGTCAGATCCTCGTCAGAATCAAAAACTGGAATCGCCACTTTATTATAAATTCTCTTATTGGCAATGATCCAGCCACCGTCTGCATGTTTTCCAGCAATGATGGTCATACCCTTTTCATCAAAGGCCTTGGTTGCCGCATCCGCCGACGACAGTGACACCCTTAAGAGGGGTTCTTCAGAGGCGCTCAGTAAATTGACGAGGATAAACGAAGTTTGCTCCAGAGCGGATCCAGCCATCTTTCTGAGTTCAAGCAGATGATCTTCATCAGGCTTTTCCTGGTAGCTGGTCAACAGCAATGCAAATGCGCTGCTTTCTTTTACGGCAGAATTTATGAGAAAGCGGCCCAGTTTTTTATACTCAACAGAGGAGACTCCGGCCAGACCAATAACTACCGCAAGAAACCAGGCAGTGAATAACCTTTTTATCAAACGCAGGTGTATCTCTTTTTTCATGATTGGAACTATCATCTCAGTCGTCCTTTTCGATCATGAAACGTTCTATGGCCCGGCCATAAATCTGGCCAGCACCTGATCATTTTGATCAATGAGTTCTAAAATATTTTCCTCAATACGGTACGATTCGACATCATCGAGTACCGCAACCAGTTGGTTTTCTCCTTGCATCCCTCCAGGACATGCCTTACGACTGACGAGCTCCCTGTTTATCAGCAGTACATCACCCTTTACCAGGTAAGTGCCTGATACTTTGTTGCAGCCACTGAAGCCCTCGATGGTTTTGTCACGTTTGAGAAGAAGGTGGGCCATTTTATCTGTAATTTCAGACCATTTTCTGCCCTGTATCTGGAGAACCTGCCAGTTTGTACCTGTCAGGCTGGTCTTAATCTTATTGCCCTGGCAGTCGCTGTCCGGGTAGAATTTCCTGAATTGTTCAATGACTAATTCCTCCCGGTTATTTTTTACCAGCCTGCCAAGAATTGATATCAGTATTGATTTGTTCATGTCATGAGGGGTGTTCATATAATTCTGCAGAGCAGTGTTATAATCGCCACCGGGACTGACGGGAAAGGCTACCTGGCTTGCACATTCTTTGAGTGTTGCGATGCCGCTGTTTATACCAAACATTCCTCTGATTTTTACAACATCATCAAATGGAGCAGGAATAGAGCTCCTGCTCAGTTCGTAGCGAATCTGTGATTCATTGTCGCTTCCCTGCCACTCGACAAAGGTGAGACGATTCTGGTCCTCAACCACATAGGTTTTTAAACGTCCCATCTCTTTGCCCAGAATCAGAAACTTCCCATCCGCTACATATCGCCATTTTCCCATCTGTGATGAGACTGATGCATCACCCTGTTCTGCCAGATATGTCTTTCTTAACTGGTAAATTCCATCAGGCCGAATGTTCAGGGTAATGTCTACCCGTAGACAGTCGTCACACGGAATTGTTCCGGTAAATGTAACAGCAGAATCAAATGGTGGTGCTTCTGGAGTGCCAACGTGCTCTGCAGGTTGCATGTTTGACTGTTTCGTTGAACAGCTGACAGAGAAAACGGCGGCAACCATTAAGAGAATAAAGCAATGCAAAGTGTGTCGCATGAATTAACCTCGGTTCAGTCGATTTTGACGGTTGATAACGGGCATAATAGCCTATTTGATCTGCAGAGAGGAGTTCCTTTTACGTTTTGGCTTAAATACCTGTGAGTGAAAAATAACCCGACGAGTCGGAAAACCGTTTAAGTCAGTGGATAAGTGCCTTGGTGGAGACCCTAAGTTTCTGATTTCAAACTCCTCTCATGATTTCTTGTTTTCTATGACAGGTTTTCAGGAGTAAGGCACTAAATAGTGAGCAAAATTTTTGCTTCAAACAAAAAAGCGTATCTGATTTTACCCAGATACGCTTTTTTGTTAAACAGTAAAAATTTTTTTTGATATCAATTAAATATCATCTTCCAAATTTGCCGGCTCAAAATACTCTTTGGGATGTTTGCAGGCAGGACATTTTGGTGGTGGCTCAGTGCCTTCGTGAATATAACCACAGAGGCTGCATTTCCACTGAATCGATGCCTCTCGTTTGAAAACGGTACCATTTTCAACATGCGCCAGCAGTTTTTTGTAGCGGTCACGATGATGAGCCTCTACTTTAGCAATCTGTTGACAAAGCATGGCAGCTTCCATGTTTCCTTCTTCTTTTGCCGTTGCCGCGAACTCAGGATACATGGTTTTGACCTCGTAATCTTCTCCTGCAACAGCTTCATTGAGGTTGGCGACAGTATCTCCCAGGAGCCCGAGAAGTTTGAAGTGGTCATTTGCATGACGCATTTCGTTGTCTGCAGTCTCTTCGAAGAGTTTCGCAATGTAATGATAACCCTCCTTGCGGGCTACCTTGGCGAAAAAGGTGTACTTGTTGCGAGCCATTGATTCACCCGCAAAGGCTGCGTTCAGATTTTCAGTCGTTTTACTCATAATACACTCCTCATTGAAAGAATTGTTCGGTATGGAGTCAGGCAGCAACTCCGACTAAATAATGTCGTTAACGATAATGATAATTTTTATTAAAAATAGCAATAGTAAATAAACAACTGTCTGAAATACTTTGAATAGTACCTCTTTGTAGTAGCTGAATATGTCTTCTAAGAGTCTAATAAGACTGATTATACAATGTAAATGGAAGGCGTCAAGTAAACAAGGAAAAGTACCCGCCTGCAGTCACTGACCCGTTTAGTTCTTTTTTTGGCTCTTTCGGCAAAGGAGTACCTGTTTGCTATGATCATCAGTCAGTTGTTCATCAGATTGCCTTTGCTCGCCGGCACCAAACGGGGGACCATCCAGTATGCGCATTCCTGTTTCAGGTAGGCGTTATCAGGATGAACCCTTTTTTCGTTTGATTGTCTTGATAAGAGGGAGCAGGCGCATAGTCAGCAGGTTTTTGGAGATGGCGACATCATTTATCTGCATTTCTATGGCCAGCTTTTTGGTTCCTGTATCGGTTATGATTGGCTGTAGTTTGTCAATTTCCAGCGGAAATTCCCGGCCATTGAACAGCCCGATTAAAAGGTTGCCAAGTTCATCACCGGTCTGACCGTCCTGCGTTTTCAGATCTGTGACCGTTGGTTTGATAAATAATGTCTGGGAGGGTTCGTCATAACGGGTGTCTGCACTAATATTAAAATCCAATTTTACCGTTCCAAGCTTTAGCCTCAGTTGCTGACCGGCGATAGTGGTTTTGATTTTAATATCGTTGCCAATCAGCGTTATTATTGCAGAAATTTGTTGATCATCAAGTTGTAAGTCGTCAATATTCTCGATAAAAATAGAGCCCTCTACCGTATCGGACCCGGGATCTATGAGTACAGGCAGGCTTTGGCGGACTGCCTCGGCAAGCACCGATTCAGGAATCGTCAGGGTAATGGTGTCAAGGCTATTTTTTTCTGCATGAACATTTTGACTGAGCAGTACAATCAATGAGAACAATAAAATGATAACTCTCGCCATAATCCTGGCCCCCTCATTTTTGCTACCAGAACGAGAAGGTTTCTTATCTGGCTGATAACCTCCATAACTGGTATATGTTAATTTCATCGAAAAAGTGAGATGATATCCTAATATAATCAAAGCCGGGGAACAAGAATTCTCTTGGAACTCGTTCAAAAGAAAAAAATGATTTAATCATGGTTACCCTGACAGTATCTTCAGATTGTTATATCGATCATCCTGATTTGAATTTGGAGCGGGTCATCAAAGAGCACCTGACCATCGATAATCCCAAGTACATTGCGGCCAAAAGATACGGCCGCTGGATCGGCAAACGCTTGAAGCCGAAGCTGAGTTATTTTGAGTCGGTGCCGAACGGGATCCATTTTCCCAGAGGTTTCTCGAACCAGGCAGTTCTTCTGTGCAGGGAGGTTACTGGCGTTGACCCTGAGATCATCGACAAGCGTCGTTTTCTGGAAGCCCATGACTTCAATTTTTCCGGAGTGTTACGAGAGTACCAGGAGAAGGCCTTAGCTGCCGTGTGCTGCCGCTCTTTCGGGGTACTGGAAGCGGGTACCGGCAGTGGTAAAACAGTGATGGCTCTTGCCGTAATTGCTCAGAGGAAGCAGCCAACGCTGGTAGTTGTACATACCAAAGAACTCCTCTATCAGTGGCAGGAACGGGCGCATGAATTTCTTGGTGTGGATGCAGGTCTGGTTGGAGATGGTCATTTTGATATCAAACCATTCACCGTTGCGATCGTAAACAGTGCTCGTAAGAAAACAGCTGAACTCGTTCCCCATTTCGGCCATCTGATTGTCGATGAATGTCATCGCGTACCGGCGACGCTTTTTACCGATGTCGTATCCTGTTTTGACAGCTATTATCTGCTTGGTCTGTCGGCCACAGCTTTTCGAAGTGATGCGGGTATGACGAAGTTGATCTATTATTTCATGGGTGATCGTGCCCACACTGTCGACCAGTTGCACCTGAAAGTGACAGGCGCTGTTTTAAAACCGAAATTTGTCAGGAGAAAAACAGATTTTTGCTATCGTTACAGGGGTGACTACCAGGCCCTTATTACCGCACTGACAAAGCATGAAGGGCGAAATCGCCAGATTGTTGACGATATCATACAGGTTGTCAGTGAGCAGTCGGAAGGTACCGTTCTTGTGGTGTCTGATCGGCTGAGTCACTGCCAGATATTTGCTGATCTGCTCAACAAACATTCAATTCATGTGGAGTTGCTGACCGGGCAGACACCGGCAGACCAGCGAATCTCTATTGTCAACGATGTACAGCAGGGCAAGGTCGAGGTTCTGGTGGCAACGCTCCAGCTTATCAGTGAGGGGTTTGACTGCTCCGGTCTTTCCAGCCTGTTTTTAACCACACCGATCACCTTTGAAGGGCGTCTGCTACAGGTTATTGGCAGAATCATGCGTCCGGCTGAAAACAAGACACCATGTGTGTATGATTATGTGGATGACGATGTCTCAGCACTTCGCAGATCAGCCTCGTCGAGACAAAAGGTCCTGGCAAATATATAAGCCGCTGATCGGTTTAAAGCACTATTTCTTTGCAACTTTTCAACGACTGTTGTATGATTGCTGCCCCGCAGCCAGGCGTGCGACAACAAAGACCTGTGTCACACTGACATTTACACACAGATATCAAGAGAGTGGGAACCACTCCTACAGGAAAATGAAATGGAACAGAATCTTATTCGAAATGTTGCGATAATTGCACATGTTGATCATGGTAAAACCACCCTCGTTGATCAACTCTTTAAATTTTCCGGGATGTTTCGAGAAAACCAGGAAGTTGCAGAACGGCTGATGGACTCCATGGATCTTGAGCGTGAACGAGGTATTACCATCACCGCAAAGAATGGCTCATATCGCTATAAAGAACACTGGATCAATATCATTGACACCCCGGGTCATGCCGATTTCGGCGGCCAGGTAGAACGTGTTTTGCGCATGGCCGACGGTGCGCTGCTGCTGGTTGATGCCCAGGAAGGGCCGATGCCCCAGACCTATTTTGTCCTGAAGAAGGCGCTTGAAAATGAGCTGCCGGTTATTGTGGTAATTAACAAGGTCGATAAGCCTGCGGCACGGTGCGAATGGGTTGTCGATGAGGTCTTCGATCTGTTTGTAAAACTAAATGCTCCAGATCATATTCTTGATTTTCCTATTGTCTATACCTCGGCTAAAGAAGGTTATGCCCTCGCCGATCCTGCTGACAGTATTGAAAATGGAGGGTCAATGGCTATTGTTTCAGATATGATCATTGATCGCATTCCGGCACCGAGGGGGTCTATTGACCAACCGCTGCAGATGCAGGTGGGAACTATTGACTATTCACCATATCTTGGACGGCTCGGTATCGGTAAAGTTGTTAACGGGACCATGACCATCAACCAGCCAATTGCCGTGGCGCGCAGGGACGGGTCGGTAAAACCGGTGCGTATCTCCAAGATTTTTCGTTTCGAACAGGATCAGAAGGTCGCTGTTGAGTCAGCATGTCTCGGTGAAATCGTTGCTATCGCGGGCATGGACGATGTCACGGTCGGGGTAACCTTTACCGACCTGGAAAATCCGCGACCGCTGCCGCTTATTGATATTGATCCACCAACAATATCGATGGATTTTCTGCCAAACGACTCGCCGTTTGCCGGCAAGGAAGGCAAATATGTCACCTCACGTCATCTCAATGATCGTTTGCAGCGTGAGATTCTTGCCGATGTGGCCCTCCATGTTGAGCCGCTCCAGGATGCTGTCGGCTTTAAAGTGTCCGGGAGAGGTGAGTTACACCTGTCAATACTCATTGAAAAGATGAGACGGGAGGGGTATGAGCTGCAGGTCACCAGGCCCCGGGTCATTTTCCGGGAGACAGACGGTAAACTCGAAGAGCCCTATGAACGGCTCACCGTAGATGTGGATGAGGAATTCCAGGGAGCCGTCATTGAGAAACTCGGTAAACTCAAAGGGCAGCTTGAAGAAATGAACCAGTCACATGGAATGACGCGCATGGTGTTTAGAATTCCGACGAGAGGGTTGCTTGGATACCGCTCGGAGTTCATGACTGATACCAAGGGGATGGGGATGATGAACTATGTCTTTGATAGTTATGGACCACATGCCGGGCAAATCATTAATCGAGTCAACGGTGTTCTGGTGGTAAAGGAGCAGTGTGCCTCGGTGGCCTATGCTCTATATAATCTGCAGGACCGGGGAAAGTTGTTTATCGGCCCCGGAGAAGCGCTTTACAAGGGGCAGGTTATTGGTGAACATTGCCGTTCGGCTGATCTTGTGGTTAATCCGGCGAAAGGAAAGAAGTTGACTAACGTCAGAGCTTCCGGCACAGATGATGCGGTAATCCTGGTACCGTCAAAAGAAATGACACTTGAGGATTGTATTGCCTACATCAATGATGATGAATTGGTTGAAGTAACCCCGAAGTCAATCAGACTGAGAAAGCAGAGCGGTCTCAGACTCAGAACATGACAGGAACAGTATGAAAGCATTGCTTATTATTGCAGTTTCGGTCCTTGCGGGCATTGGCGTATTTGCCTTTATTGCCAAGAAATACGGCAGTAATTGTATTCACTGACTGACAATCTACGGTTCCGTAGGAACCGGAGCACTAACCTTCTGGCTGCTTAACGTTCTCCTATAGTCCTCACATTCCAGGGGCAAAGAGGGTGCCTGCTGAAACAGGATCAGGAGCGAACCTCTTTCTTGTGTGAAAAGTAGTCTGCCAGAATACGGTCGTGATCGAAGGCCAGCTCTGGGAGTTCTTCTTCAGCAAACAGGCCTGCTTCGGCGGCATCGTCTCCAGCTCTCGGGTGATCATCCGAGCGAGCGGTAAAAACAGTTGATGCAGTATGCATGCGTTCATCACGGCCAGGGTCCGAGTAGGTGTGGAACTGCCTCAGATCTGTGAGCCGGAGACTGGTCTCCTCAAAGGCTTCACGGGCTGCCGCAGCCTCAAATGACTCGCCATAATCTACAAAACCACCTGGCAGCGCCCAGCCGAAAGGCGGATTCTTTCGCTTGATAAGAACGATTTTGTCCTGGATCTCTATAATAATATCCACCGTTGGAACCGGGTTCTTCGGGTGGGCGATTTTGTGATTGCAGTGTGGACAGTTCATGACATCCGGGAATCCTTGAGATCAAAGAGTGCAAAGAGCTCTTGCCAGTTTGATACGGAGGGCAGGTTGTGCTGATCCAGATTCCAGGGCTGACTGAAAACGATGGGCTTCAGTCCTGCTTCGGCCAGCTGCAGGCAGGTCAGCGTCCTGTCGTCAATAAAATGGGTAAGCCCGCATGTCCTGATATACCCTTCCTTATTGTCGTGATCTCCGGTGGCAATCAGTTTGATTTTCTCCCTGTCTTCAGGCAGACAATAGTGATCAAACCAGTCGATAACCGGCTGAATCTGGGGTCTTGCTGTAATAATAATAACATCTGAGTGGTCAGACAATCTGGCCAGTGTCTCGATTGCTCCGGGCAGTGGCTTCAGGCCGGTGGCCAGCGAATCTGCTAAAATATCATTGAAAATGGTTTCGACAGTGGCCGTTGGAATCTCGATACAATGTTCAACCTGGAAGCTCTTTATGTCCTCAAGTTTGATAGAGCAGTATCCATGATCGGTACAGGCAAGTCTGATAAAGGCCTCACCGATATCGGCAATGACACCATCAAAATCAAAACCGATACTTTCCGGCTGAATTTTCATTGTCGTATCGGTGGAATAGGAATAATCCGGTTGTGGTCCGGTATGTTATTCAACGACGGCTGCATTTTCGATGATCACAACATATTTGTAGCCTGCACCAAAGTCTTTGTCGGCAGTGAGGGTTCCTTCAATGGTTAAAACGTCCGGGCTGCCTACTTCAGTTTTGGTAGTTACCACAAGATCATGGGTGTTTTGCATCGGATCACCTGTTCCATCCTGCAGGTGAAGCCAGTTTCTTCCCATAATGTTGGCATTGAATTTCACAACTTTTCCGCGAAGACGTACCGTGGTACCGTCAAGTTCCTTGGATTTTTCAAATAACTCACCAACGGTAAAAGCGTTATCTCCCTCCGCTTTTTCAACTGAGATCTCAGTAAACGGAGCCGTGGCCCCCATGCTGCCACCTGAAGACTGAGATGACTGAATCGGTGGTGTAACGACTTGCTGCTCAGCTTCGACTGCTGCCTCAAAAGAGTTGGCGGGGTCTGCTTTTGCTGAAGAAGCGGGGGTTCCATGGGGTGATGCACTGCTGGCAACAATACCTTCTGAAAAAATGATGCTTGTAAACGTTTTATTCAGTGACTTGCTGTGGAAATCTTTCATTTCCATGCCAGGAGCAAAAGAGAGTTTATCTCCTTTCCCCACATTTGTTTCAGGTACTGCGAGCCACACCGGACCCTGGGCTGATGAGAGGTTTACGTAGGTATAACCGGCAGCATTCATGGTTTCCAGGACTGCTCCTTCGATTAAACCGTTCCCACTATCTGCACGCCCATTGGAAACATGGACAGATAATGACAACCACACCATTACTAAAGAAATGAGCAGCAGCCGGGTGCTAAATGGTAAGCTGGCTGTGGACTGGTTCATGATAGATCTCCTCTACAATTAATTGAAAATGGTTTTTCTGATGCAAAGATAATTCAATCAGAATCTTTTGCAAGCAGTGTCCTGAGCTCACTTGATAAAAGACGGGCCCAGAGGACATACCCGAAGGAGCTGAGATGAACTCCATCAAATTCAAATACCGGCTCCCGGGCTTTCTGGAACGTGGTGTATAGGTCAAGGTAGAAGGTTCCTGTGGCGCTGGCAATATCGCGCAGGCCGGCGTTGACAGTATGAATTATTTCCTGAAAACCCGGAACCTGGAATGGCAGCAGGCTGTTGACCAGGATAAGCACGCCAGGGTAGTCCTGCTGAAGGCTGGTCACTATCGTTCGTATCGTTTCGGTGAAGTCGGTGCGTCCCGTCAGGAGGTTATTGGCACCAGTCATCAGAAGGATGGCATCAACTGATGTATGGTTCCTGCAGGAGGGTAGTCTCCACAGGAGTTCTTCTGACCGCTCCCCGGGTATACCCCGGCTGATAACTGAATACTGGGGCAGAAGGTGCTGCCAGTCACCATAATCAACCAGAGAGTCGCCCAGCATAAGCAGTGTTGGTGTGCTCATCGTTCCTGTTTGCTCCACATTTTCATTACTTTTTGGGTATTTATTCTATCAGTTAAAACCTGGTCTTATGGGCCAGGTGGGAGAAATAAGGCTCAGCCAGCAATAGATTTTTTCTGTTCGTTTTCTTTGTTTGCCCAAAGAAAAGAACCAAAAGAAAGGGCACCCGTGTTACTCGGCCCTTCGGTCACCTTGCGCGCCCTGAAATCTGCCGGGAGTTTGAAAACTCGCTCCGCTCAAAC
>RCNC010003252.1_pt1 | contig 10648 bp, 2 predicted proteins | sample 2041301 | NCBI WGS metagenome assembly RCNC01 (sample SAMN09708231, study PRJNA481090) | Marine sediment metagenome, whole genome shotgun sequencing project. | biome: marine sediment; feature: ocean; material: sediment; isolation source: Sewage treatment plant 13A marine sediment (STP13A) ... | reverse complement strand
ACGGGGAGGCGATAAAGGATCAGTACGAAGCGGACAAGGAAGCGGAAAAGGCCAGATAAAGGCCTCTGTCAAAAGCGTTAAGCCCTGGCCGAAAGATTTTCCCAATGCGACGGTACACACTAATTTACCCAAACTCACTGGCCATGAGCAATATAAGGCGGCCAAAACAGGATCACCCGAAGCGGCGATCGCCGTGGCTACTGACCTGGTCAATGTGGCCAAGGCCGAACAGCTTGGAACCGATCACCCCGACGCAATCCTTTTACCAGTTTTGCAGCGCGAGGAAGGCGGAAACAATTTTCTTCCCCTGGGGTTGGCAAAGGTTATTTCCAAATATTCGGGGTTGCCGGTTGAGCTCGAAGCCGTAGAGATTCACAAAGTTGGCCGGACGGCTAAAACCGCTTTAACGAAGTTGACGGCCAGGCCAATTTTCGAAGGCGAGATTAAAGCGGATCAAGAATACATCCTGGTTGATGACGCCTTGGCCCAGGGTGGAACCATCAGCGAGTTGAGGCACCATATTGAAAATGCTGGTGGTAAGGTGGTCAACATTCAGGCCTTTGGAGCAGCGCAATTCAGCACGGTAATTGCCCCAAATGCCGAGACAATCCAAAAATTAAAGGAGAAATTCGGCCATGACGAAACAGAACAATTCCTCAAAGATTACAACATCGCCGGAACCATCGAAGCCCTTACCGAGCGAGAAGCAAGCTATCTCCTCAAATTCGGATCTCTTGACGCCCTCAGAGCGCGTGCAGTTAAAGAAGGAATTCCAGGACTCGGTCAAACTTTTCAACGACGCCTTTGGGATAAAGGAACAATAGCCGATGAGGATACTACTCTCGAAGACACATCTAAGGTTCGGTTCAGTCCTAAATTCAGCAAGCCCGGGCAGCTGGAATTACCGATCTTCTCGCAGCAGCAGTTTGAGATCGATTTTGGCGAAAAAGCCATTAAGGTCGAAACCGAAAAGCCCAAAGCCAAGCCCAAGGCCAAAGTGGCTAAGAAACCGCCCGCAAAGGTCCAACGTGATCTTACTGGGGTACAGGGTAGCACACAACGCGTCAGAATGGCTACAACCGGTTGGCTTGGATCCAACGGTAAAGTGGTGCGTAACGCCGACGAAGCCGCCAGTCTGCTTGCCCCCATCAGGAAAGGCGCCCAAGAAGATCTTTACACCGTAGCGGTCGACAAGACCGGCCTGGTTCTCGAACTGCAGCGATACACTAAAGGCGTAACCGCGTCGGCGCCCGTCGAAGCGACCAAACTCATGGGGCATATGTTTCGGGTTAAAGACGCCTCAAAATATTACTTCATCCACAACCACCCCAGTTCGGACCCCGAGCCCAGTCCCGACGATAAGAGCATTGTCGGATATCAAAAGCAAATTGCATCCATTAAGGATCTGGAAGTTCACGGCCTGGTTATTGGCGGTACATCCTATCTTGACATGGAAGTCGGCATTGTCCGTCAAATCAAACCCATTTTACGCAGCATGAAGTTGCCGGTCAAAGAACGTGCTCTGATAAGGTTAGCCGACTATGGGAAGGTCCAGCCGGTTATCAATAGCAAAGCGGCGATCGACTATCTTGGCAAGGTCCATAAAGGCGCCGAAGGCTTTCTCCTCATGGACACGAAGTTAAAGCCAGTCGGGTTTTTGCCCCTGGATTCGCCCACCACCATGAAGGGTATGACCGAAAAGCTGTTAAAGGCCGTAGATGATGTCAATGCCATTGGCTTTATATTCAATTCGGTTAAACCGCTTAACACTACCCGCGGAAGAGTGGCGTTTTTCAATAGCTTAACTGAACAAATGGGCGATCAGGTGCAAATGTTCGAAGCCATCGATCAAGGCGTATCGATGGCCGATGCCGGTCAAATGGATCGATACCGGTATCAAGAAAAATTACCAAGCGGCGAGGTTAAACTTGCGAAAGGCGTAGAGCAAAGACTGGGATTATTAGGAACCGACCAGGCGCTTTATTCGGCTAAGAGGGCACCTGGTTTCTTCACCAAGATGCCGGATGCCCTGGACAAGAAGCTGCAGGGCAAAGGCACGGCCGAACAAATGAAAGCCGTTATTGATAAATTAGCTGGACCACCGACGCATATAACCGAGGAGATATCTACATTTGAAAAGGCTAAAAGTAAAGATCCGGCAGTTATCGCACGATTAAAAGAATTACGAAAAGAAGCGGGCACCTATAAGGGCGAATTCAAGCGCGAGGAATTGGAGTGGTCCGGACTACTGGATTATTTCGATAATTTCCAGAAAATTTCCGAAGAAGAATGGGTAGAAAAAGAGCTTGGCAAAAAGGCAATTCTGGAAAAGAAAGACGAAGCGTTTGCGGAATATCTATTCGGTTTTGATGAGGATAACGAAAAATACAACCAGATCAGAAAGGACCTTGAAAAGCAAGCCGCGAAACAGAAATTTAAGCTCAAAAAATCCGATGTCATGGACTGGATCAGAGCCAATTCCCTGCAGATCGAAGAATCCCACTACCGGTATGACCAAGCCAACAAGATCGAAGGTCAAGGCCGTATCATATGGCCGGTCGATGTCGGCGATAAGTATTCAGCAACCTGGGAAAATCCGATTGATAAAGAAAAATATAAACTTGAAATTGAGAAAGTGCGCGGTCAATGGGATTTGTTATATGAAGGTGAGGTTGTGGCATCTGATACCAGTGAAGAACTTTCTCGCGGATCCGCTGAAGATTATGTCGATGATTTGCTTGAAAATTCGATTGCCTTAAAAGCCAAATTGGAATGGGACCCAATAGAGGTTGATTCCCTGGGAGATATAGTGGAGGTCCCCACCTGGAAAGCCAGCGGCCAGGACCTGCTAACAGGAGAGTTTGTCACCTGGACAATTGAAAGACAAGAAATGACACGATTTGCAGCAGACGTTTATGGATCATCCTATCATTATAACATTTTACAGGATGGTGAAGTGTGGGATGACGCGTCGGGACACTCACTTGCCGAGGCCAAGCGTTTTGTAGAACAACAGACCGAGGACGCGCTTAGAGATTCTGTGAACGAACACATGTGGGAAGGTTACATGCCGGCCGATGACGAACCGCAGCATGAAACCTGGACAATGCCAGGCGGACAAAATTACCAGGAACTTTTGTTAAAGATGCCGGAACAACAACAGCCTGGAGAGTTACCCAGTGGTTGGAAAGTCGTCAAACACGCAACGCGGAACGCATACAGGCTTATTGACGCCACCGGAAAAGAACGTGGTATTTACACCACCGAGCGAGAGGCCATCGCTGATACCTTTGCAACCGACCGCGAAGCGCCAAGCGGAGATAGCTTCACCCACGGCCATTGGGCAGGGGAAAAGAATGTGGTTGCTCACGCCCGCTTTAACGATCGCATCGATGACAAAGGGCGCAGGGTCCTTTTCCTGGAGGAGGTCCAATCCGATTGGCATCAGACCGGCCGGGAGGAAGGGTATAAACCTGAAAATGATAAAAAGTTAGCCAAACTTATTGCCAAGCGTGCGACCCTTGAAAAGGCGTTATTAAAAAAATACGGGGTAGGTCCCGGCGCCGCTCTGCAAAAGGCCACCGAAGAAGAAAAAATTCAGCATCGAGATATCCGCCAAGAGATAGGCAGATTATCAACCGACCAAACCGTGCCCGATGCCCCGTTTAAGAAAACCTGGCCATTGCTGGTAATGAAAAGGATGGTCCGATGGGCAGCTAAAGAAGGATATGATACCGTCGCCTGGACACCCGGGATGGTACAGGTTAATCGGTATGAAGAAGCATTTCGGAAACAGGTTGATAAGATATCCTGGTATGTCAGTCCAACAAAGAAAATTAAAGTTGTTAACGCCTCTAAGGACGGCCACCAGGTAGGCGTATTCGAACTTGACGAAAAAGGCATTGCAACCCAGGCATTTCCATCCGATGCCAAGGGACTCCACATAAGTAAAATCATAGGCAAAAAAATGGGTAGCCAGGCCATGGAAAAAAAAGAAGGCAAGGTTACCGGCGATGATTTGGCGATCGGCGGAGAAGGAATGATCCAGGCCTATGATGTTCGCTTAGTCAATGATGTTAATAACTTTTTTGGCAAAAATGCCTGGGGAAATGCTCATGTCGAGATTGCCGGCACGATTACCGGTAAAGAGATTGGCGAGGAGATCACAACCGATATTTTGATGAGGGCAGTTGAGGAGGCCCAGGACGCGCAGGATCCGGTCGCTGCGAAATGGTTAACGGACCAGGCCAATACATTTATGAACACCGGTAAATATTCCATGGCCCTGTTTAGTGAGAATCCATACCCAGGCGCCGCCAGGCCTCCGTCCTGGTACTTTGACAAGGCCCGTAATTTTTCAGACAAATACCAAAAGATCTGGACCCTACCGATCACCACCGAAATGCGCGAAAAGGCCCTGGAAGAAGGGATGCCGCTTTTCAGTGTGAAAAAGGCCTTGAAAGTCCCTGACATGGCGGATCCGACAACCAAGGATTACCGCGTTAAAATGTCGGTCAAAGACGATCACCCAGGCCACAGGGTAGCCACCGACTTTAGCGCCGGCCATGATGATCATGTCATCCGTTTTGATGGAGAGTGGGACCGCAGCGCGATCGATATGGACCCCATGTATCAGTTTACCCTAATCGAGGGACCGGCCACCGGCGCTACATTCACATCCGAAACGCTCGATCCGGATATCGTCGAAGCCAGTTTTATCAAAATTGCCGTGCCTTTCATGGAGAGCAAGGCCGTGCTTTCGGCTAAAGATCGGATAGACCCGTACACCCAGGCCTATATCGATGCGCTTAAAGCCGCGCAGCCCGATGCCTTCTTGTCATCACCGGACCTGGAAAAGGATCCGGATGACGAACTACCTCCGGAAGTCGCCGCGGCCCTGGAGAGGTCCAAGGGCCTGGGACGGTTGTCAATTGCAGAAAAAACCAAGCAATGGGTAAAAGACGTTTGGCACAGCAGCACGCGCCATCGACCCTACCTGGACCCAAAAGAATATTCGGACATTGCTAATGTGCTCCGGATCCATCAAGAAGTACCCTCTAACAGCACCCGCCGTGCTGGACAGGTTTTGTCCGCCATTATGAGCGATTTAAAGCCGAAGCAATACAAGGTGTTTGCCCATAAATTGTTAATGGATGACATGGCAAAAGACGTGGAGAGCGGACTACTGGAGGATCCGGAGGCCCTACCCTTTGGTTTTACCATCAAAACCGCACGCAGTTATCTGGCAAAACTAAATGCCATAATCGAAAAGGATCCGGTGATCAAAGACGCGATCCGGCGCCGGACCGAGTTTAACAACAAGCTGAAACGAGCCCTGGTAGATGCCAATTTGTTACCCGAAGCGATAATGGAAGATGAGCGCTATTTCCATCACCAGGTTTTACAGTATCGAGCCGTGCGCGAAATGGGATCCGATTATTACCCGGGTATTGGCGTATCGTCTAAAGACACCAGGCTAAAGAAAAAGGGTTGGCAGCGCGGCCGAATTGGATCCAACAAGGATTATAATTCGGATTATGCCGAAAGTGAATTTGAGGTCATCGCCCAGGCCATCGCACAGTTGGAAACCAAGTCGACCATGGGAAGGCTTCAGGACCTGGCAGATATCATGCCGGCCATGAAACGAAAGGCCAAGTCGACTAATCTGCAGCAGTTGTATATCAATGAGGCCAAACGGTTAAACAAGGTGGACTTTCAGGGTAAAGTTTGGACGCCGATAATGATCCAGGAGGAACCGGGAATGGATCCGCTCCGCCCGTTTGGCGCTCAAATCGGCAAGGCCTTCAGGTGGATTGGCGATATGGCAGCCAAGGGTAAGCTGGAGAATGGATCCCAGGACTTTACCGACGTGATCGAAGCGCTCGAAGAATGGCAGCGCGATGTTGCCGACGAAAAGGCCCGGGCCAAAGATGACGGCCGGGATCCCTATCCGATACCGCTCCCATTTGAGGACCTGGGATCCAGGATATGGGGTTATTTTAATCATATGATGCGAGAGGACCTGGAGGGCGCCGCCGCGGCCGGCATGATCTTTAAAGCCGTTCGAGAGCGTAACGCCTTTATCAAAGAGTACCTTGGAAACCAGTTCAAGACGGCCAAGGACGTGATGCCCGACGATCACACCATATGGGTACCAGAGCCGGGGACCAGCTGGTATAAAGCGCACTCCATATCTGATCGAATTGTGGATATGGTCCAGAAAGGTGAAATGATCATCGGTGAGGAAAACGCGGATAAAATCAAAACGATTCTGGCCCGCGGTCGCGATGTCGAATGGATCATACCGACCGATGTCGCTAAGACTTTAGATGGATACGATGTCAAACTTGAGGACCATATGTTCTCAACCGCAAGTCGTAAGATGATGCAAGGTTGGAAGCAATGGATTTTGATCAATCCTTATAGGGTTGTTAAATACAATTTAAATAATATGTCCGGCGATTTAGATATCGCTTTAGCATATGACCCGAAGATCATTTTTAAGTATTTCGGCCGTGCTACAAAGGATATGTATGGGGACTGGAAAAACAAGAAGTTACCGCCCGAGCTTCAGGCTGAACTTGACCTGGCCCATTCCCTGGGAGTGATCGGATCCGGCTGGAGCGTCCAGGAGGTTGCCGACGTAAGCCGGGAATTGTCTTACGATCAACACATGCAAGCCTTAACCGGCGAAAAGCCGTCTTTAATCCAACGCGGTTGGAGAGGCCTCCAGGGCTTCACCAATTATCGCGAAAACATACTTCGCCTGGCAGCCTTCAGGTATTTTCAAGCACGCCTGGCAGCCGGCGAAAAGAATATCTATGGCGCTTCGAACAAGGCCGAGATAGACGGGATTGCCGATAACACCGAAAAGGCCGCGAAGTTGGCCCGGGAATTAGTCGGCGACTATGGTAATATTACTCACTCAGGACAGTGGCTCAGACGCCACATGCTACCCTTTTATGCCTGGATGGAGGTCAATACGCCCAGGTATGTCCGATTGATGCGAAATTTGCGACATGAGGGCCAGGGAGCGAAGAAAATCGCCCGGGCCCTGCCTTTGGTATCAGCTAAAATGGGCTGGAGAGGGGCCAAGTTGGCCGCGAAGGCCTCCGCCATCTATGTCCTGGTTAACCTTTGGAACCGGGCCTTTTTTCCGGACGAAGAAGATGAACTGGGAGAATCCCAACGGCGCCAGTTACATATCATATTCGGCCGGCGCGATGACGGTACGATTATATCACTACGCTTCCAGGGCGCCTTATCCGATGCCATGGCCTGGTTTGGCGGTGAGGATATCCAGCACGATGTTGCCGATGTCGTAAAGGGCAAGGTCCCATTTAGCGAAAAGGCTAAAGAAGCCGCCCTGGCTCCAGTGATTAAAGTTATCTCCGCCATCCGGCCGGATGTCAAAGCCGGCGCGGAGGTCCTATCGGGGATGAGCTATTGGCCGGATCCATTCAACCCGCGGCCGATTTACGATAAGCTGGAGCACGTCACCAGGCTGTTTTCTCTTAACGGCGCCTATGGTTGGTTAACGGGCAAGCCCAAAAGAGGCGATACGACCTCAGAACGGCTTTTAAATGATTTAATGGCCCTGGGCTTTTATAATTCGGATCCAGGAGAATCGGCGTATTACGATATTAAATCGAAAACATTTGATTACCTGGATGCCACCGGTTTCGAGCGTCCAAGCAGGACGGCCACCAGCAAAGGAACCGCGCTTCACTATTATAAACAAGCGCTTAAATACGGCGACCTTAAAGCCGCTCAAAAGTATCTCGCACAATATCAAAAGTTAGGGGGATCCCATACCGGGGTAACCAGTTCCCTGAAACGATCGGCACCCCTGGGCTCACTGGCCAAAAAAGATCACAATAAGTTCCTGGGCACTTTAAACGAGAATGAGAAAGATCGATACCGATTAGCGCTTCGATGGTATAATCAAACTTACCAGGCAAGACGCGGTCAGGTGCCGATCCGGCCCGCGCTCAATCCATCCGGAAACCAGCTTGAAGTTGACAACAGTCAACCTGAAGGCGCTAAAACCTTGAGAGAAGTTTTACAACTTAAAAACGAATAACGGAGGTTATAAAAATGGTAGCATGGAATGAAAGTTACAAAATTGTTGATACTATCCCGGTCATCGGCGCGGACTCGTTAAATGGTATCGCCCTGGCAAATACGGACGCGGTTGATAAAGGTTTTGGTGTAGTAAATTTGACCACCGCCGCCGCTCACGGTCTGTTGGCCGGATCCGCTGTATTAATCGAGGGGAGCGTTAACTATAACGGCCTCCATGAAATTTTGGAAGTACCGGAAACTGATGAGATCAACATCGACGCGAAATATATCGCCGAAGAACTGGCCGGGACCGAAACTGTTAAAATCGCTTTGACCTCCAAGCAGGATTTTAAATTCATGGGTTTCCGGTTAAATATCGCCGTTGCCCCTGGACAGGCGGACATAATGACGATCACGCTCGATTCGATCAGAGGCGCCGGTTATGACGTAGTCATTTATTCCAAAGATCTGGATGCGGTTACGGACCTGGAATACATTAATCCCAATGTCGATTTGCCTTTCCGGCATGGGGATATTTTACGAGTAGCCTGGCCAAATGTCGCCAATCGGACATTTGGCATCGAGTTTTTTATCGCTCCTTTGAATTAAATCAAGGTTATCGCTTATGAATCCGGAAATTCCGGAAGATGAAAATTGGGACGGCGTTGAACAGAGGGAAGTTCGACGCCGTTATACTATTGATCGGCGTACAAGAGAAAGGCGGAAACGCTATTGGTGGTCAGTGGTGTTTCCGATCATCCTGGGCGCCGGCCTGAGTGCTTTAATATCCTGGGGGGTATATGTTACGCACGTGACGTATCGGATCAGCGCTAATTATGAAGAAACTTTTCTTAAACACATCAACGCGGAGCTCGAAAAAGACGCGGCGACTCAACACAAAATGGAATTGATGGAAGCTGATTACACTTCCAGCATGGCTTCAATCCGGTCGGAAATGGCTGGAGGTCTAAAAGAGATTCGAGACATGCAAGCGACTATGTATCGTTTCTTACTCAATAAGGAGCGGCAAGATAAAAAATCGGAGGAATCGGAACATTAATGACAGATGTCCGCGTATTTATGAAACTACTTGTAGTAATGATGACAGTCTCATTAGGAGCCATCGGCATTACTACAGGATTACTCTATCTTGATGCACTCAAGGGACGCGAAGAAATACTAACCCAAGTCGCCAGTAGATATAGACGAGCGTTAACCGCGGCCGCTCAACAGTATGAGATTCATATCGTCAAGAACGCCGAGGAAGAATCTGAAATGGATCCCCTGGAACAATTAAAAAAAATCATTTCCCGGGCATCACTATTGAGCGGGTTTCGAGGAGATATCGAGTTAGCCGCGGCGCTTCTGGATGACGACATGATGACCTTTTTGACTCAAAGGGTTAGGGGCAAGGAACCCAGGGTAATTAAAATGGGCGCTAATATAGCAATTCCCATGCAATTGGCCCTGCAGGGTAAGGTTGGGACGATTAGAGGCCTTGATTATAATGGCAATACAGTTTTAGCCGCTTACACTAAAGTTAAAGATATGCCCCTGGGAATTGTCGCCAAGAGTTTGACCGCGGATATTAATTTCCGGTTTATCAGAGGATCCACCACTGCGGTAATACCGGCCGTTTTCCTGGTTTTATTCGGCGCCTGGTATTTTTACCGGACCATCGGTGATATCATTAGCCACCTGCGGGCGGACAACCACAAATTTCGACGTATGGCCAACGAATTGGAAGGATTGAACAGAGCCCTGGCTGAAAGCGAACAGCGCCTCAAGTGCTTTTTTGATGCCACCTTTGAAGGAATTGCGATTACAGAAGATGGCGTGTTTATCGACAGTAATGAGGAATTTGCGCGGATGTATGGCTACACGGTTGAGGAAATCGCCGGGATGAAAATATCTAATTTGGTCCATCCGGAGGATTTAACAAGGGTCGAAAAAAATATCTCATCCGAATTTATTGAAAGCTATAAGCACCGATCGATTCACAAGGACGGCAGCATTATCTTTGTCGAGGTCCATGGCCAGATGAGCCAGTTCGAAGGGCGCAAGGTCCGGATAACCGCCATACACGATCTGGCCGAGCGTATCAAAAGAGCGGAGGCCATCCGCGAGTTGGCAGAACAAAAAATACAATCATCTAAAATGGAGGCGATCGGTAATTTTGCCGCAGGCATCGCCCACGATTTCAACAATGCATTGCAGCCGATTATTGGTAATTGTGAGCTAATTTCTTTGAGAATCAAACAGCGCGATCACGCAACCCATGATAAATGTCAGGGCAATGTAGATAAGATCATGTCCGCGGCCGAAACTGCTCAGTTACTGGTAAGGCGGATCCAGACTTTTACCCGCAAAGAATCGCCGCCGACAGTGCCGATTCCGCTCAAGATCGATGCATGTGTTGTCGAGGCCTTTCAGTTTTTGCGCTCCATAACGCCGAGTTCAATCGAAATGGATATGAACGTGGAGCCCGGTTTAGGCCTGATATCATTAACGGACGTTATGATCCGCCAAATTCTTATGAATCTGGTTAAGAACGCCGCCCATGCGATCGGCGATAAACCCGGGA
>RCNC010003251.1_pt1 | contig 10649 bp, 12 predicted proteins | sample 2041301 | NCBI WGS metagenome assembly RCNC01 (sample SAMN09708231, study PRJNA481090) | Marine sediment metagenome, whole genome shotgun sequencing project. | biome: marine sediment; feature: ocean; material: sediment; isolation source: Sewage treatment plant 13A marine sediment (STP13A) ... | reverse complement strand
TTCGTCCGCACTCATCTTTCGTTGGAGAAAGACTCGCCGAAGGGGCGGCCCGTTCATTTTCCGGCCAGTGGCACTATCCGATCACGCCGCCACTGCGGTGGATTGCATCATGAATACTACCGACAGGCAGCTTAGGATGAATAAACGGTAGGGACAGGATGAGCTGGCGCAACAGGGTATGCTCATCCGCAGTCCATCCGCCCGCGGTGTTGCCGAGGAAGCGCCGGGAGCTTACAAGGATGTTAGTAGAGTAGTTGATTTGGCTGAACGCTCAGTTTTGGCGAGAAAAGTCTGTCGCCTTCGACCCATGATCTGCATCAAAGGAAAGACTGCCTGGATTCGGCTTCGATGACAGATGGCAGACAGTTCAGAGAGAAGCCGGTCCAACCGATATTCGATGATTCTCGTCGATATCAAATCGTGTCGATAAAATTCAGCGTTTCCGGGGATTACGAAGGCCGCAACAGGGAATCAGGGAACGGGATGGTGCTTCCCGATGACAAATACTGAGCTTGCTTGCGGACCTTTTTCTCCGGCCTCCTCGACAAAACGCAATTCTGTACCGATTGCCAAATCGTCAAATTCAGCGTCAATAAGGCTATTGCGATGAAAATAGATTTCCCGCCCATCAGGTGTCTCTAATCTTCCATAGTTTTGCTCTGGCGCCAGTCGGATTACGCGGCCGTGGGCCGGGACCTCGTGTGTTTTGACCTTACCGCGTCTTATGCGGACATAGTCTTCAAGTTGTCGGCGCACACTGTCGAATGCGTCGCGTAATGCAACAAAGGCATCTTCGTGAGCGTGCTCGTCGTCAGGTGATCGCTTTACGACTATTTCTTTGCCGGGAACCGTTAGATCGATACGGACATGATAAAGATTCCCCTGCTGATGGTGCCGGTGGGGTTCTTCAATCATGACCTGGCAACCGATAATTTCATCGCAAAAACTCTCCAGTTTCTGAGCCCGATCCCGTACCACAGCCTCAAGGGCAGGTGACCCTTCCATATGACGAAATGTTATCTCAAGAGGTTTTTGCATATCATCCCCGGTCGTAAAATGAAACCGACGTCAAGCGGCGCTATCTTGTGCTTCCGCAGGCAGTGTGTGTTCCGTCTCGTACTGAAATTGAATGGAGTTAGGTCTATCGCACGCATTGGCTGATCCTCTGACCGTAGTTCAGTCGCTGTTTCTCAATCAAGACAAACGTAAACGCGCATCGGCAATAATATGCGCCGGTTCATGTCACTTCTAAAGTAGTAATTATGCGTATTCACGGGGAAATTCGGTTTATGCCGTAACCCGAGTCCGTAAAGTCACGTACGGAAATGTCCGCCTTGTTGCGCCTTGCAGAGGGGCGTTACGGACTCTGCGTAAGTTGTGAGGAGTCCATAGATTCACGTCGCCTCGATCGTAATCCGGTGGCCGCACGCTGTTTGAAGTGCCAGCAGACCTTCGAGAAAATTGAGTGGAAAACGCACAATCGCATGCTCTGAGAGATGTCTGTGCGGTACAGAGTAGCTGCCACCCAGTCGAGCCATGAGCCGGCTGGCTATGTATATGTACAGAACGTGAAAATTAGTAAGTAAGGCAGATCTTCTACGAACGCCCAAAGGCTGACTGTCAATAACAATGCGACTTCCACGTATTGCCTCTCGCACAATTGTTCAACGATCATGGGTATGCGGATACGTCTTCTGCGACGCAAGAAATCGTGGTTGACAAGTGTGCGGTCGAACTAAAATCGAGGCAATGATGATGAAGAAATATATACCCCTCATTTGTATAAGCGCTGTGGTGATTCTCTGCAATATGGCATCTGCCGAGAGCTCTGAGATTGTGAGATTTGACGGGCAAGGGAATGGAAAGTCGCCTGTGTTCACGGTTGATGGGCCGTGGACCATGGACTGGAGTGTAAGTAGTGAATTTCCGTTGCTCGCAAGTTTCGAAATGCGACTCCACGACGGCACGTCCGGTGAGATTATTGGCAAGGTGGTGGAACTTGAAGGAACAGGTCAAGGGCTCCGGCTATTTGAAGACGGCGGCAGCTACCAAATAGTCGTTACCGGAAGAAGCGTGGAATGGGATATCGACATTCTGGAGGTGAGCGAGGAGCAAGCTGCAAGGCTTAAGCGCAACACTGACGGCAGGCCGTCGTTAATCGATTCTTCGCGGCGAATAAGTCGCCGCGTGCCTGAAAGCAGTTTTGTGGAATGGCGACCGGAGGGCAATGAAACTCTATTGTTGTTCAACGATGATGGTGTTGCATGGCGCATCTCCTTCTCGCCAACTTGCCCTGGTCTGAAATCGGCGACAGCGATTTCTTTCGTGACGCCAGTGGTAGATGGTACCGACGAATATGACTCTATTCTGCTCGAAGATGGTACACGTTGTTATTTCAACAGCGTCACACCGAGCTCTGTGCCATGAAGAAAATCGGCGTGTCTATGGCGAATTACTGTTTAGGCCGCGACCGGTAGTTGGTAGAGGTCTCTGCAGTGGCTTTGCCAGCGGTAAGAATCCAGATCCACACCCTGTCTGAGGCGAATTACTATTCAAGCCGCGACCGGCAGTTGAAATAAGCCTCTGCAGTGACTCTGCCACGCGTAAGAATCTAGACTTGCATCATTCCCTCGCTTCTTCCCGGCGCTCTCACTGGGTGTGTCGCCGTCCAGCGCGTAATGACACCGTTGGTCGTTGTAGAAATCCCGAAAGCTAAGCAGCTTGTTCTCCAGCTCGCGAGCAGCCCAAAAGGCCAGTAGGGTGGGAGGTCTCAGCACGATAGCAAGGCGGAGCAACCGGCCTGGATGGATGACGAGCGAACAAAGTCCGGCTATGACACGATCTATCTGACGAAGGTTCGATGCCCTTTCACGGCCTCGATTCAGAATTAACAACTGGTGTTTCAACAGCAATGATTCTGCGACCACACCTCGCCCACCACCCGGTCGCATCAGTTTGGCGGAGGTAACAATCAGGTGAATAAACAAGATGGTGAGTTCACGCATGGCACCACCATCGTAGCAATCAGTAAGGGCAAGACAAGACTTGGATTTTCCGCGGATTCATGCGAAAAAATAGGAATTAGCCACACACACGTCCGGCGAATTATTATGGGTACTCAGTGCGGTATTTTTATCTTAGGACATATCGAGAAAAAGCGTCTAAGTCATTGTAATCATTGGTCGGGGTGGGGAGATTTGAACTCCCGGCCCCTGCCTCCCGAAGACAGTGCTCTACCAGGCTGAGCTACACCCCGTTTTAGATTTTCAGGAACGCCGGCGTACGGCGAAGTCTGCTATGGCGATCATTGCCTGTTTGTAGTCCGAGTCGGGAATTCCGGACAGGGCGTTGATGGCCATTTCAGCGGCTTCCTGAGCGCGCGCCGCAGTGTACTGGAGCGCTCCGGTTGATTCAACAACCGCTTGTATTTCGTCGAGTTTATCGAGACCGCCTGCTTCGATTGCTGCACGCAGCATTTTCCGTTCGCTGTCGGTGCATTTTTCCATTGCATATATAAGGGGTAGCGTCGGCTTGCCTTCTGCCAGGTCGTCGCCCAGGTTCTTGCCGAGCTCCTCGGGGGAGGCGTTGTAGTCGAGCGCATCATCGACCAGCTGGAACGCGGTGCCGAGATTCTGGCCATAGCAGATCATGGCGGATTCGTCGTTTGGATCACGGTCCGACAATACGGCGGCGATCTGAGCGCCGGCCTCGAACAGGCGGGCGGTTTTGCGGTAGATGACCTTGCGATAGTCCGCTTCCGTGACATCCGGGTCGTGGATATTCATAAGTTGCATGACTTCGCCAGAGGCAATCATGTTGGTTGCATCGGCCAGGATTTGCATGACGCGCATGCGGTCGATTTGTACCATCATCTGGAAAGCTCGGGAGTAGAGGAAATCTCCCACCAGGACGCTGGCCTGGTTGCCGAATACCGTATTTGCCGTGTCCCGTCCGCGTCTGCGGGCCGATGAATCGACAACATCGTCGTGCAGCAGGGTGGCAGTGTGAATAAACTCGATAATGGCCGCGGAGTGGATTTGATGGTTGCCCCGGTATTCCAGGGCGCGCGCCGCAAGCAGGACGATCAAAGGCCTAAGCCGTTTGCCGCCACTGGTGACGATATACTCCGAGACCTGTGAGACGAGCGTAACGTCGCTTTTCAGGCTTTGACGAATCAGGGCATCCACGGCCTGCATATCGTCGCTCGCGAGCGCGTTTACGTCCTCAATCGATACGGAATCTGGTGCTTTTTCGGCGGGTTGTATCACGCCTGCGATAATGCCTGAAATGCCCGGCATTGGCGACTTGCGTGGCCCGCTTAGGTCTCACGTCGTGAATTTGCAAGTTATTGAAATAAAGTGGGATTTTTCTGACGCTGACGTTGACCCGGAGCGCCCGAATCTATAAAATTCCCGCTCTTTTGTGGCGGCAGACTTTGTGGCATCCGTGCCCAGCTAGCCAGCATCCCAAAATTATCTTATTTATCAGCGAGTTGCGCTAGACGCAGCACGCATAGTTGGAGCAGGTTACGATGTATGCGGTTTTCCGTTCAGGCGGCAAGCAATACCGGGCGAGCGAAGGCGAGCGATTGAAGCTCGAAAAGCTCGATGTCGAAGAAGGTGCAAAAGTCAGTTTTGACGAGGTTTTGCTGGTTGGTAATGGCAAAGACATCAAGGTTGGCAGCCCGTTGCTGGCCGGCAGCAGTGTCAGCGCTACGGTCCTTAAGCAAGGCAAAAGCAAGAAAGTCACCGTCGTCAAATTCAAGCGTCGGCAAAATTATCTTCGCCAGCACACGCACCGGCAGTTTTTTACTGAAGTCGAGATCACTGGCATAGGTGAATCTGGCAAGAAAGCCGCGGCACCTGAAGCGGCTGAAGAGAAGAAGCCAGCGGCGAAGAAAGCGACAACCAAGGAACCCGCTGCTAAAAAAGCGACAACCAAGGAACCTGCTGCTAAAAAAGCGGCGGCAAAGAAAACCTCGACCAAGACGGCTGCGGCGAAGAAGCCAGCCAAGAAAAAGGCGAGCAAAAAGGCCAGCGACTAGGTTAACGACCAGGGCTGGATGACATATTGATATCATCCGCATATAGAAAGCAGATGTAACAACAGACAGGTACAGTACAGTGGCACATAAAAAAGCAGGCGGTAGTACTAAGAACGGTCGCGATTCAGAATCGAAACGCCTTGGCGTCAAGTTGTTTGGCGGCGAAAAGGCTATTGCCGGCAACATCATTATTCGCCAGCGTGGCACGCGGGTACATGCGGGCGTGAATGTTGGCATCGGCCGGGACCACACGCTTTTTGCAAAGGCTGACGGGCACGTGCAGTTTCAGAAGAAAGGGCCGAAGAATCGTCAGTTTGTGAATGTTGTTACCGCTTAAGGTCGGCGTTAATTCCTGGCTATTCGCGGCTGAAGCCGCTCCCACGGTTAATGACGAAAACCCCGCTTAGTGCGGGGTTTTTCTTTTTTGCAGCTACACTATTAATATGAAATTCGTAGACGAGGCGACAATTCGGGTTCAGGCAGGCAACGGTGGTCATGGTTGCCTTAGTTTCCGTCGTGAAAAATATGTCGAGCGAGGCGGGCCTGATGGTGGTGACGGGGGGGATGGTGGCAGCGTCTATCTTGTCGCAGATCCGTCCATCAATACGTTGGTCGACTTTCGAATTGCGCGAAATTATCGCGCACAGAGCGGGAACGGTGGCGAAGGCCGAAACAAGACCGGTCGCTCCGGTGACGATCTCAATGTCCATGTTCCTTGCGGTACGGTTATCCATGATATTGACACGGGCGAACTGCTCGGCGATTTGACCGATGCCGAACAGCGGCTCAAAGTAGTCGACAGCGGGCAACGTGGCCTTGGCAATGCACGCTTTAAGAGCAGCGTAAACAGGGCGCCGAGAAAAATCACCCAGGGTACGCCCGGCGAAACAAGGCACCTGAAGCTCGAGCTCAAATTGCTGGCAGATGTTGGCCTGGTTGGCATGCCGAACGCCGGCAAATCAACATTGATTCGTTCGATGTCCGCAGCAAAACCCAAAGTGGCAGATTATCCGTTTACGACATTGCATCCGAATCTTGGCGTAGTGTCGGTGGGTCCATTACAGAGTTTCGTTATGGCGGATGTGCCCGGATTGATTGAAGGTGCGGCCGAGGGAGCGGGTCTCGGTATTCAGTTTCTTAAACATTTGCAGCGAACGAAGTTGCTTTTGCACCTCATTGATATTGCGCCGTTGGACACGGGTGCTGATCCGGCTGATGCGTTTGAATCGATCTCGAACGAACTGGTTAAGTTTAGTAAGGACCTGGACGACAAACCACGCTGGCTGGTGATTAACAAGACCGATTTATTGACAACTGAAGATCTGGCTGCTGCCCGAAACGACTTGATGGAAAAGCTGGACTGGCAGGGGCCGGTGTTTGCGGTTAGTGCTGAGACTGGTGCGGGGACAGAGAAGCTTGGGCAGGCGATTATGCGTGAGCTTGAGTTGATTGATGAGGTTGCATTGGAAAGTGTGGTTGGGGATTAAATCGTGCTTCGGTTATTGATGGTCGAAATCGCCATGAGTATCAACCTGCCACTGCCCACGATTACGCCACTAAAGATCAATCCTCACCCACCTTTCGGGGGCATAATCGTCGAAGCGGGAGGATTGGGGGCGGGCTCCTACATGATTATTTAGTTGCACAAAGCATCCACTTTTGACTTGGTATTTGAAAGCATAGTGGTGGCTTCATTTTCTGAAAGATACGTGCGCTCGCCATTTTCTGATGTCTCGTACAATCGGGGTGCGTTGACGTAGGAATCATAAATTTCCTGAGCGCGCTTGCAGTAATAAGCTTCCGCTGTTTCTCGTTCGTATTTTTCAGCATCCGATTCGCCCGGGACCGACCTGGCCATGCGGGATTTCGGTTGTCCCGCGGGTGCTGATTCCGGTTCGTCTCCGACAGAATGCCAGACCAGATTTACAAGCACTGCACCTTCATGAGCAGGCGTATCACTGTAGTGAACCCTGCTATCCTCGCCTACCCAGGTGTAGATAGGTTTTGTCGTGTTGACGAAGTGCACGTCGCCTTTTGCGTCCGTCCACGTCCAGATATCGGCATTCGCCTGCAGGCAAAAACCGAGACCAAAAATCAGAGTTAAGAGTGTCTTTTTCATAAGCCCCGCCATATTGTGGTTATTATTGCCTTTATTTGGCAACAAGCCGTTGAACGCCGTCACAATAATCAACAGGGTTAAGCAGGTGTTTTTGGACTGACGAGCGTCGTTTTCTGCTTATTGGGCGTCGCGCCTGCGAAAGGGGGCAGGGCATTGCTGTTTTAGAGGCGCCAGGCGCCTACCTGCCGAATTTGGCGCTGTCGGCAAGGCAAATGGGCAGGTCGCTAGCCCTGGAATTTTGACATAATTCGCAGCGCGATTGTTGTCAGGCGTTAGCCACCGCTGTGCGATGGTCTCGAAACGAAGCCAAAGGAACCATCACGCCCGTATTCAGGCTAGCTGTCCGGCAGGGTTGTGTCCGGGACCGATTGCGAATTCTTTGCAGAGGTGTTGATAGCCGATCAGACAGCCAGCGCTTTGACCATTTTGTTCAGGCGGCTCTTGTGACGCGCTGCCTTATTCTTGTTCACAACACCCTTGTTAATCATGCTGTCGATGACAGGTACTGCAGCCTTGTAGGCAGCTGCTGCTGATTCTTTGTCACCTTTCTCTACTGCGGTAAGAACCGCCTTGATATGCGTTCGCAAGTTAGAGCGCTGGCCCATTTTATGGAGCCTGGTTTTTTCCGACTGTCGGGCGCGTTTCTGCGCTGATTTGATGTTTGCCACTTGATGAATTTCCGTAGGTATCGTTGGTTCGGCCGGGACGCCGTTCTGGCTATCCGGGTCCAAAGAGCCGCGTATTATTGGTGGCCGGGGGTGGATTGTCAATGACCCGTGGCAGGATTGGCCCCGCAATAGCCAAATCACGGCTAAATCACTGATTTTTCGCCGCATTTCGAGCTAAACTACGCCCCTCGATAAGCCCGAATCGCAAACCCTATGCCCCCTGAACAGCCTTCCGGCAACGATACTCCCACTACAAAGGCGGGCCCTGGCAAGCGCCTGTCCGGACTGCAATTGCTGCAGTCAACGTCCGTGGTCAGCGCTATGACGTTGTTGTCGCGCATTCTCGGCCTGGTGCGTGACGTTGTATTCGCACGATTTTTCGGTGCAACGATCGTGATGGACGCATTCATTGTGGCCAATCGGATTCCCAATATGTTGCGTCGCTTCTTTGCGGAAGGCGCCTTCTCACAGGGGTTCGTGCCGGTCATGGCACGTTATAAGGAAAACGGGGATCACTCGGAGTCGCGCGAGCTGGTAGATTCCGTCGCCGGAACGCTCGGCCTGGTTCTGTTCCTGGTCACGCTAATCGGCGTGGTAGCAGCACCATTGCTCGTGCTAGTCGTTGCACCGGGGTTTATCGGTGAAGATGGTCGCTTCGATCTCGCGACGGCAATGTTACGTTTTACATTTCCATATTTACTGTTCGTCTCCATGACAGCGTTCGCTGGCGGAATTCTGAACACTTACGGCAAGTTTGGTGCGCCGGCATTTACACCGGTCATACTCAACATTGTGTTGATTGCGAGTGCATTGTGGCTCTCCCCGCAAATGGAGGAGCCTGGTATGGCGCTGGCGTACGGCGTCTTTGTAGCGGGGCTTCTACAGCTCCTGTTTCAGATTCCGTTTCTGGCGAAAATTCACGCCGTGCCACGACCTAAATGGCGGCCGCGGCATCCCGGTGTAAAGCGAATCGGCGCGCTGATGTTGCCGGCGATATTTGGTTCATCAGTGGCACAGATCAATGTATTGCTTGGTGGTGCAATAGCGTCACTTCTTGGCGTTGGCAAGATCAGTTTGTTGTATTTTTCAGATCGACTTATGGAATTTCCGCTGGGGCTTTTTGGCATCGCATTGGCCACCGTTACACTGCCAACTTTGTCGCGGCAGGCGGCCAACTCATCAATGCGCGAGTTCTCGAACACGGTGGACTGGTCGATGAAACTGGTCGTTCTGATCGCAGTTCCGGCGGCGATCGGCCTGATATTGCTGGCAGAGCCACTTGTCGCGACGATCTTTTTCGGTGGTGAATTCACGCGTTTTGATGTGCAAATGACCGCGTTGAGCTTGCAGGCGTTCGCGCTGGGATTGATTGGCTTTTCGTTCGTCAAGATCCTGGCGCCTGCCTATTTTGCCCGCGAAGATACGAAGACCCCGGTCAAAGCCGGCCTCATGGCCCTGGTTGTAAATTTAGTACTGAGTGTTGTGCTCGCGTATACCCTTACCAGGGCCGGCTACGTCGGTGCACATGCAGGCCTGGCACTTGCTATATCAGTCGCCGCCATCTTGAACGCATGGCTGCTCTATCACGGGCTGCGAAAGGATAAGGTCGTCGTGCATTCACCCGGTTGGTCGTTTTTGTTACTGCGATTCTTCGGTGCCAATGCGGCAATGACAGTGGCGATTTTCTGGATGCACCGACCGCTTGATTGGTGGATTGACGCAGGTGTTCTGGATCGTTCATTCTGGCTCGGTGCGGTGGTGTTAGTGAGTGCCGCGGTTTATTTCCTGGCTTTGCTGTTATTGGGTATGCGTCCAGCGCAGCTGACGCTGGGCGATGCCAAATGATCATTTTGCGACATACCGTGGGAGCGGCTTCAGCCGCGAATCTATGCCGAGCATTCGCGGCTAAAGCCGCTCCCACGATATTTCTCAGGACTTGTCTACGCCCATTCCCTGATTGTTATTACACGATTACAATCGCAATTTAACAACTGACTTTTATCTAATATGCATCTTGTCCGTAGCGTAAAAGACTTTCCCTTTGATCTCGTCGCCAATGGCAGCGTCGCGACTATCGGTTCCTTTGACGGTTTGCATCTCGGCCATCAGAAATTACTGCAGCATGTGCTTGATGAGGCCAAATCCAAAAACGTACCCTCAATCGTTATGAGTTTCGAACCGACGCCGAAGGAATTCTTCGCGCAGGGAAGTCCACCTGCGCGACTGATGAGATTTCGCGAGAAGTTTGAGGCGCTGGCCGGGTTTGGTGTGGATATATTCTATTGCCCACGCTTTGATGAGGCGATGAAGAATATCGCCGCCGACACATTCATTCGGCAAATTCTCGTGCATGCGATGAACATCAGGTACCTGGTGGTCGGCGATGATTTCAGGTTTGCCCAGGACAGGGTGGGGCACCTGAAGACATTGCAAAGAGCGGGCGATGCGCTGCATTTCAATGTGGCTGAGATGTCCAGTGTGGTTTCTCGTGACGAGCGGGTGAGCAGCACCGCAATCCGGGATGCGCTGTGGAAGGGTGATCTCGAATGTGCTGGCCGGCTCCTCGGTCGTCACTATAGAATGTCCGGCAAAGTAATCGAAGGAAGCCGTCTGGGCCGAAAGCTGGGCTATCCCACTGCAAATGTGAACCTGAATCGACGGCAAAGCGCCGTAATGGGTATTTTCGCAGTTCGGGTTTCAGGACAAAAGTGGGGGCCGTTAGCGGCGGTGGCGAGCGTCGGTACGCGGCCTACTTTTGACGGCAGCATACCTTTGCTTGAGGTGCATATATTCGATTTCGACAAAGATATTTACGGTG
>RCNC010003250.1_pt1 | contig 10649 bp, 9 predicted proteins | sample 2041301 | NCBI WGS metagenome assembly RCNC01 (sample SAMN09708231, study PRJNA481090) | Marine sediment metagenome, whole genome shotgun sequencing project. | biome: marine sediment; feature: ocean; material: sediment; isolation source: Sewage treatment plant 13A marine sediment (STP13A) ... | reverse complement strand
ATCAATGACATTCTGGTCGCTAACTACCTTTCCAAATACTGTGTGTTTCCCGTTCAAGTGGGGCTGTGGTGAATGCGTGATAAAGAACTGACTCCCGTTTGTGTTTGGTCCGGCGTTCGCCATGGAAATTACTCCTCTTTCGTGGGTCAGCGGATTATCCGCTACTTCATCTTCAAAACTGTAGCCGGGACCCCCTGCACCGGAACCTGTCGGATCTCCACCCTGGATCATGAAATTGCTGATCACTCGGTGGAACGATATGCCATCATAAAATCCCTCTTTGGCCAAGAATACGAAGTTGTTGACCGTTTTGGGTGCATGGTTAGGAAAAAGTTCCAATTCAATAACGCCCTTGTTGGTCTCAATTTCCGCCATATACTTTTTGTTTGTATCAATTTGCATCTCGGGTGAACTATCCCATTGCAGCTTATTCATCAATCATTCCTCCTTAGTATGGTTTATAAGTGTTTTTGATTATCGGCCTTATTTTATCATCAGCCCAACCAGGACAAGCCGAAACTAAAAAATATTTGCCACAAAGGCACTAAGACCCGCCCGCCTCGCCTGAGGCGAAGCCGATGGCGGGCAGGCACAAAGGATACATTTATTATTCTTTCTTCGTGCCTTGGTGCCTTGGTGGCAAGAAGAAAAAGTGAGGAGCAACCATTATGTTTAGAGAATATCTTAATAAAATCATACAAAGAATCGACTTGAGTGAAACTCAAATGTCTCAAATGATAACAGAAATCTTTTCAGGAAATGTTACCGATGCACAGATCGGCGCACTGATGGCAGCACTGGCAACCAAGGGAGAAACTTTTGAAGAACTTGCCGGAGCGGCTCGAGCAATGCGCCGTAAAGCACACCGTATTCAAGCTCCAACCGCAATTATTGTGGATACATGCGGAACCGGCGGAGACGCGGCACAGACATTCAATATTTCCACAACCACGGCTTTTGTTGTGGCCGGCTGCGGGGTGACAGTCGCTAAACATGGAAATAGATCAGTATCCAGTCAATGCGGCAGTGCGGATCTCCTGGAGGTACTTGGGGTAAAACTTGATACTGATCCTGAAATCGTGGAAGAGGCTGTTCAGGAAATCGGTATCGGTTTTCTTTTTGCCCCCCTTTATCACGGTGCCATGCGCCATGCCGCCAGAGCAAGAAAAGAATTAGGTCTTCGCAGTATTTTTAATATGCTGGGCCCCCTCACAAATCCCGCCGGAGCCAATTGCCAGCTTCTCGGTGTGTACGCCCCCGAACTAACCGAAATGTTTGCACATGCCTTACAGCTTCTTGGTGCAAAAAGAGCTTTTGTGGTTCATGGGCATGACGGACTGGATGAAATTTCTGTTTGTGCTCCCACACGCATCTCAGAGTTAAAAGACGGTCTCATTCGAACTTATGATATTTCCCCTGAACAATTTTTTGGCAAACTGTCAGATTCAAAGGATCTTCTGGGTGGAAATCCTGAAGAAAACTCCAAAATAACCCGCAAAATATTGGATGGCGAAAAAGGACCGAAACGGGATGTTATTCTCATTAATTCCGCTGCAGCCCTTGTTGCGGCGGAACAGGCAGAAAATCTCCAGGAAGGCATCAGCATGGCTGAAAATTCCATTGACAGAGGCGCCGCGGTTGAAAAAATGGAAGCACTTATCAGTTACACACAGGAAAACGGATAACTTCTTTTTGTAACCTTGAACCCCTGAACCTTTGAACCCGTGAACGCCTACACATGCATTTTGTACAGCCAGGATAAAAAAAAGGGCGATTCAGATGAATCGCCCCGTAAAAAGGTTATGGAGGAAAGTTGACAATTCTACAAGACCATGCCGCATTTAAAGGTTATGGAGGAAGGTTGACAATTTTACAAGGTTCGATCCAAAATACTGGCTTCCCGCAATGCCGTTATTAACACCGGAGTGCATCATCTTTTTGTTATTTTTTTTTGAAGACTCCCGGCAGAAAAGATGCACGCACACCCGAGAAACCTTTTTTACTTTAATATTATAACCTGCAAAAACCATGCTAAAATATAATATATTTAATAAATAATTATTATATGTATTATATCCAGCATGTTATCTAATTTTTCCAAATTGCATAGCTACCCACCTTTTGACAATATATGGCAATTTCTGTGTCATTTTTTGACAGGATAGGCATTATTTTGACACATATCTTTGAAGTTATAACGTGACAATAAAGATTGACGGTCTCGTAAAAAGTCACGAATTCGACTATAGATGGCTAAGTAATTAGTGCCACTCTCTTTACACATGTTCATCCATGCCCTCCGCGCCTATCCGGAAAAGAATTAAGCACCTCCTTTCGAAAATAAATTGCAACATACAATATATCTATTGTATATAACCCATATGAAACCTCAAGGATTAATCGTTTTTGACATGGATGGTGTCATTGTTGATGTCTCCGGGTCATACCGTGAGGCTGTGAGACAAACCGCCAGATTGTTTTTCAGGGGAGCAAGGTCATGGAAAGATCTGCCCGATCCTCTGTTTTCTTTATTAGATCTTGCCAATGTAAAGCAAAGCGGAGGCCTGAATAATGATTGGGATTTAACCTTTTTAATCATAAACCTTTTATTCACTTTGGTAAAAGGTCCAAAAAGCCAACAAGACCCTGACCCATGGACCAGGTATAATAAAATTATCAGCGGTTGTGATGTTGCTGCCCTATCGCAGTTTTTAAACACCACAAAAAGACCCATAACCTCTCTGATGGGAAAAAATGGGAAACAAAAGCATGAACTCATTACCTGCCTTTACACCGGCGATGTTGGAAGCGGAAATATTATAAAACAGATTTTTCAGGAAATATATCTTGGGAAGAAGATGTTTGAAGCCACCTACGGTATTCCTGCAAAGATATACCAACAAAAGGGGTATATAAACAAGGAAAAGCTTATGGTTGACAGAGCCACCCTTGAACGCCTCTCAAAAAGTAATGTTCTGGCTATCGCCACAGGCCGGCCCAAAGCTGAAGCCGACTATCCTTTAGATTGTTTCGGCCTGAGAAAGTTTTTCAAAGTTACTTACACGCTTGACGATTGTATAAAAGAAGAACAAAAGATCTATAAAAATGATAAAAGAAAAGTTTCTCTAAGCAAACCTAATCCTTATATGCTTGATGCCATTGCCAGGATCCAAAAACATAATGTCTCCGGATTCTATTACATTGGGGATATGCCTGATGATATGGTAGCGGCTTCAAGATCCAGAGCAGGCTTCACAAGTATCGGAATTCTTATATCATCATCTGACAAGGACAAGCTTAAAGAGGACCTGTTACAGGCAGGTGCAGATTATATTATTGAAGACTTTGATGAATTAAATAACATCATACCCTAACCCGGATAAGCCGGAATTGACTATTGAAAATTGAATATTTGTAGAAGTCGCTACGCGCCGGCTTTTATACAAACCGAGAGTTTCCCTTGTTATGGTCAGGATGTTATGCTATCCGTTACCTATGATCCCGCGACAAATGAAATATTTGCCCTATAAAAACCTTAACTACAGGTTCGATTTTGAAATCGGTTATCTTATAAAGAGCCCCTGTAGAAAATGTGAGAAAAGAGAAGATTTCCCTGAGTGTATGGACGATTGCAACATGCTTGACAAAATACACTCCATTTTGTGTGAGTCGATATCTTGCTCGAGACGCTTTTGATCTGTCAAATCAAAGGAGGATCATATGACCGGCATGAAATTAAGTGATATCCCCGCCTGGAAAAATCTGGCCCGGCATGCCGATATCATAAGCCGTCCTGAAAAACATCTCAAACATCTTCTAAAAGAAAAAGATCGACTAATAAATTTCTCTTTAAATGGTGCCGGCATCTTTTATGATTTTTCACGCCAGAGATTAGATCACAGGGTCATGGATTCGTTGTTTGAGCTGGCTGAATCCTGTGGTCTGAAACAAAAGTTTATTGCCATGGTCCGTGGTGAAAAGATCAATACAACTGAAAACAGGGCGGCACTTCACACAGCGGCAAGGAACTTTTTAGAAAATCCGGTTTTTGTTGACGGCAAAGACGTGATGCCTGAAATAAGAAGGGTAAGAGATGATATCAAACTGTTTGCATCAAAAGTTCATGCTGGAGAAATAACCGGATCAACCGGAAAACCGTTTAAGCATGTTGTTGTCATCGGAATTGGTGGATCATATCTGGGAACGGAATTTGTAGCACAAGCATTAGATCCGCTGGCAGATAAAAATATTGAAATAAGATTTCTTTCAAACGTGGACATCAATAACTTTGGATCCATTGCCTCGACCATCGATCCTGAAACCACCCTGTGGATCGTCATCTCAAAAAGCTACACAACAGCTGAAACCATGGCCAATACCAAACAGGCTTATGCCTTTATGACAGAAAAAGGTCTTGATCCTGCCCAACATTTCATAACTGTTACCAGCATGGGATCTCCGGGAGATGATCCTTCAAATCCTGTCCTTTCTTCATTTCACATGTTCGATTTCATTGGTGGAAGATACAGTGTTACCTCAGCAGTTGGTGGTGTGCCGTTGAGTCTATATTTAGGATATGAACGGTTTGAACGTTTTTTAAAAGGCGCTCAAAACATGGACTTTCATGCTCAAGATTCACCGGTGGAAGAAAATATTCCCCTTATTGCCGCTCTTATTTCAATCTGGAACAATAATTTCCTTGGATATCCTGCTCATGCCATCATTCCCTATGCATCACCTCTCTCCAAACTTACAGCTCATATCCAACAACTTAACATGGAAAGTAATGGTAAATCAGTCACACAAAAAGGTGGACCGCTGGATGAGTCTTCGGGTAATATTATTTTTGGAGAACCGGGAACCAATGCCCAGCATTCATTCTTTCAACTGGCACACCAGGGTCGTCCTTTCCCCATCGATTTTATCGGTGTAATCAATCCCCATTTTAAACAATATCAGAGTCAATCCAAAGGGGTCACTAATCACCAGGAACTCTGGTCGAATCTGATTGCACAGCCCCAAGCCCTTGCAATGGGAAAAGAAGACGAAAATCCTGCAAAATCTTTTTCCGGCAACAGACCGTCATCAACACTTATTTTGAATGATCTTTCGCCTGAAAACATCGGCCGCCTCCTTTCCTTTTATGAAGCTAAAACGGTTTTTGAAGCCTTTGTGTGGAACATAAATCCTTTTGATCAGTTCGGCGTGGAGCTGGGCAAAACCCTTGCTACGAATATCCGAAAACAGATGGCAATAAAAAACCAGAGCAGCGAACACCTTTTCAACGACGTCGATCCCATCACCAGATTCTATTTGGAGACTTTGTTCTCCGGCAAGTGATCGGAAAATGAAAAAAGATTTTTTACAAATAATTATTGAAGATAAAAAACATGAGATAGCATCGGCAAAACAACGTTTGCCTGAACATCTACTCCGCGAAAAAGCGCTGATCACGCAAAAAAGGCGCTCTTTTTTTAAAAAACTTATTCAACCTGGCCCATCCGGAGTTAATATCATTGCCGAAATCAAACGGGCTTCCCCTTCTAAGGGGATCATTTGTCCTGATCTGAATCCGGTCACATTTGCAGTAGAATATGAAAAAGGAGGAGCGGCGGCGCTGTCCATTCTGACCGACGGACCTCATTTTATGGGCAGTATCCATGATTTGCAAAGCGCCCGGGAAAGCACATCTCTTCCTGTGCTTCGCAAAGACTTTCTGATCTCCTCATACCAGATTTTTGAGTCTGTGGTCATTGGGGCGGATGCCCTATTGTTGATTGCTCGCATTCTTGACCCAAAACAGCTTAAAGACTATCTTGACATATGCAGCGAACTTCATATCGATGCCCTTGTGGAAATTCATTCGGAAAAGGACCTGGAAAAGGCCACCCTGGGAGGCGCAAAGCTTATCGGAATAAACAATCGTAATTTACGTTCTTTTGAGACCGATCTCGATACCGCAATTCGGTTGAAATCTCTTCTCGAACCCGATCAAGTGACGGTGGCTGCCAGTGGAATCAGTTCGCGCAAAGAAATTGAGAAAATGAATTATTCGGGAATATGGAATTTTCTGATCGGCGAAAGTCTTGTGCGCGCGGAAAATCCAAGAGATTTCCTCAAATCGCTCCTTGGAGAAGATTCATCCGAAAATACCCGAAGAACCTAAAAATAAGTGTATCCGTTTACGGTGTGATTGAGTTAGTGGAAATTCCAGATAACAAATCCCAAAAAACAAAAAAATTACAACACGCGGCGCAAGCGCCTGCGCTGCGCGTGACCGAAATTCAAAATCCCAAACAAAAAAACAATTGCTTTGAACCGGTTTGGAATTTGGAGTTTGAGATTTGTTTGAGATTTGGTGCTTGAAATTTGTGATTTTAGACACAAAACTCCAAGGCATAGCCATCTATCTCTGGCCTGGCACAAAGGACCGGGTTTTCTATGACGAATAAATTTATACCGCAGGTCAAGATATGCGGCCTGACCCGGGTCGAACACGCATTGCAATGTGTTGCACTTGGGGCGGATGCCATCGGATGCGTCTTTTATCCCAAAAGCCCAAGACATCTGACTGACGATCAGGCCGAAAATATTTGCTCGGCAGTAACGGATCGCGCAAAAACCGTGGGAGTGTTTGTCAACGAATCGTTTTCGAGCATTATGAATCATGTTGAACGCTGTCATCTATCTACTGTCCAGCTGCACGGCCAGGAATCCCCTGAACTGGTTATTCGCCTTCGCAACCAAAACCTTCAGGTGATAAAGGCCTTGTTTATTGACGGCAATCCCTCTTTAAAAGACGCTGAGAACTATCCGGCATCGGCTTTTCTGGTGGAATGCGGCCAAGGAAAACTTCCCGGCGGGAATGCACTCCAATGGAACTGGGATCAGGCCAAAAGTTTTGGTGAAAAACATCCGCTGATCATTGCCGGAGGTCTTTCCCCTGAAAATGTTTCCCATGCCATCACGGTGAGTTCTCCCCATGCCGTGGATGTCAGTTCCGGTGTGGAATCGAGTCCCGGGAACAAAGATATTGACAAAGTTTCACTTTTTCTTAATGCTGTTCTCAGGTGCGGCTTTAATAAAAAAGCGGAAAAGATATTTTAAAGGAGAAATAATGAGAAAAACCATAGAATTAAACAGGGTTGTGGTCACCGGGATAGGCATGGTTACATCACTGGGACTGGACGTGCCGACCACATGGGAGGCTATGCTGGCGGGCAAATCAGGTATTGACCGGATTACCCAGTGGGGTGATCTGGATGAAGTGAAAGACAAATTTAAATTAGGGGAAGACTTCCCCTTGATTGCCGGGGAAGTTAAAGATTTTAACATCAAGGATATGGTTAAAAAGAGAAAACAGGGTTTTTCAAAAGAAGATCTAAAACAGACTAAATATATGGATTCTTTTATCCAGTTTGCCTACGCAGCAACGTTAGAAGCTATTGCCGATTCAAATGTAAATTTAGAAAATGGAGAAATTGATCCTTATAGGGTAGGAGTAATAATCGGCTCAGGCCTGGGTGGCCCAAAAACATGGGAAAAAGAGTTTGAACGTTTTTTACAGGGCAAAAAAGTATCACCGTTTCTAATCCCCCGTTTAATACCCAATCTAGCATCGGGCAATGTCAGTATCTCTTTTAAAGCAAAAGGTGCCAACGCATGCTTATCGACCGCCTGTGCTTCCGGCGCCCATGCTATTGGTGAATCTTTCCAGAGAATTCAACTGGGCAAAGAAGACGCCATTGTCTGCGGCGGGACAGAAGCTGCGGTTACCCCATTAACCATAGCCGGTTTTCATGCGCTTAGAGCCCTGTCGTCAAAATACAAAACGCCACAATCTGCTTCCAGACCATTTGATGTAGAACGAAACGGCTTTGTTATAGCAGAAGGATCAGGCGTTTTGATCCTTGAAGAACTGGAACATGCCTTAAATAGAGATGCTAAAATATATACGGAAGTCATCGGTTTTGCCATGACCGGAGATGCCAGCCATATTACCGAGCCTGATATTGACGGTGCCATTAGATGCATTAAGCTGGCTTTGGAAGATGCACAAATTGAGCCCGAGGAAGTCGATTTAATTAATCCTCATGCCACATCAACACCCAAAGGGGATATTAATGAAGCCAATGCCATAATGGAGGTCTTTGGATCTGACAGAGAAAAGCCGTTTATTACAGCTAATAAATCTCAGCTTGGACATGCACTGGGAGCCATAGGAGGAATTGAAGCAATTTCGAGCGTATTATCTATTCATGACAACAAGGTCCCGCCAATTTTAAACCTGGAACAGATTGACCCTGGATGCCAGGGCCTGAACTATGTGCGCGGGAAAACAAAAGAAGCAGAAATAAATACTGCTCTTTCCAATTCTTTCGGCTTCGGCGGTACAAACGCAACTTTGATTTTTCGGCAATACAGTTAAGGATATGGGTTGAATAAATAATGGTTAACAATCAATGGTTAACAATTAATAATTAACAATTGATTATTAGATTGAGGTTCAAGGTTCAAATCTTACCTCAGGCTTTTGATAAATTCCCCAACAGCTCCAACCCCTTCTTTATCCACCAACCGGATGGTTTGTGATCCCACCACCGCGATATCAGCTTTTCCCTTCAGAAAATCGACATCTTTTTTCTCTTTCACACCAAAACCCAGGGCCAGGGGAAGATCTGTCGCTTTCCGGCATCTATCAAGATATTTACCCAGTTGTCTGGAAAAATCGGTATCCACACCGGTTACTCCTTTTCTGGCCACGCAATAGATAAAGCCTTTTCCAAACGAAGAAAGGTATTTCATCCGCTCATCCGGTGTGGTTGGAGAAAATATGAAGATCGGAGCAAGGTTGTATTTTCCCATGGCTTTGAAATATTCTTCTCCCTCTTCAGGAGGAAGATCCGGAACGATAGCACCCTGCAAACCGTTTTCAGACATTGCACCGGCAAACCGATCAACTCCGTACTTAAAAAGGATGTTGTAATAGCTCATAAAAAGAAAAGGGATATCAAAAGCTCCGGTAATATTTTGGGCAAAATCCATGCATTTTTGTACTGTTGTCCCCCTTGAAAGAGACTTTTGATTTGCATGCAGAATTACAGGTCCGTCTGCAATCGGTTCGGAAAAAGGGATTTGCAGCTCCATCAGGTCGACACCTGCTTTGACCATCGATTCAATGATTTTGAAACTATCATCAAATGTTGGGTAACCAAGAACGATATGTGTCATTAACAGGATCTCTTTTTCTTTGAGTCTGTTTTTCAGATACGATTCAACCATGATATTCCTCTGCTTTTTCCTTGATAAATTCCTGCCACTTTGGGTCGGCGAATGCATCGGCAACGGTAAAAATATCTTTGTCTCCTCTTCCTGATTGGTTGATCAGGATAATATCCTCTTTAGACATGGAAGGCGCCTCCTTAAATGCCTGTGCAAAGGCATGGGCCGACTCCAAGGCCGGGATTAAACCCTCTTTTTTAATCGTAAGCGAGAGGGCATCTACAACCTCCCTGTCTGTTGCTGCTTCAAATCGAACACGACCGCTTTCTGCAAATTGCGCCAGGATTGGTGAAACACCCACATAATCCAGGCCGGCTGCAACACTGTGGGTCTCTTTCATCTGGCCGTCATTGTCCTGTATAAAATATGTCTTATACCCCTGGGCCACACCGATGCTTGCATCCTTAGAAGATAGGCGTGAAGCGTGCTTGCCGGTGTCCAGCCCTTTTCCGCCGGCTTCAACCCCTACGAGTTCAACCGGATCATCCAGGAAAGCCTTGAATATCCCCAGTGCATTTGACCCCCCTCCCACACACGCGTAAATACGGGAAGGAAGTCTTCCCTCTTTTTCAAGAATCTGTTTTCTGGCCTCTATTCCGATAATCGATTGTAAAAAAGAGACCATTTCCGGGAAAGGATGCGGGCCGCACGCGGTTCCCAGCACATAATGTGTGGTATCCATATTCGTCACCCAGTCACGAAATGCCTCATTAATAGCATCCTTTAAAATTCGTGTCCCTTCCCGCACGGTGACAACTTCGGCTCCCAATCGCTCCATCCAGAAGACATTGGGGCGTTGCCGACGAACATCGACCTCCCCCATATAGATGGTACATTTGAACCCAAACTTTGCAGCCATGGTGGCAGTCGCCACACCGTGCTGTCCGGCGCCGGTCTCTGCAATAACCCGGGACTTTCCCATCCGTTTTACCAAAAGCCCCTGCCCCATAACATTGTTGGCCTTGTGGGCTCCCGTGTGGTTAAGGTCCTCTCTCTTAATATAAATGCGCGCACCTCCGAAAAGCCGGGTAAGATTTTCGGCAAAGGTCACGGGTGTGGGCCTGCAGGAATAGTTTGACATAATATCAACATATTCCTTCCAGAACACGGGGTCATTTTTTGCCTTTTGAAAGGTTTCCACAAGCTCATCAAAGGTAGCGATAAGAATTTCAGGAAGATAAGCTCCCCCGAATCCTTCATAGTATCCTCTATCTTTCATATGTATACTCTCCTAACCCGGGAAAGCTCGCCCTCCTGCCGAGCAGAGTGAGGCGGACGGGGCCGGAACCAAAAAAGATCGGTTTTATTTTTACCACGAAGATCACGAAGGAAAAGAAGAATAAAATATATAACCTTCGTGCTCTTCG
>RCNC010003820.1_pt1 | contig 10651 bp, 11 predicted proteins | sample 2041301 | NCBI WGS metagenome assembly RCNC01 (sample SAMN09708231, study PRJNA481090) | Marine sediment metagenome, whole genome shotgun sequencing project. | biome: marine sediment; feature: ocean; material: sediment; isolation source: Sewage treatment plant 13A marine sediment (STP13A) ... | reverse complement strand
AGTACATAGGCAATTCTGGCAATTCCAGGTGGGAAGGCGCTTTTCTTAAACCTTCTTTCAATGCTCCCTTTGGTAAAATAGATAATTCCATCCCTGCTTGAACAGCGCTTCCCATTTACAATTAGCTTTTTCAATATTTTCAGTGGCAATCTTTCTAAAACTGCACGATGGCGACGATAATACAAGATGCATTGGCTCCTCGTGAAGAGACACTTCAGTACCCTTGCCAACAACCCAAATTAAAGACTCTTGAGAGAGGACACGGCTGCTTCCCTGGTATGAATCTTTTCCAGTTACAATTAAATCCAGCCCTCCTTAAAGCAACGCAGCATGTCTATGCCGAGATCAATTGGTAGCATAGGTATAATGATAAACAACCGCCTTCTTTGGGAGGATGTAAATCTCGAAGGTCGTTTCGTCATCCTGTACACACGGAAAAAGAAAGGGGGCCATCTTACCCCCCGAAAGGTTCCAAGGACCCAGAAACTTTGTGAGGTACTGAGTCAGCGTCATGAAAAGCGAGACAAAGCCAAACCTTGGATTTTCTGGCACCGTTACTGGAGCCGGAAAAGAGGCCGGTTTGTCGAAGGAACATTCGGTGACCGGAAGAAGGTAATGAAGCGGATAGGCTTTTTAAACGCTATTGTATAGATAGGTTTCACCAAAATTGATGATATCACAACTTCAATAATGAACTACCCCGCAGCAGAGCTGCAAGGTATCAAAATGAATCTTAAGCTAATTTACCCCGATGCAGAGCATCGAGGAATTCTTTTGATTAACATATCTGTACTGCTGTGATTAAGCTGGACACTTGGATTATCCAAAGTTGATGATTAAATAAAATTCTGGTAGGTTTAAGGATAACCTAGATCTGAGATTACATCCACTTATCTGGATTTTTGGCCGATTTGTGATAGTGGTAATAGTACCAGTGATCTCAACTTATAGGTAGCTCGATTTTCATATGATCACTTGTATCTGAAATAACGAGTATGAATTTTAATTTGTGAGGTAGAAAAAGGTTGAATTAAAAGGAGGAAGTTATGATCGGAAAACCAATTTCTGTTAAGCTTTTACAACAAAAAGGATCCGAAGACGCACATTTTGCAGAACAAGATCAACGAAAACTCAGGGAACTCAGGAAAAGGGCAGCTGCAGAAACAACCAAAAAACATAGCGAAGAACATAAGTATCATTGTTTTCGGTGTGGCACACAGAGCTTAGCTGAAATCAACGAGGGCAATGTCAAAGTTGACATATGTGTAAATAAAGACTGCGGTGCAATTCATTTGGATCCAGGGGAGCTAAAAGAAATTATCAAAGATCAAGGTGCTCTTTCAGCAGCAAGAAATGCTTTCTTATCCGTATTTAATAAATAGAAATTTGTAAACAACTTTAGATCTCCAACGTATACAGCATCCGGGTGGACCTTTAGTTGCTGCTATATATCTGAGATCGGCTGACTTAAAATATTTGGTAAATTGTTTTGAGGAGAACCATAGCTACGCCTAAAGTTCAAGATCAGATTTACTCTGATTGTACTTTTTTTCTGGCTCTTTTATTATTTTTCCGCTTATCCACTTTGAGCTCAATCAGCGGAGCGTATCTGCAATAAATTTTCACATTGAAACTGCAGATACCGTAAACTTATTAAAGGGGCAAATGGCTTTTGAATTATATTTAAAGACCAGAATAATCGCTTTACGACACCGTTGATACCTCCTACTCATCAACGGTGAAAGGAGCCTCTGAAAATATGTGATACCACACTGTCAGGCGGTGTCATGACTTGCATTTCAGTTCTGTCAATTCAAGTATAGGTCGGTTCGCTGAAGCAATAAGCGCTCAGATATAAATCCATATCCGGTTAGGGTAAACAACATGGCAAAATCGACATCATCCTTCTTGTCCCGTCGTAGCTCGAAGAGCGAAGTCGGATGAATTCACCTGGTGGAATATCCAGGAAATGGTGTTTCCCCTATGATATTGGTTATCAATAACAACCCATTAGTTATCCTTTGCCATGTTGTTTATGCAACATTGGGGTTTAAACAAGGACAAAGTAATACCTATTCGGTTTACGTCAACACGCAACACCTTGTGTTTACTAAAATTAAGAATGCCGTTGCATTTACCAGCTAGTTTTGGCATCCTTATCAATACCCTATTGACAGAACCAACACCCTCTCTAAGAGCACGATATGACACTAACCCAAAATGATGCGGGAACATATCAATGGAGCGTAAAACAATAATCTGCATATTCTGTGGTGCTATCGCAAAGGTGAAGGAACAGGACGACCTGATAATTGTATCCTGCCCAGAGTGTAAACGTGAAACTGAGGTGGATGAATACAAAGATACCTTTGACCAATGGCTGGGTGACATCCGCAATAAAGATGGCGAAAGGTAAATGTTCTGGAAAGCTGAGGGATAGGATTAATGAAGCATGACAGAATAAAAATCAGGAATAATCTTAAAGTGTTTTCCGTCTGGCTTATAAGAGTAACCATCATGTTTGCTTGTCTATCGATTGTAACCTTATCCGCATTTTTAACTGATATTCAAGCCGATCCCTTTAAAAAAGGAAGTCGCCGTGTGTCTATCGTAGCAGGTTCAGGACGGGCATTTTCAAACGATTATATAATTATCGGACTTGGTGCAGGGTATTATGTGCTTGACGATCTGGAACTCGGACTTGACGGTGAAGCCTGGTTGGGTGGTGACCCAGACATGTATAAACTTAGCCCTCAAGCAAAATATATTCTGCCAACACAATCGAGATTACGACCATACATCGGCGCATTCTACAACCATTTATTTATCGACAACTACGATGATTTAGATACCATTGGCGGTCGTGGAGGTGTTTACTTCATACAGGAAGGCCAATGGTTCTTAGGAGTCGGCGTGGTCTACGAATCATATTTGGATTGTGATGATACGATTTACAGCTCATGTGATGAAATTTATCCGGAGATTACGTTCTCATTTTCATTCTAAAACCTCTCAAACCAAGAGTTGGCGAAGGGTTGTGTCGTACTGTACAGAAATTATATATTGAAGAACCTACGGGGAATGCTCTCGCTATTGCAGTTCAGGGAAACACTATCGATGACAACAAAACCAAATGTGAGCACTGAAAGTATTTATCAGTACTTGAGTGATATTTGACTTTTCGTCAATAATATCCCCAAGGAACTATCTTGGAATTAGATAGCTCTGAGCCTAATCTCCAGCTATTTATATTACTCCAGCGCGCATTCCATCTTCTTTGAATATCCAACCCATTAGAGAAGGGAGGAAAACTTATTTCCTCTCGAATAGCCTAGTAAATATCAACTCCTTATTTTATTGTGAAATTTATTTTAACTGGCGGGGTACTTTTCATTATATGTCATTTTCAATATTTGTCATGCCATCAGGCTGAGTGATATGAATGGGGGGGTGGGTATTTCCATTTTCGTTTCTTTCTTGCCAAACATATCCACTAACATTTCCAGAGACCACAGAATCAATGTTATCTTTTCTTCATCCAAACCTTTTAACCGATCTATAAACTTATTCTGCAGTGGTTTAGGAGCCTTTTTAATAAAGTTTATCCCCTGTTCAGTAATTTCAAGGTGTACTTGTCTTCGATCTTTGCTGATTCGTACACGCCTGACAAATTCTCTTTTCTCAAGTCGATCGACAATCCCCGTTACCGTACTATTATTCAAAAAGACGATTTTTGTTAATGCGCCAATTGAAATAGGGCCGTGTTGGTAAACTTCGTGGAGGCAAATGAGCTGGGGAACAGTAACTTTATAATTCTCTAAAAGATATTTAGAGTATTTTGACATCTCTTGAATGATCTGCCGAATGCGCATAATGATCTGCATACTAACTTGTTCTGTCATTATCTGCTTTTCATTTTGTTTATTCATTTAAACCTCACCAACACACGATAAAAGAAAAATGAAAACCCAACATTCATCGATAATTCCATATAAACACCTGATTATAAGCAGTAAAAATACATTATTGGTTCAATAAGCACTTTGTTCGAGGGTTGACAGATCTATTTCTGAAATAAAATAAATGATCGATACGATTTCAGAAGAGGGGTGCCGTGAAAATATAAAAGTCATGATTGGTGGATATACCGCCTGGATTGAATTAGCTGAGGCTATTGGCGCTGATTATTGCTGCAACGATGTGTTTCAAACGATTGTATTGTTAAATTCAATTTATAATTCATCTAATTAACGTCCATCCACTATTGAAAAATTCTGATTACTACTACCTCGACAATACCTGAACTATGTCAAAAAAACTGTTCCTCTTTATCATAACAACAAAAAGCAAAAAGAGAATTACCCCCAACACATCCTGGAGAAATGCTCAGAGAAGTCTCGGCTATGTGATAACGTATTTTTTTTGTCGTCTTTCGTTATAGTTTCTGCGATCGAAGACAGCTCTTCTTTCAGGGCCATTATATCCTTTAGAGTTGGTGCCAAATCGCCTATCTCCAACGATCCTGCGATCTGCAAAAAGCCGTTTGTCTTTGCCCATCTATTATCTCCAGGGTGTTCATTTATGATTATTTTTGCACACAGTAATCTTTTAACACGCCATTTTCATAGAGATTCCAATCGTTAAGTTCCGTCTGAAAGTAAAATTTGTCTCTTCCATACAACTGGCCTTCTACATATGGTGATTCAAAACGAAAAAAGCCCCCGAGAGGTATAGCAACTCTCATGGAGGCTTTATGCTGGCGCTTCTATTTTAACCTTCTTAACCATGGAAAGGTCCTTTGTGGAAGGTCAGATCTTGGAATGGAGAATATATATTATGGAAGGATACTATACCCCTGCTTTAGTGTCAAATAAATTAATATAAATCAATACATTGTGTAGTTTATTGCCACTTTGAAGAAAAGAATTATCCACCGATTCTTAAAAAGAGAGACATCAATGAATTTGTGATTGAGAATATGACTGGTTGACCAAAATTGCAGATATCATCACCGCTCAATACCAATTAACCGTAAACAGCCAAAACGGCTCTACCTGTAATTGTATCTACTAAACTACGGCATGTAAAAGAAAACTCCCGAATAAATAGTGGATCAATGAAAAGCGTCGGAAGCAATATGCCCTAAGGTCAGATCAAGATATCAAATGATGATATCACAACCGGGCTAAATGTCCTGTTCATGGCTGTTTCTTCAAGAATTTCTTTCTTCCGAATCCTGCAAGACCCACAAGACCGGTGCCAAGAAGGAGCATTGTTGCAGGTTCTGGGACGGGAGACGTATGAGCTGTAACTGTGGCGGTGGATGTAGCAGAATTTCCAAAACCTGCTACCACTAAGTCATTGAACTTAATGTCAAAGTAGTTCTCATCAGAGAGGGAGATGGTTGTATCACCATCTTGCCAAGCTAAGTTGCCCGCTGAGAAAATACCAAAGATATGTCCATAATATGCAGACGCACTTGCAGTTACACCAGCAACTATGGGTGAGTCAAAAGATAGGGTAGCGTTAACAGTGGCTTTGCCGCCACCAATGAAAAAGGTTGGAGCAACAGTGAAATTTATGAATTCAAAGGTGTAGCTTTCGTTATTCCCAAGCGAAAATTCTTGGTTCTCCAAATCAGAATCTATGCTTGCCGAAAGAACGATACCGTATTCATTAACATCCATAAGAGATACCGATGAATTACCTGCGTCCATCTCAAATAGGATTGGAGTAGCAGTGGTGACACCCGTTACGCTGAGAGCTAATAATAAAGAGCTTAATAACAAAATAAATTTTTTCATATCCATCATCTCCTGTGAAGGATTAATATTTGATCTAACAATATATTGTATGTAATATGCAATATATGTACCATATGATGTGCTTTGGTTATTATAGAAAATTATCAATGAGTTGTCTTTTTTATAGTTTTTAGGATATTCAAAATTGTGAAAAAAACTACCACTTAATGGGTAAACTATTTCTCAATATGTTATTTATTTCACAGGATAGAAAGACAAACCGGATCAAAAAATCGGATGAACCTGATTTCCTATTTTCGGTTGTTCAGGGGGCCTGGATATCTTTTTCGGGACTCAATTTGAAAGATGAGCCTACAAAGAAACCAGTTTTATCTGTTAATGTTTGCGGAAGAAATCTTCGTGATATTTTCGGCGGTTTTTTTTGATTTAAAAATTGATGCCCACGTATTTGACCTCTCCATTGTAATCCCTAACGTTGCAAAAGCCGGAGGGCTTCAGAGTCAAGGCGTATGCTTTGCCATGTTTTTTATGCAACCTTAGGGTAATGCGACGCCGAAGGTATGTGTATTGGGTCAATTTCACATAACAATCCCTGGTTATCGAACCAATGGAAAAAGGTACTGGACATGCTGTCTTTGGAGTGTGAACCGCAACAGCGAGCGCATTCCCCGTAGCTTGCTGCGAGGTCCTTTAATAAGAGTCAAAAGTAGACTTGACCTCTTTTCAAATGGTTAACCATTAGCCAAAGCCTCTTCTATAACGCTCACAGGGAAAGGATCGCCATGGCCAGGATAGATCATCTTGGCCCCCTTTTCCAGCAGTAAGGACCAGCTATCTATAATTGTCTCAACGCTATCCCCGAAAGCCGCAAAACCGGGACCAAAACTCAAAGGAAATTCATTCATTGCAAGGTCACCAATAAAAGCATCGCCAGTTTCCAATAGTACACTAACCGACCCAGCCGAATGCCCTGGTGTGTGAATAACCTTGCCCGGAATGCCGTAGTCTGCCAAAGAGAATTCGTTGTCGTCCAATATAATATCAACAGTTGTTGGTGGTATTGTCCTAAATGGGATCATGAAAACTTTCATCACGCCAACCATCACAGTTCCCCATAAATTGAATCCCGGAGAAAGAGGCATCAACCCCTTTTCCAAACAACTCTTCTCCTTTTCATGCATGGCTAACTTTGCCTTTGTTAATTTCTTAATATCAGCAGCTGTTCCAATATGATCAAAATGTCCATGGGTTATCACTATCAACTCTATTTCTTCTGGCTTTAAAGAAATCCTTTCTATTCCTTTCACAAATTCTTTGATCTTTTTCGTATCGCCACCATCAACAATAATTGCACCCTGGTCTCTGATAACATAAGTTTTACTCATTCCTAATGCGATGGCATCAATCTGTACTCTCATGGTTGCTTCCTTCCATCAAAAAAATTAACTTCTTACTACGAATAGATGTAAAGAGTCCCTAAGAACAAAAAAAACCTTTGGGAATACATCCCCAAAGGCTGGAACAAATGGTTTCGGCGGCCCGGCTGTCATAACTTTATCGGTTTTAGACCCGTGGCTTTGCGTCCCCGCCTTTCAACGGATTGGCCCTTTCGATTTATCTATAAGTTATATTTTAATAAATCAGAGGACGACCTGTCAACAACATTTTCTTTATCTGACATAAGGTGATATAGAAAAATTAACTTTAGAAAGACTCCGGATCACAAAACCCATCCTGTTTCAGGTGTTTGGGGTGGAGCAACACCGCAAGGGGACATAGTCTGTAACTTTTATATTGCAATGATTTGTCCTGAATAGGGCTTGATTTGATGGTATCAATGATGGCATTTATGTCAAAAGATGAATATTGCCTGACAATATTGCATTGAAAGGATTAATCAGAATGACAAAGTTTGACCACAATTTTCTTGAAGAAATGAAGAGCATGTTCAATGTAGATCTTATTGGCGTGGCTTCTGTTACAAAATCCGGATCCAAGGACCTAAAAAAATATGCCAATGCCCTTCTTCCAGGGGCAAAATCCGTTGTTGTCCTTTGTAAAGAGATTTTTCAGGAGATGGTTTCTCTGCTGGGCACAAACAAGGAGGTGGGCGAGGCCTTTTCCGGGGATTATTTCATACCCCATACCGAATACATCAATGGAAGATTGACAAACGCCGTCCATGGAATGGCGGAGCTTCTGAGGGATCAGGGGTATCGTTCCCTACCCATGCCGACGGTAGCTCCGACGGACCAGCGGTTTTTGAAGGCCGTGTTTTCCTATAAGGATGCAGCCGAGCTGGCAGGCCTGGGTTCGGTGGGTCGGCACACCATGCTCATTACCCCCGAATTTGGGTCCCGTATAAAAATGGCCTGCCTCCTCACCGAGGCGGTCATTGAGCCGACACCCAAAACCCGAAAAGACTACTGTACCAAATGCAACGCCTGTATTAAGGCGTGCCCGTCCAAAGCCCTTCAGATGCCTAAAAAGGGTCAGGCCTATGCCATGAACCCATACGCCTGCGGCACATACCGTGTCGCCGGGCTCAACTGCAGTGTCTGCATGAAGGCATGTGATGAAAGCCTGAGTAAAAAGCGGGCGTGAGCCTTTGATCCTTTCAGATTTTGCCTTTATACCGCTTGTCATAGTAATGTTCCGAAAATAGGATCGCGGCATAAGGGCTTGTAGCAGAAAGACGGTCCTCATTCGGAACGTTTTTCTGACAACCCCTATAACACATTTCACGTCTCACATCTTACAGATAGAGGAATAGAAAGAAAGAAGATAAGAAGGAGTGAGAACTGGGAGGCCAGGAAACTGTCATTTCGATTAACTTGTAAACAGGCTGGGAAACTGCCCTCCCCTATCAGCTGTCTGCCCACCTAAAACCTAACACTTAAAACTTAACACCTAACACCGCTATTAAAACACCGCTACAAATTCAGTCTATTGAATCTTTCATTCATGAGATCAATATATTTTTCCTTCAAGACATCAGATAAAAAGCACCGTCGAACCAGATTGATCCATTTTGGGAATGCGGTTGCGATATGGGTCTGGGTTTGTTGTATGGTTTTCGGGGTCAATCCGAGACACGTTTTCGCAAAATATTCCAAGAGATCGTTGCGTTTGAGCTTGTTCTTTTTTCCGTTCAAAGGAAGTGCCAGCTCCTCTTCCGAATTCATGATGATGGTTGAGTTTAACAAGTCATAAGCCGGAGACAATTGAACCTTCACATCATGTTTCACCACCGAAAAATTTTTCAAATGCATGTCTTCATTTCCAATAATGAAATTAAAAAGGGTCAATTTGAACAGCTTCAGCTTTTCGATCGCGGGAAAGGTGCAAAATTTTTCGATAACGGATGTAACCTGTTCCATGGATGATTCATACTTTGTGTTCCGATCTTTGCCGGACAGCTGAGCAAAATCTTCCATCTGGATCTTATTGGCTCTGCCGGCACGATCAAAACGACGTATAAAATAAGTCATGGTGCCATCTGCTGAATAGACCAAACCATGCAAAGGAACGGGGATGCCAATTATCGCAGCCAGACGCATGGAGATATCTTCATTCTCAGGTACTTCCCTGTATTGAAATGTCTGCGGTTTGAAAATATAGCGACCGCCTTTATCCATAATTTCAAAAATCTCGTTTTTTACATTCAAACGAACACTTAGCTTAGGCTGAACCCCCTGAATTGATATCTTTGAAGCCCGGGCAACAGCCTCCCTGACCTGCTCCTGGGCAGAATATGGGAAGTCTTTCAACGACCTCAAGCTCGGCGACAATTTTTTCAAACCCCCGGGGGAATATTTACCAACTTCACATTTTTCATATGTTATGGGGCACAAGCTCATTTTTTTAGATGATCTCCTTAACCGTAACAGCACCCACCAATTCGTTTCCAACCGCCAGAATCTGACTGAAATAATCATATGTGTCAATTTTACGCTGCTTCAAAAGGCCCTCGAGAAGAACGCCTTCCGGGAGCAGTCCATCGAAAAAGGGAGGAAAGCGGTCAAAAGCAAAGGCACTTTCTTTCACCGGCATGGTTAACGAAACAGGCGTCCCCTTATAGCTTTCAAAATAAATGAATCGGTAACTTTTCCCGGGCACGATCTCCTTAAGAGTACCTGCAGGCAAACCATGCATGCATATCTCAGCGCTTCTCATTCAAAGCCTCCATCAGCGGGCTGGTAAATTTGAGTGTGATATTCAAGGCGTCAAGCACTTTCTTCAATGTCGAAAAACGTATGGTTTCTTTTCCCTTTTCGATATCATATATTGCGGTTTTACCGACACCGGCGATATCGGCCAATTCATTTCGTGTCAGCCCGCTTTTCCTTCTATGGAAATATACAATTTCTCCAAGATTACGATTCAAGTGATTACCTCCGTAAAATACCGTCTTGGCAGTAAATATTGATCTTTCAATAAGTAAAAAGCCCCGAGTTTATATTTGAAAGCTATTTTTACCGTTAAAGCGGTAAAAGATTACTATCATATAGACTTTACGAGCATATTTTTAACTAACAATAGCCTTATTACCGCTATGGCGGTAAAATAGCAACATGAAAATTGAAACAATTGAAACAGGTTTGTCTAACACATCTCACATCTTACGGATAGCATCCATCCCCACGGGCGAATATCTTGTTGATCTGCTTTTTCTCGCTTGTATCCTGATTCATTTTGGTCAATTTCACTTCACAATTCCTAGTTTTTGAATCAAAGGAAATAGGTACTGGACATGCTGTATTTGGACTGTGAATACCCCTCCCCTTCTGATCTTCGAGCTTAGAGGGCTCGCTACTGAATGAACAAGAGTCAAACGTAGACTTGACCCCTTTTCCCCTTTTCTTCCAATCTTAATCAACCATTTT
>RCNC010003248.1_pt1 | contig 10654 bp, 9 predicted proteins | sample 2041301 | NCBI WGS metagenome assembly RCNC01 (sample SAMN09708231, study PRJNA481090) | Marine sediment metagenome, whole genome shotgun sequencing project. | biome: marine sediment; feature: ocean; material: sediment; isolation source: Sewage treatment plant 13A marine sediment (STP13A) ... | reverse complement strand
TGTTACCTCACTTAAGATGTTAAAGCGCTAATACTTATTTTAAGATATCAAAAAGAGACCGTTTCTTTTATTTGAGACGGTTTCTTTTTTTGTTCTAAACGCAATTTTCCATAAGTCCATGAACTCATCTAAAATAGCCCACCTGGTATTTGGTATTTATCTCCTCTTTCCATTAATGGTTTATGCCCAACCTTATCCAAAATCACCCGAACCTTGGAGAGAGGAATACAATATCGTCATGGATAGTTTTGCATTCAGCCATCCAATGACTGTTATCAACGGGGATGAATTAGCAAGTGTAAAAGAAAAAATCCAGAACAACATTGAACCACAGGTCTCAGCTTTTCAGGATCTGATTTCAGAGGTGGCAATTCAGCTTGGTTTTACACCTGATGCACCTGATTCTATGAATATCATGGGCGGTTATGAACCCAATTCGAATTTGAGTGAGATGAGGGATTGGTTATGGCGGAATTGTCATGCTGCATATACCTGCGGTCTGGCCTATGCTTTAACGGATGAAACCAGGTATGCTGATAAAGCACTGGAAGTGATCATGGACTGGGCAAATACCTACACAACTTTTACCGGGGGGGACAGGGGACTCCAACTCGGATCCTGGTTTTCACAATTGCTGTATACTGCCGATCTTATCTGGGAGTACCCTGGTTTCTCAGATTCCGACAAAGAGCAATTACGTGCATGGGTTCTAAATAAATGGCTTGACGAGGGAGATGTGCTGGATGTCATGCGCAGAAAGGATAATAACTGGAAAGATGCCGGAATCCTCGGTACAATGTCTGCTGCAGTAATCCTGGAAGATACATTGATATTGAAAGAAAGCATTGTTCAGTTGAGGAGTTACTTCTTCACCCGTACAGATGATTATGTCAAAATTAAAGGCCCCCATTGGAAGATCAGGAAAGATAATAAAGGAATTTACCTGCTTCGAGAGGTAGTGAGAAATGATGGCAGCAGCGGACTTACCTACACTGCTTATGCCCTGACAACGATGTCGCAATGTTTGGAAATTGCCCGTTATACCGGACATAATTTTTGGTATAAAACTACTGAAGATGGAGTTTCAATTCAAGATGTAATTGAGCAATATTATGCCTGGGATATTCTTAACGAGCCTTTTTCCTGGCATACTTCCCCCAAAAAAACAAGCAAACGGAGAAACTGTTATGAGCTAGCAAATACCCATTATGAGCTCAGTGAAGAAATGAAACAATGGATTAAAGATAACCGGCCACTTAATGGAAGAGAGGGCGATGAATACATTACCTTAACCAAGGGGACCACAATTACTATAACTAGTAATGAAGATCAAAATCGCAGTAAGCTGGCAGGTCTTTCTCTTGATCAAAACTATCCCAATCCTTTCAGTCCCATTACCAGGATTACATTTAGTTTGCCTTCCAGGAATTTTACAAGGTTAAGTATATACAATTCAACAGGCCAGCTTATAGTAGAGTTGGTGAACAGAGAGATGGAGACAGGTACCTACACGATGAACTTTGATGCCAGTGGGCTGCCATTTGGTAATTATCTCTGCCTGCTGCAATCCGGAAAATTCACAGAAGTTAAAAAAATGATCTACCTAGAATAAGCGCAATTAAAATATTTTATTTCTTATTGCTCCTATAAAGGGCAGGATCTACCTTTTCATATGATCCACCACGCCGGTACTCATCATGAAATACTACCAGGGGTATATTTCCGCTGTGTTTATAGAGTCCAAATTTAAAATACGGACCAAGGTCATCATTATAGCCAATGGGGCCATTATAGCTAATAATCTGATCGCCGTTTAACCAGGCTTTAAGAGAACCATTATCAGTATATGACCAAATTACTTCAACGACAAAATCAAGCCATTCATTTCGCGGAAAATCATTTAGTGTAAAATGAGTGGTACTTGGCCCCCTATTATTATTTTGAATTTTTTGTTTGCTTGTGCGGGAAGTAATGAAAAGTTTACGGTTTTCTACCCTGACGGCTAAAACAGGACTCCTGGAAGCTTCAGCTTCATCATGTTCCCCATGCCATTGTATCACAATACAGTTCTTTTCAAGCTCAGGAAAATCCCCGGGTAAAAACAGACTTATGCCATACCATATTTTTTTATTCAATGGGACATTAAAATTATCTTTTAGCTCGGCCCTGCTATCCTTATCCCACCCTATTTCATCTCCTTTTCTGAGCTCAAAACGCATGGAATATTTTCCATTACGGGAAATACTGTCTGAAATTGAACCTGAATAGTCATAATGCAATTTAAATGTTCTGAGATCGCCCAGATCTTTGGACTCAAAATCATATTCGGCAAAGATTGTATCCTGATTAATAAAACATGCCGACGTGACGAACAATAGCGTCGCTAAGAAATAAAATTTAATATTCATGTCAGGGCTCGGTTCGGGCTACATCTCCAGTAGATGATCCATACAGGCTATCCAGAAATCATTGTAGTGTTCCCAATAAACAAAATTACAGCCCCAGTGGGGTGCCGGATCGGACATGTAGGCCATTACCTTTCCCTTTCCACAGGATCCCGCAGTAAGCAAGGGATCACCAGTTTCCTTTACTTCAAGCAAAACATCAAATCCATCCCGGGGCATTGTCTGGTTATATCCAAGGATAGGCGGAAAGCCAGAGAAATCTACTTTTTTCAGGGGCGTTTCTTCATCAGTAAACCTAACCGTGAAACCTTCGGTATTCTCCACCAGGTCCTCATAATCAAGACAGTTAACAGGAAGCACTTCTTTCAGACCTGTCCTTCCCCATCCACCTTTACCCATTTCCCCGTTAAACGATAACCAACCACCACAAAATATGGCATGGGTCCCGTTCTGAATGGCTTCAACAGTCAACCTGACCCGGTCGGGATACGTTAGTGGCTCCGATCCAAATTTAGCCCTGTCGAAAAAATCAGGGGCCAGCTGGAATATTTTTGCCTCAACATCGCTGAATATCAGTACATCGTATTCTTCCAGAATTTTTTCCCATTCTCCCGGACCAAGCTTGTAGAATTCCCACGTTGGAACCGATAAAACTTCATGCTTGCCGGTTGATTCAAGTGCATCTTTCAACCATTTTCCATAATTGAAAATATCCAATCCCTTATGTGCGTAATTGAATGGAGTCTCTGCGAAAACAGGTCCTGTCAAAACAGCCCAGTCCCCTACGTAATAAATCTTTGCCATAATTATTTTTTCTTGAAGGTATAAATGCCCGCAGATAATTCCAAATCATTTTTATCTTTACTCTAACAAGACAGATCAATTAATGACTTCCACTGAACGGATCCGCTCGGCTATGAACCTCACAACACCTGACAGGGTGCCATTGATGTGCCAACCCTCTTGGGGATTCGTCCTTACCCAATTACCGGAAGTTGATCCGGTTGATCTGTGGCATAACAAAGACATGGTCTACACCAGGTCTTTTGCAGATATCAGCACCAGGTTTCACTTTGATGGAGTGCTGGTCCCAGCAGTAGGACTGGCTGCACTGGATGAAGACAGGGTGGTCCAAAAAAATCCATTGTTTCCTGAAGGTCCTGCAGTATATTTTAATAATGGTGATCAATGCATTTATTGCAGGGATGATCTTCCCCGGTACCAGTATAAGGATGCTCCGGAGATTACCATCGATGAACTGGATCCTGATAAGATCCCAGAGACCATAAGCTTTCACACACCATCCAATCATTTAAGGATGTGGATCAATGAGGATTTACCAGGAAGGGTCATAGAAATATCCCAGACCCGCGATTACCTGGATGCAGAGTTGTCAATTCATGGTTCCACCTATGCTCCGGAAGATTATTTAATTGACCGGCTGGGTGTGGAGGGGGCTTTCCTGGCCATGATGACCCATCCGGATAAATGCAGGGAGATTCTTTTACGTTATGCCGAGGCAACTTCCAGGCATGTTGAGGAACAAATCAATGCCGGAGCAGATGCTATTAATTTTTCTGCTCCATGGACAGGTCAAAATTTCATTTCCCTGGATATGTATGAAAATGTTATTGCACCTGCTCAGAAAGTTATCGCCGATTTATGTGCAGAAAAAAATGTGCCTTGCTATTGTCATACCTGTGGTTCGATTGATGACAGGCTGGAGTTGATCATTGATCTGGGTTTCAGTGGACTTGAATGTCTTGATCCTCCTCCTCTTGGAAATGTCGAACTTGAGGATGCAGTTAGAAGGATAGGTAACAGGGCTTTTATAAAGGGGAATATTGATCCTGTCAATGTATTGATGAACGGTACCCCTGACGAGGTAAGGGAAAATGCCAAACGCTGTCTCGAAACGGGAATGAAGGCCAGGGGCTTCATCCTGAGTACGGCCTGTGCCATCGCTCCTGGAACACCCCAAGAAAACCTGGATATATTATATGAAGTTGTTGAACAATACGGTTACTACTAATTAAATTTAAGCCATCAGCGAAATTTTATCAGATACTAATTTTACCACACTCGACTGGGTAATTGTTATCATTTACCCTATGATCTCCGTTGCCATCGGACTATACGTCAGGAGATTCATAAAAAACATGCGGGATTTTGTCACTGCAGGCCGTAACCTGGGCCTCTGGCTGGGGATTGCCACCATGACAGGGACCGAAATTGGCTTGATAACAGTGATGTACAGTGCCCAAAAAGGGTTTACAGGTGGATTTGCAACTTTTCATATTGCACTGGCTGCATTGATAGTCACCTTTGTTGTCGGAATGACCGGATTTATCGTTTACAGGCTGCGGGAAATGAAAGTAATGACAATCCCGGAATTTTATGAAAAACGTTTTGACCGGAAAACAAGGATACTCGGTGGGATCATGATGGTATTCGGGGGCATTCTAAATATGGGGCTTTTCCTAAAGGTCGGCTCCATGTTTCTCGTTGGCATTACCGGACTATCAGCAACCAGCTGGGCTCTTCCTGCTGTCATGATTTTTCTCATCACGCTGGTCTTGATCTATACAGTTCTGGGAGGGATGATATCTGTTGTAATAGCAGACTATGTTCAGTTTGTAGTGCTGTCAATCAGTCTGCTGGTGATCACTTATATTGCTATAGCAAAAGTTGGATGGCACAATATCTTTGATACAATCGAGCTTACTATGGGAAAAGCGGGCTTTGATCCGACAATAGCAGGTGGTGAGTTTGGCTGGGAATATATTGCCTGGATGTTTTTCCTGGGATTGGTCAGCTGTGCTATCTGGCCAACAGCAGTTGCACGCGCCCTTTCAATGGAATCTGCCAAGGTAGTAAAGCGACAGTATATGTTTACCTCCGTGTCCTACTTAATTAGATTCCTGATCCCCTATTTCTGGGGTATTGCGGCCTTTGTCTTCATCACAAAAGATGCTGCCTTCAACTCACTTTTTTTCCCGGCAGGCTACCCCGCTCCGGATTCCCTACCTGCTGGTGTTGAAGCAGTGAACAACCTCTACAGCATGCCTTTTTTCCTCGGTAAAATTTTACCTGCCGGATTGATCGGATTGGTTACCGCAGGCATGCTGGCAGCCTTCATGTCAACTCACGACAGCTATTTATTGTGCTGGAGTACTTCCCTTACCCAGGATGTAGTTGCTCCCATTGCGAGATCTGCAGGCAGACCCCTGAGTTCAAAGAAAAAAGTTGCCCTGTCAAGGATCTTTATCGTGCTGATAGGTGGATTTGTACTTTACTGGGGTATGTTCTATAAAGGCGGTGAGGATATTTGGGATTACATGGCAGTTACGGGTGCCATCTATTTTACCGGGGCATTTGCCCTCCTGCTGGGTGGCCTGTACTGGAAACGGGCCAGTTCCACAGGGGCATTTGTGGCATTGATCGGGGGACTAGGAGCCATTGTTGGTCTAACGCCGGTACAGGATCTCCTCGGTATTGAATATTCAAGTGCCCGCGTTGGGCTGTTATCAGTAATAGGAACCATTGTTTTGATGATCATAGGATCGTTATTGTTCCCCGATCGAAAGGATCAAAAAGAACCAAAAACCATAGCAAATCATGTCCATTGAGAGCTGGACCATATTCTGGAAAATAGTCTTTATCATTGGAGTTGGCATGTTCGCCATACTGACCGTTTTAGTCACCATAGGTGGTGCAAGGGATGTCGGCAAATTGATACGTCGATTAAAAAGTGATGCTGAAGAGCCCCAGACATCAGAACCCATCTCGGATGAAGAATAGCTTACCGCTGGTTTACGTGGGATATTACTGATTTACTGATACCTTCAATGCTGATGCCCAGGAGGTCAATATCATTCCATTCGGGCTGGATGGCCATTCAGCCAATACCAATACAAAGTCAGACTCCGGATCGATCTCCTCTTCCATGGTAAACATGAAACAATATGGATCATCCACTGCGGACACAAGTTTGACCGGGATAGACATACTTTCATTTTGAAGAACTGGTTTGCTCTTGATCACCTGTTCGCTGTCCATGGGCATACTGAACCACAATATCAGACTTTTATCGGCAATTATATATCTCGTAATCCTTGGATGCTCGATGAAAGGAATATCAGCTTCAGGATCAGAAAATTTATAAGCGGGTCCCATGACCAGGCTTTTACCTTCATAGGCCCCAATATCAGGTGCCGATCCTTCATAGTGGGATAACAGATCCTTATAAAGTTGTCCACTATCAAAACAGGGTGAGGCTCCCTTCAAACGAAAATCATTATCCAGGGGATTTGTGAACATCGGGTCCCCCTCAATTCCATCTAACTCAAAATCCTTCTCATTCATAAAATCTGGAAATACAGTAGATGAACAATCATAGTTGTAGTAACTGTCTTCGCCAGAGCTATGAATCCCGAAAGTATCTATGCCTTCGAAAAAATAAGCATTATTAAAATGTACGATATGATCGTTCCACCAACCCATCCTTCGACCTGTTATATTGTAATCAACATACCAGCTGTTATTAAAAATATAGAATGGCTGCGACATGGTTCTCTCCCTGTTGGAAATTTTATAGATGGCCCATCCGTCCTCACAGTCAGGTTCACTTAAGCCTGTATTCCCGAAAAGGTAAATGGGACCACCACCAACATCAGTGACTGATATAAAAGCATGGCCATTGATCAGTTTGTTATGATAAAAATACAGGTTATGGCAATAAACTTCTGGTTCAAGTACATTATCTGATGTATTAATTATCAAATTATTATATATATCACCATTTGAAGATGCCAGCAGATCCTTCTGCCCCTCATTGACCGGGGATAGCCTGAAGGCATTAAAAGTGTTTCTGATCTGGTTGTTCCTTAAAACAAATACACCACTTATCCTGTCTCCCTGGAAAATGCTCCCGTTAAAGTGTCTGTATTTACCGTGGTGAAGCTCCTCCCATGTGTAACCGTCTTCATGTGTCCATACCCTTAAGTCCTGTTCCCACTTGCAGTTTTCAATCATAAAATGGTGACTCCTCCTGCCTTTGGCATATAATAATCTTTTTCCTCCAATTACATCACACTGTTTAACTGACAGATATGAAACATCAACTGAAGTAATGATGTCTGTCCAGCAGTTCCTGATCCTGAATTCTTCAATGACAATCCAGGAACAATCCTCCACTTGAAAAGCATTGTTTTGCAAACCCATGCCCGGCTCAGATTTTCCATCAATGGTGGTAATTTCAGAACCTTCCGAAAGCCCCATAAGAACGATTGGATGGTTTGGCAGTCCATTTATGCCAATCAGAGTGAATGGTCCTTTGTAAACCCCGGGGCGAAAAAGCATAGTGTCTCCTGCCGTTAATTCGATAATCATTTTATTGATTGAGCTGACTCCATCCTGAGGGCTTATTATCACCTTCCCAGCGTGAGAAGGGACGGAACAAAACAGTAGAAAGAAAGCTGCCAATAACCTTGCCAGATAAGATTGAATCATTGGGGTGTAATTAAAGTATTCAGGTATTAAGTTCATCCTAAAGATAAATTTTAATTCTTACTTTTGATCATATAGACCAATTGACCAAACTCAATAATTATGAATGGATATCAGAGGATTATCACCGCCTTAAAGGGTGAACAGCCAGATACCATCCCGGTGATGTTGCATAATTTCATGATGGCTGCTAAAGAAGCGGGATATTCACAGGCCGAATACCGTTCCGATCCACAAAAAATTGCCAATACCTTTATACAATCTGTTGAGAAATATCAGTATGACGGTATATTGGTGGACATCGATACGGTAACACTTGCAGAGGCTGTGGGGGTACCTGTTGATTTCCCTGAAAATGAACCTGCCCGTTCAAACAAAAGTTGCCTGAATGATCTGAAGGAGGTGGATGATCTCGGGGCACCGGAAATTATCAATAGCGAACGCATCCAGGTCTGGCTTGAAGCAGTGAGGATCCTGGTTAAGCATTTTGGTCAGGAAATCCTGGTCAGGGGAAATTGTGACCAGGCACCTTTCAGCCTTGCCAGCATGATGCGGACACCGGCTAACTGGATGCTGGATCTTCTTGATCTTGATAACCAGGAAAGGGTTCATCGCTTGTTATCGTATTGCCTTGAAGCGGGACAGCAATTTATGCGCCATATGTCAGATGCTGGTGCCCACCTGTTGTCAAATGGTGATAGTCCTGCAGGACCCGAAATGATCTCACCTGAAATGTACAGGGAATTTGCCAAGCCTTATGAAACCAGTATGGTAGAAACAGCCAAAGGGCTGGGCCTGGGTTATATACTGCATATTTGTGGCGATACCGGCCTCATCCTGGAGGACATGGTGGAAACCGGGGCAGATGGAATTGAAATTGATCATAAGACTGATGCCTTATTAGCGCGGGATATAACCAAAAACCGGTGTTGTTTTATTGGCAATATTGATCCATCGGGAGTGCTCGCATTAGGAGATCAGCAAACGGTTGCCATGAAGACAAAAGAGTTGCTGGCATTGTTTGGAACAACCCCCGGGTTTATCCTGAATGCGGGATGTGCCATTCCCGCAGAAACACCCCCTGAGAATATCCTAACAATGATCAGGACTGCCAGGGAGTTTTAATAAGCAATTCAGAAAATCAAAATCATACAGCCATGCAATCTCAAAAAATGATGATTGGATTTATAGGCCTTGGTGTAATGGGAAGGCCGATGTCGCTTAACCTGGTTAAAGCGGGGTATTCACTGATGGTCTCAGACATAAATACTGAACCTGAAAAAGAACTAATCGCAGCAGGAGCTTTAAAAGGAAACTCTCCCAGACAAATTGGCGAATCATGCGAATTAATTTTCACCATGCTTCCTAATTCCCCGGAGGTGGAAGAAGTGATTAGCGGAAAAAACGGTGTCCTGGAAGGTGCAAAACCAGGTAGTATCATTGTCGATATGAGTTCCATTGATCCCATGGTTGCTATTAGGATATCAAAGAATGCAGCTTCAAAAGGTGTTGATATGCTCGATGCTCCTGTCAGCGGAGGTGAGCCGAAAGCCATAAATGGCACATTGTCCATCATGGTAGGCGGGAAGGAAGAAGTTTTCGCCAGGGTGGAACCTATCCTGATGGCCATGGGGGCTTCGGCCATTTTACTGGGAGATATTGGGAGTGGCAACATTTGCAAACTGGCTAACCAGATCATGGTTGCCCTGCATCTGGCTTCCATGTCAGAGGCCATGGTATTTGCCGAAAAAGCAGGAGTGGATCCAGAAAAGGTATTTCAGGCCATCAGAGGGGGACTTGCAGGTAGTACGGTTCTGGATGCAAAAATGCCATTGATCCTCGAACGCAATTTCAAACCGGGAGGGCCGATCCGGATGCATACTAAAGACCTGTTGAATGTCCGGGATACAGCACTCGAAATTGATGCACCCATCCCACTGACCACCCAGGTTCTTGAATACATGAAAGCCCTAAAAGCAGATGGAAAGAAGGAAGACGACCACGGCGGCCTAATCCAGTACTGGGAAAAACTGGCACATGTAGAAGTAAAGAGAAAGTAAGTTCTTCAGGATTTAGGAATACAAAGCTACCTCATTTTTTCGTTGGTTGGCGCTTAAAATATAATCTACATCTCCTACAGAAAAGACCTGTGTTTGTGTGGGACCTGCATCCTCTTCAATAACAAATCTGTCATATCTGCCTTTTGACAGATCATGAACTGAAAATGATTCCAGGGCAAGAGATCCGCTGCGATTCCCAACAACAATGACTGGTTTCTGTTGTATGATTCCACTGCTGAGACCATGCCCGAAGGATAGTGAATCACTGATCCGCAATTCCCATTTTTTACCTGTATTCTTGTAAACGTTTAGGGTCTCCCCATGAAAAGGCTCAATGGTCACCAGTTCATCCTGCCCATCTCCATCCAGGTCAATAAAGGTCATTTCACTTACCTCTCTATTAAACACCGGCTGAAGAATCCAATCATCCCCTGGTCTTTTTTCCAGGAAAAAAATCCCTTGTTCCCCTGAGATACATATGGTTTCAATGCCATTGATCCGGGTCTTTGTCATGCCATGGTTCCTGGTAACGGTCTTATCTATAACCCGGGATTCCCATATTGCTCCAGGAGTATCGTCAAGTTCTATTAAATGAAATTCCCCTGGATTTGACCAGTCCTGTGGATTCTCCTTGTATGTGCTAACCGTAGCGGCAAAAAGAAAATTTTTACCATCCCGGTG
>RCNC010003247.1_pt1 | contig 10655 bp, 7 predicted proteins | sample 2041301 | NCBI WGS metagenome assembly RCNC01 (sample SAMN09708231, study PRJNA481090) | Marine sediment metagenome, whole genome shotgun sequencing project. | biome: marine sediment; feature: ocean; material: sediment; isolation source: Sewage treatment plant 13A marine sediment (STP13A) ... | reverse complement strand
TATTTGAAGGTAATGAAGCTGTAAGCTGCTACAACAGCTAGATTTTCAACATTGCTAAACAATATCTCAATTTTCAGGTTAGTACTAGCAGTGTTTTGTCTGATTATAAAAACCTTGTGAATTTTAAGAAATACATAGCTGAATTAAAAAAACGTCATGTATTTAAGGCCGGGCTGGCTTATCTAGTCGGCGCATGGGTTTTTATGGAGGTAGCATCTCTTGTACTGGAATCGCTTGAAGCACCAGCCAGTGTAATGAGAACCATTCTTATTATCCTGGTCATCGGATTTCCTGTCTGGCTGATTTTCTCCTGGGTATATGACCTCACTCCTGAGGGAATTACGAAAACCAAAAACACAGATGCTGAAGTATCAAAGTCCCCCAAGATCAACCTCAGGCTCAACAGGGCAATCATTGGATTTTTATCCATCGCTGTGGTCTTGCTGGCAGTAAATCAAATCAGGTCTGCATCCATCAAGAAAAATGAAATTGTTGAACAAAATGAAGCGCTCGATTTAGCAGGGCCCCTGAAAAAATCAATTGCAGTTCTGCCTTTTACAAATGTAAGTGGTGATGAAGAGCAAGACTATTTTTGTTATGGCATCGCAGAAGATATTCTTAATGATCTGGCTCACATAGGAGATATACGTGTTGTTGCTAGGACTTCAAGTTTTTCATTTAAGGATGAGAACCAGGATATCCGTGATATAGGTGTAAAGCTTGGTGTACAAACCATATTGGAAGGTAGTGTCAGAAAGGCCGGAGATAAAGTACGGATCACAGCTCAGCTCGTCAATGTCAACGATGGGTTCAGTCTTTGGTCGGAGCATTACGATCGGGATCTTACAGATGTGTTTGCCATTCAAAATGAAATAGCAAAGAGTATTGTACAAGCCCTGGAGATCAATCTTCTGTTACGAGAAAAGCATGATTTAGATAAGGTAAAGACCAAAAATGTTCTTGCATACGATTTTTACATCAAGGCGCGCTCATATTTTCATCAATCACATCACAGATCAATAACACATGCGATTGACCTTTTTTCTAAAGCAATTCAAATAGATACAAGCTACACTTTGGCCTATTGTGGTCTGGCAAATAGTTACTCCAACTTATATACTTATTACGACAGAAGCAAGGAAAATTTGGATCAAGCTCTTGCTGTAAGTCAAAGAGCTTTGGAGTTGGATCCAGAGCTGGCAGAAGCACATACTTCGCGCGGTATGGCGCTGGTTCAACTTAAACAATTCGAAGCAGCTGAAAAGCAATTCGAAATTGCTATTAAACTTGATCCTCAACTATTTGAGGCTTACTACGAATATGCACGCACTTGCAGAATGCAGGGCCATTTTGAAAAAACCGTCGAATTATTCAAAAAAGCAACCAAGATTCGGCCTGAAGAATATGATGTTGCACTTTTTCTTTCCTCTGCATACAATGACCTCCATATGGAAGAAGAATGGGAAAAAGCGAACGAAAATGCACTAAAAGTTACCCGAACACATCTTGAATTGAATCCAGATGATGCCCGTGCACTCTACCTTGGTGCCGGGAATCTTGTTCAGAAAGGTGAGCATGAAGAGGCATTGCGATGGTTGGAAAAAGCAGTTTCAATCGATCCAAATGAAACAGCCGTATTATACAATGCCACATGCATCTATTCAATTTTGGGAATGGAGGACAAGGCGCTTGACTATTTCGAGCGAACCATTAAATCGGGATACGCTTCCAGAGAATGGATTGAAAATGACACTGATCTTGATCCAATCAGAGAACATCCCCGATTTCAAGCGGAGCTGAACAAGCTCTACTAGACCCTACGATATGTCTACATAAGACTAATTCTTCTGTATTTTCCCATAAATAACCTTATTCTCTATCTCTATCTGAAGCAAATAGATTCCTGGATTTAAGGAACTTATATCGAGTTGACTCTGATTTCTTGAGTTTATCATCTCTTTCCCAAGCATATTAAAAATATGCACATTAAAATCTTGTTCACATTCAATGTTCAATATATCATCTACCGGGTTGGGATAATAGCTTACTAATTCTTTAATATCCTCTTCAAGGCCTGTACTTTCAGTTACATTGATATAACTCGTTTTAGTCACTGTATTCGACCCGGCACCGTTCGAAGTAGTTAATGTTACCTTGAATAGACCGGCAGAGTTATAGCTTACAATTGGATTTTGGGAATTTGAAGTAGCCGGATCTCCCGTCTCAAAAGTCCATTCCCAGGCAGAAGGATCATTAATTGATAAGTCAATAAACTGGACTTCTAGAGGTGCTTTGCCCGACTTAATGTCCACCGTAAAGTTTGATACAGGTGCCAAGGCTAATCCCCTTGTTCCTGTGGCATAATAAACGGGCCATATGGCATCAGCAATAAGAACTGCAGGCTCTCCATTTGCTGAAATCTTATTTGATGCCAATCCAATGACGGCTATGACATCATCATCATTTGTATCAAATGCGTTGTAAGAAATATGATCATCCAGCTTAGAAAAAGATGGATATCCAATTCTTGTATTCATGGTAATGACATCAAGCTCTCCAGATAACAAATTTGCACCCATGATGGCATATTCATCTGAATCTGAATCCCAGTAGTCAAAAGCAATGATATTGGGTGAATTTTTTGAAAATACGGGATTGCCAATACTCACATTCTCTGGCAATGATCCATAAAGTTTTTCGATGCTGCCATCTCCAAAATTGTTTGTTTCATTGTCCCATACCTTCAGAAAACCAATATCCCAATAAGAGATTGGATCATCTGAGGTAATTGTCAACTCATTATAGGCGTCGTAAATCAGGTATTCCCCAGTATGATCAAAATCAATGGCATCCGCATAAAGAACACCTCCAGCATCTGTGCCCGAATGACTTGTAGTGGGATTAAACAGATGGAATTCTGCCCATTGTTGAGAGATAAAATCATAGACATAGATGGCCGTATCTATTTCAATCGAAATACACGCTACCCTGTTGCCGTCTTTAGATATAGCCACATTGTCCCAAAACTCATCCTCAGAGAGAACAAATTCATCAGGATTATTTGGATCAGTGCCAATGACCCTGATCTTAGAATCATCAGACACAAAAACAGCCACATCCCCTTCATCAACAACGGAGACTTTTCCTTTCATAAGCGTGGTGGTGAGTTCATAAAAATCTTCTCCGCTTGTTGAAGATCGATAAAGGGTATTCGAGTTTTCTGGATTGGTATCATAGGACAAGATAAATTCAGACCCTGAATTAACCGGATACTCCTGTTCATATTCGATTTGCTCTTCCTCAAATATACCTACTTCGTCAAACGCAGCAATTGCTTCAGTTACTTCTGCAGAACCTTCACCATATAAGTCCGTTGCAGCTTGAACAACTGCAATTCTAAAATCGATAAATTGAGATTTGGTGGTTAAGTACTTGTCTAAAGCCCTATAGAAAACCTGCTCTGCCTTTTCCTTCGAGACTGCAGTTGCAAACAGATAATATGCATAATTTCCGATGCCACTGTTGATATGAACTCCCCCACGATCTTCTTCTCCCAGGTACATTTCAGAAACGTGATTGGGCTGCCAAAAATGATCATTTACTGTCCCTTGGTTGTGAGGATCAGACATATCCCTCATGGTGCCTGAAGGAAAATAAGCTGCCTTTGATATATCCTCTCCAATAAACCAATCTTCTCTGTCCACCATAGATCCAAAAATATCCGCATAGGTTTCATTTATCGCACCAGATTGACCCTGGTATTCTAAGTTGGCCGTATTCTCCACAACGCCATGACCCATCTCGTGCGCTACCACATCAAGTGCGCCTGCCAGATTATCAAAAGCAGAACCTCCACTCCCGAAATAGATGATTGGGGCACTCCAATACGCATTGTCCATGCCACTTCCATCTTCGTTCAACACATTTACGACTCCAGTAATGGTGCCATTTTGATGGTTGAGGGATTTCCTTCCAAAGGTATTCTCGAGGTATTTGTACGTTTTCGCGGCGCTCACATGCATAGATACCGCAGCGCGATTATTCCAAGTATTATCAGCAGAGTTAAGCAGCGTATAATCAGAGGAACTTGCATTGGCCTCGAAGCTTCTTATGACTCCTTCTCCTTTCTCTGGATTGAACATAGATTCAGTGGCATTGATCATGTAATAAGCAGTATCTATGAGATAGGTATCAAATGTTTGCAAAACGTCCTGAAGGTCATATCCCGTGGCAACTGCAGGTCCATCAGACTTGGTATTGTTGAATTTATGAATGATTTCACCAGTGATTGCATCCACAAAATACTTCCATGTTTCAAGGAAGTTGGATCTGATATCAATTTCATAAGAAAGCGCCGCTTCTTGATCCTTTGGGATATAGATGACCAAATCAGATTCCGGAGAACTATAAGCTAAGATTTCTTTCTGATGGATTGATAATTCTCTCCAATGCCCGGATTGTTTTAAATCCTGTATGACAAAACGGAGTGCCTCTTCAGAATCTATGGCTGGCATAACTTCCAGATCGCTTTTTACATCCACAAGCCTTCCTGTTAAGGTTTCTTTTGGACCATTGAGATGAAGGACTGCCTCTGCTCCATAAATTTCTATTCCTTTAAAGTGCTGTTTAGCTTTTACATGTGTGATTCCCAGCTTATCTAAGGTGACTTTTTCAATAATTAGATCTTCTTCCGGATTGTCAATATTTGTCACCGACTTAGTTGCTTCAAAAAAACTAATGAATCTTTCCTCAGAAGAAAGCAAACTTGTTGATTTCAACTGCCCATGATCAATTTCTATGAACACGGGTAAGCCAAACTCTTTAGATCGAATGATCTTCTTAATTGACGGATCACCTAATGAGCTAGGTTTGTAGAACTTAGGAGAGAGCTTAAAATGGTTACTCAGATGAGCTGATTTCAGAGCAGTTGCATTTGAAACTACCTGGCACTCAAAACTAAGATCAGTAGTACCAGATGATTTTTTTGATACGGATTTAAACTCATTGGTTGATTGCCCAAATACAGACAATCCTACCATTAATAACAGAGAACAAACAATAAACTTTCTCATTTTTACGGGTTTTGTAGGGTAGCTACTAAGAGTTCATAAAATTCCTTTAAGTTCAAGTTATCTACAGGTTCTTTCCAGGTAACTTTGTGAGAGCTTTCATCTGCAAAAACCTCAATAAAATAGGTCATATTGCCTACCTCATTGAGATCAATTGAATCCAAGTGTATGTTGCATAATTTTTTGTCTATTTCTACTATCCTGGCATAGTCAACCTGGTTTATTTCCACCAACTCCTCCTTGATCTCTTTAAAAACGATGCCTCTATTGTTTACGGCATAAGTCTCTGTTTGATTTGTAAAACCTCCACCCTTTCCAAAATGGATTGACTCAAATGAAACAGGCGTTTCTGCCATATTTTTCTTTGCTGCACAGCTATTAAAGATGACTGCAAACAAGGAAATTGATATGATCACTACTATGAAAAAATATTTCTTTGCCATCAGATGAATATTTGGAGTGAGTAACTGGTCTATTTTGATAAGACATAAGTTATGAAATTTTTAAATAGTGAAAACCTGTTTTTCAGCAATAAATAGCACAAGTCCATTTGAGGAAAGGGTATTGTGATGTTATTTTGGGCAAATTTCTTATTAATAATTCTACGGATATCGCTTTTCACTTTACTTATTCTAAAAATATTCTTGCTGAAGAATAACACCTGAAAATCCAGAGATGAATTCCCGAAATTCACTGTGTTCAAAGGCGCTTTCTTCCAAAACCTTAATAACCAAATCAACATCGCTGCCATAAGAAACTCCCACATCAATCCTAAAACGAGTTCTTTTTGACTGGTGACTCCAGTTTATTACCTTATTTGTAGTAATCAATGAATTTGGGATAATCACAGAAATATCATCTGTATTAAGTCCTTTGGATGTTCTTAATCCAATACTTTGAATTTTTACAACATCTCCATCAATTTCCAGGACATCATCTATTCTTATTGATCTCTCAGAAAGCAATATGATACCAGATATAACATCGTTAAATGTTTGTTGTAATCCCAATCCCACTCCAACAAGCAGGGCTGCGGAGCCTGCAATTAATACAGTAACTTTTACACCAATGGTTTCTAACAGCAAACCAATTGCAGCAACCCATATTACATATTTAATAATTTGATATAATGCTTGGGTATTCCCTGTGTCAAGTTCCTTCTTTTTATGTTTACGAAATAGTGCTTTTTTAATTAACCATAATATGATTCTAGTAATCAGAAATATTAAAAAGATAATCCCCAAGGTGTAAACCTGGATTTCGTATTTTCCTACACTAATGAGTTCAAATTCTAAAAGTTTGTTTATGGCTCCCATTTTTATTCTTTATTAAAAATCTGACTAATGCAAGAAGTTCAATATAGCGAAAATCTTAATGTCGTTCCCAGGTAGTCATGCCCCACTCGGTCAGGATCTTATCGCTCCACTCCAGGCTTTTATCTGTGTGACAATTGTTACATGCATTATTCACACCATACTCCATGCTCTCTTTGGGATATATAAATCTGAACACATGGGTTCTCACGGTCTGTGGTGATTTACCAGTATGCTGACCGGTTTTAGGCATATGGCATTCGATGCAGGAAGATCCGAGGGAATCCTCTTTGTGTCTGGTATGTGCAGTAATGGATGACTGATGGGGCCCGATGGGATAGCCCATTTTATGACAGGAGAGGCACAGGGCATCCCCCCTGGGAGATTCAGCTGTATTGTCAACTGTATGGGGATCATGACAGTTCATACAGGTAATGCCGTGTTTGTACATGGTAGATTGCACATACTCATTGCCCTGCATCCGGTTCTTCCGCCCCACTCCATTCCCGAAATATTTGGAGTCATTTACTCCGGGTTGGTAAGGCATGGCTTTTTTATATTTTATGAGTGACATCCCCGGTTCAAATCCAGCCGGGTAATCAACTGCCACACCGTATAAATCCATTACAGATAAGGAGTCCAGACGCTTATCCACATTCCTCATGTGGCATTGCAGGCAAACTTCCATGGCGCGGATGGGATCATGCCTGGTGGCCATATAGATATTTCCCTTCACTGGATCGTCCACATGTTCGCTGCCGGGACCATGACAATTTTCACAATGAATGGCGGGTTCAACCCTTGTCTGAGTGCTCATGTAGCCAGTAAAGTGACAGCCATCGCAGGTGTGAGAAGTGGGTACCAGGTGATTGTCTTCTGGCCATGCATCATGATACCAGTCGTTAAAGACCTTATAGGATTGCCAGCTGCCATTCTCTGTATTCCACTGGTAGTTTCCGATGCGGTAATCTTCCTTTCCATCCCTCTCCATTAGAAGCATATACCGTTGCTTAAACTTCCCGCCAATGGTGTATACCACATTTGTCAGCTCAAAGTCGGCATCCTGGGGTAAGCTTGCAAAATCTCCTACAACCACAGAGGGATCCAGTTTAACATCCTGGATCATCCTGGTGTGCATGGATGCCTCCTGCTTGTCGTAAATCTCCTGATGACAACTTTCACAGTTTACCGATCCCACATACTGAGCCCCAAGCTGAGCTTCCTGCTGAAGGTTCTCGAATGTGCCCACCCGTTCGCTTTTGAGAAGTAGATCCCTCCTATTCCCAATAATATAAGCAGTAGAACCGATAGGTAGATAAGTGTTTTCTTGTTCTTTGAAATCAACATAGTGATTGATCAATTTACACTCTATTCAGGAAGGTTGGCTGGAGTAAGAGCTAAATATAGGGGACCTTTCTGTCAAATCAAAGCTGCTTTTCGTAAATTATGCGGAATTAAAAGCACTTGATATGGGAAGCAACCGACGTCAATTTATCTCCACTGCAGTAACCGGCAGTATTGCTGCCTCCTTGCCACTTTCAGCCTGCGCTCAGAGTAACACTACCAGCAGTCCCACAGATCTAAAGGACAAATACAATAAACTGGATCAAATCCTTAAGCAAGCAGTATTCCGAAAGGAATGGTTCTCTTCACCTGTCATCATCGAAACGGTGGAACTGCTCCGATTTGAAAATGATTTTCTTTGCCGTGTGCGCTCTACCGATGGTGCCGTAGGGATTTCTGTGGGCCACGGTTTCCAACTGGAGTCGCTATACCCGATCTTCACCAATCTGATACAACCCTTCTTCATCAACAAAGATGCCCGTGAACTTGACCTGATTTTGGAAAGAGTCTATGTCTATAAGCTAAATTTCAGGTTATCCGGCCTCGCCCTTGGAGCCCCTCTGGCCACCCTGGAGCTGGCTGTACTGGATTTAATGGGTCGCATAGCCGGGAAATCGATTGGTCAACTTATCGGGGAGATACAACATCCGGAAATTGAGGTATACCAGGCCACTGAATATCGCGATAGACCTGTGGAAGAGTCCATGGAACTGATTACCCGGGATGTGAACGAGAACAATGCCGGGGCACTTAAGATAAAGGTGGGTGGACTCATGTTTGAGACAAACGACCTTTACGCAAAGGGTCCTCCTGGACGTACCGAAACCATGATCCCTCTGGTGCGGGAGACTTTTGGCGATCAAATGGTATTGTATGCCGATTCAAATGGATTCTATTCAGTGGAGGAAGCGATCCGCGTAGGTAATTTGCTAGAAGATTACAACTACCAGTTTTTTGAAGAACCAGTGCCATTTCACTGGTATGAGGAGACCAGGCAGGTGGCCGACGCCCTCACCATCCCCATCGCCGGGGGTGAACAGGAGTTCAGTTTGCATGGATTTCGCTGGCTGATCGCAAACGATGGACTCCAGATTGTCCAGCCCGACATTTACTATTTCGGGGGGATGATCAGGGCGATGAAAGTAGCCTTAATGGCCGAAGCATTTGGCAAAACGTGTACACCACATATGTCAGGAGGAGATTTGGGATTTCTCTACATGATGCATTTTGCCTCTGCCCTGCCCAATGCCATGCCTCACCATGAGTTTAAGGGATTTAATACCAGTGTGGTCTTTGAATGCCAAACATCACCCCTCAAGAGTGAAAATGGCGTTGTGAAGGTACCCACAGGACCAGGATCTGGAGTGGAAATCGATCCCGATTATATACAGAAGTTCCGGGTTGTAAATGGTTGAATCAATTGGATATAATTACCATTCGCATCATTGGAAAAAACAGAACCGAATTCATATTCTTCCATTTTTGAAACAATATCAGGTGCAAAGATTTCTGGCTGGAGTGTTGGTCTCTGTTGTCCTGTCCAATATGAGAAAGAGCTTTCTTCATGTATCGTACAAATTAGCAAGAATTTCGTAATTTTGAGTACTGACCATTATAGGAAGGAGCACTGACCATGCAGGAGGAAAACATAACATCTCTTAAACAAGAGATAAAAAAACTTCGGGAAGAGGTAATCTCGATAAATGGAACTTCGAGACAACAGAAACGCGAGTTAGAATTAACCCTGGAGAACCTGAAGCTGGCTCAGTCTCAATTGATCCAATCAGAGAAAATGGCATCGGTGGGGGTACTTACAGCCGGAATTGCTCATGAGCTGAATAATCCGATCAATTTTGTGAGTGGCAATGTTTATCCACTCCAACAGGATCTGGATGAGGTTTTTTCAATTCTTGAAGAATACGATGAGGCCATTCGTACCCATAAGCTTGAAGAATTTTTTACTGAAGTTGAGACCCTGAAGGAAAAAATTGAATTTTCTTTCCTGATTAAGGAGATCTTTAGCCTCCTGAAAGGAATTGAAGAGGGAGCGAACCGATCCAGCGAAATCATCAAAGGTCTTCGTAGTTTCTCCAGGCTCGATGATGAGATGTGCCAATTCTATGACATCCATGAGGGAATTGATTCATCCCTGGTTTTATTACAAAACAAGATCAAGGATCAGATCAATGTCAGGAAGGATTACGGGGATTTTGACGGATTGGAGTGTTTTCCCAGTAAGCTCAACCAGGTAATTATGAATATACTCACCAACAGCATACAGGCCATGGATGGCGAAGGTGAACTGTTTATTCAGACCGTCAGCAGTGCCATTGGGATTAAGATCATCATAAAAGACAATGGAAAAGGGATGACCCCGGAAGTGAAAGAGCATATTTTTGATCCCTTCTTCACCACCAAAGATGTGGGGCAGGGAACGGGATTGGGACTTTCAATCAGCTATGGGATTATTGAAAAGCACAATGGAAATATAGATGTCATTTCTGAACCAGGTAAAGGGACTGAATTCATTATTTCACTGCCAAGAACCCAAAACATTCCAGCTAACTAAAAGAAAGCTGTACGCCCATTATCATAATGTCATCGATCTGTTCAATATCAGACTTCCAGACATTATGTTCCTCTTCCAGAATTGATTTCTGGTCTTTTAGAGGCCTCTGGTGAATATCAATCAGCAACTGTTTGAAATTCCTGGATTTGAATGTTTTCTTTTTTGGCCCTCCGATCTGATCCACATATCCGTCAGTGAAGAGATAGAAAATATCATCTTCCTGGACCTGCATCTCTTTGTTGGTAAAGGATACAGCTTCCTCATTGTAAATCCCAATGGGCATTCGATCGCCCTTGATTTCAATAAGTTCCCCATCCCTTAAGAGGTACATGGGGCGAAATGCACCCGAAAACTGCAAGA
>RCNC010003246.1_pt1 | contig 10656 bp, 9 predicted proteins | sample 2041301 | NCBI WGS metagenome assembly RCNC01 (sample SAMN09708231, study PRJNA481090) | Marine sediment metagenome, whole genome shotgun sequencing project. | biome: marine sediment; feature: ocean; material: sediment; isolation source: Sewage treatment plant 13A marine sediment (STP13A) ... | reverse complement strand
CCCTGACCACTTTTTTGGTTTTCCGCCACGGTCAGCGCCGCTTCCAGGGGTTTGACATAGCCCGTACAGCGGCAGAGGGTTCCGGTAAGGGCTTCACGAAGATTGTGCTCCGAAATATCGCCCCCCGCCTTGAAGTGGGCATACAAACTGATCAGCATGCCCGGCGTGCAGTAGCCGCACTGCACCGCTCCCTTGACCACCAATTCGTGCTGCAATTCTTTCATCAGCGGATCGCCCAGCAATCCTTCCAGGGTCGTGATCTTGTGCCCGTGGGCCCGGGCCGCCGCCACCACGCAGCTGTTGACCGGTTCGCCATCGAGCAACACCGTGCACGAACCGCAATCGCCGGTCTCGCAACCGAGCTTGACTGAAAACTGACCATTTTCACGCAAGACACTCAACAGGTTTCCGCCCGGCGCAATATTAAGGGCCACCGGTCGGCCATTCAATTCTGTTTCGATTTTCACGCCACTGTCCCTCCGCTGTCTTTCGTGATGGTTGTTTCGTCGTGCAGCGCGCGCAGGATCTGGCGGCGGGTGAGCACCCGCACCATGTCGCGGCGGTATTCGGCCGAAGCGCGATGGTCATCCCGGGGCTCGCATTCCCCCGCGGCAATCGCTGCCGCATCGGCCACCAGGTCCGGTGAAATATCAGCGACGGACTGGCCCACCAACTGGGCCTCGGCCAGGACCGCGCGCATGGGCACCGGAGCAACGGCACCCAGCGCAATGCGGGCGGTTTCGATCTTGCCATTTTCTATGCCCAGCGCCACCACCACGTGCACCAGCGAAATGTCTTCGGCCGAGCGGGTCAATTTGTAACTGGCGCAGCGGCGGGTTCCCGCCTCTGCCGGCAGAGCCAACCCCACCAGTAGGCGATCTTCGAGCACCGTGGTCCGGGGCCCGACAAAAAAGTCCGCCAGCGGCAGACTCTCCTGGCTGTCGGCGTCCGCGATATAGCACGTGGCGTCCAGGGCCAGCAGCACCGGCGCCATATCAGCCGACGGCAAGGCGTTGCAAATATTGCCCCCTATGGTTCCCGTGCTTCGCACCGGCCGGTTGCCGCAATGGGTCGCCGCTTCGGCCAGCATTCCTTCGGCAAAGTCCGCCACCAAGGGGTTCGTCGCGATATTGTGCAAAGTCGTTGCCGCGCCAAGGAACAAGTCCCCGGCGGGTGTGCGGGCAATATCGCTCAATCCTGCGTGGTTGATATCAACGACAAAATCACATTCTGCGGGGTGCAGAAAAATATCGGTCCCACCAGCGATGTACGCCCCCCTGCCGGGGCCTTTCCGCATCAATGCCACGGCTTCCTGAGCCGTCGCAGCAAATCGGTATTCTTTCAGATCCTTCATGACTTTCCCTTTCCCACTGACGTTTTTGGGGAGCCGGAGTATACTTGATCCCCTCGGGCAGTCAAACCACAACCGCCCAAACAATATAACCCCTTAGCTGCGGAGCGCGCCATGCCGGCATCAGACTTGTTTCTGCTTGAAAACGCCGCCACCCTGGTGACGATGAACAATCAGCGCGAAATTCTCAACGAAGGCTGGGTTGCCGCCTGCGATGGCCTGATCATTGATCTGGGCGCCGGGCCGGCCCCCGCCGAAATTGGCGGCCATCCCCGGGCCAGCTTCCGCCGCCACGATGCCGCCGGCTGCGTGGTGCTGCCCGGCTTGATCAATACCCACCACCATTTGTACCAGACCCGCACCCGCGCGTGGCCCGCCGCTGTCGACAGCGAACTCTTTCCCTGGCTGCAAACCCTCTACCCGGTGTGGGCCAAATTGACGGACGAGGATTTCTACCGGGGCGCCCTGGTGGGCTTCCGCGAGCTGATGCGTTCGGGTTGCACCCTGACCACCGACCACCACTACCTGTTTCCTGCCGATGCCTCACCGCACCTGATCGACATCACGATTGAAGCGGCCGCTGAAGCCGGTATCCGGTTTCACCCCACGCGCGGCTCGATGAGCCGCTCGGTCAAGGACGGCGGCCTGCCGCCCGACTCGGTGGTGCAGGATGCCGAGACGATCCTGGCCGACAGCGAACGGGTGATCAACAAGTGGCACGACAATTCGCCCGGGGCCATGGTGCGCGTCGCCCTGGCGCCCTGCAGCCCCTTTTCGGTGGACCCCGATTTGATGCGCGACACGGCGGTGCTGGCCCGCAAGCATGGCGTGCGGTTGCACACCCATCTGGCCGAAACTCGTGATGAAAACACCTACTGCGAAAAAATCTATGGCCAACGTCCCCTGGACTTCCTCGAATCGGTGGACTGGCTGGGTCCGGATGTGTGGCTGGCCCACGGCATCTGGTTCGAGGACGAAGAAATCGCGCGCCTCGGTAAAGCCGGCGTTGGTATTGCCCACTGCCCCAGTTCGAACATGCGCCTGGGTTCGGGCATCTGCCGGGTGCGCGACCTGCGCGCCGCCGGTTGCCCAGTTGGCCTGGCGGTCGACGGCTCGGCCAGCAACGACAGTTCGCACATGTTGGCCGAACTGCGGCAGACCCTGCTGCTGCACCGTGTCACCGCGGGCGCGGCGGGCATGACCGTTGACGAAGTCCTGGAAATGGCCACCCTTGGTGGCGCGGGCTGCCTGGGCCGCGATGATGTGGGAGCCCTGGAAGTGGGCCGCGCCTGCGACCTGGCCCTGTTCGATTTGCAGGCCATCGGCTACGACGGCGCCCACGATCCGGTCGCTTCGCTGTTGCTGTGCCACCCCGAACCGGTGCGGGCAGTGGTCGTCGGCGGCCGGCTGATCGACAACTTCGAGGTGCGGTAGGTGCAGCGGTGAAAAGACGAGCCACCAGATGCCCCGCCTGCCTCATCCCCCAGGCTTTTTGTATATGCCAGGTGGCAGCGCCCGAAGAACTGGCCACCCGCGTGACGGTCGTTGTGCACTACGCGGACATCGATCGGACCACCAATACCGGCAAGTGGGCACCGGTGGCCTTGACCAACAGCGAAGTTTTGATCCGTGGCCGCCGAGAATCCCCCCTGGACATGAGTCGAGCCATCCAGCCGGATTGCCACAATCTGTTGCTGTTCCCCTCAAAAGACAGCCAGCAGCTCAGCGGCGACTATGTGGCAGCCCTGACCAATCCGGTGAACCTGATCGTACCGGACGGCAACTGGAACCAGGCGGGCAAGATGGTCAAGCGCGAGGCGCAGATGGCCGCCTTGCCCCACGTCCACCTGAAGATCAACAAGCCCACCCGCTACCGGCTGCGCACCGCGGCCCACAAACACTGGATATCCACTTTCGAGGCCATCAGCCGCGCCCTCGGTGTGCTGGAAAATCCGGCCCTGCAGGCCCGTCTGGAATATTTCTTTGACGTCGCGGTCGAACGGGTGCTTTACCTCAAAGGCCAGATCGAGCGCGACGAAGTGACCGGTGGCATCAGCCAAGAGATGGTCCACCAACACCATGTGGACAATGGCGACCATCCCTATATCCAGGCCCACAAGCGGCAAGACCCCGATTCGACCCGCTGATTTCCTTATTTTCTGGCAACGAAATTCATTTTCAAATAGAGTCCGGCCAGATTTCCAGCTCCCACCCACCTTTTCTGGAGGCCACCCTGATGCGCCCAGTGCTTCGCGTGCTTCGGTACCTATCCCTGTTGTTATTGCTGGCGGTGCCGGCGACCGCGGCCACCACCGCTTTTGTCGGTGCCCATGTCATCCCCATCGAGGGGCCGGAAATACCCGACGGCACCCTGATCATCACCGATGGTGTGATCACCGCTGTCGGCCCTCGCGCTGAGGTGAGCATTCCGGATGAAGCCGAGGTCATCGACGTGACTGGCCATTTCCTCATGCCAGGTCTGGTCGACACCCACAGCCACATCGGCGGGTTTCGGGCCGCCGACAACAGCGACCCCATCCAACCGGGCGTGCGCATCAGCGACGGGCTGAATGTTTTTGACGCCGGTTATCGCCGCGCCGTGGCCGGCGGCCTGACCACTTTGAACGTGATGCCGGGCAGCGGTTTTTTGAGCAGCGGCCAGACCATCTACCTGAAGATGCGCCGCACCGGACCGGGCACCGAAATTTTCGAGCCGATTGATCTGGCCTATACCGCCGACGACGGCCAGGGCGGGCGGCGCATTTTCGGCGGCCTGAAAATGGCCAACGGCACCAACAGCCAACGCAAGGCGCCGTTTCCGGGCACGCGGGCCAAAGCCGCCTACCTGGTGCGGGAAAAATTCATCGCCGCCCGCGAGTATGCCGCCAAAATCGAAGCCGCAGGTGGCGATGCCGCCAAAATGCCCCCGCGGGATCTGGATCTCGAAACACTCGTAGAGGTCATGGCCGGGCAGCGCGTCGTGCACCACCACACCCACCGCGCCGACGACATCATGACGGTGCTGCGGTTGAAAGAAGAGTTCGGCTTCGAAGTGGTGTTGCATCACCTGAGCGAAGGCTGGAAAGTGGCTGAGCAAATCGCCGCCTCCGGGGCCGGTTGCAGCATCATCAACATCGACAGCCCCGGCGGCAAACTCGAAGCGGTCGATTTGCGTTTCGAAACTGGCGCCAGACTGGCTGCAGCCGGCGCGCTGGTGGCCTACCACACCGACGACTGGATCACTGACAGCCGCCTCTTTCTGCGCTCGGCCGCCATGGGTATGCGCGGTGGCCTGGACCGCAATACGGCCCTGAAATCCGTCACTCTCAATGGGGCAATCATGCTGGGCCTGGACGACAAGGTCGGCAGCCTGAGCAAGGGCAAGGACGCGGATTTCATCATCCTGGACGGTGATCCGCTGAGCGTGTACTCGCAGGTGCAGCAGACCTGGGTTGAAGGCCAGTTGGTCTTTGACTACACCGTGCCGGCCGACCGCCTGCACGCCGAAGGCGGCCAGGGCGCCGCTAAGGACATGGAGCCATTTCTGTGCTGCTACGACAACGGAGGTGAGTCGTGAAAAAGCTGGCATTTGCAGCCCTGTTGCTGATGATCGCCTGCTCGGCCCAGGCCCAAATCGCCGTGCGTGGCGGCATCGTCCACACCATGGACGGCGCAGCCATCGCTAACGGGGTCGTCGTGATCACCGATGGCAAGATCAAGGCCGTTGGCCCGGCCGACAAGGTGCGCATCCCGGACGGATATGAAGTGTTGGAGGCGGCCGTGGTCACCCCCGGGCTGATCGACGTGCACGGAACCGTCGGCCTGACCGGCATCCTCAATGTGCCCCACGATCAGGATCACGTGGAAAGATCGGCGGCGATCCAGCCCGAACTGCGGGCCATTGATGCCTACAACCCCCAGGAACCGCTGGTGGCCTGGGTGCGCTCTTTTGGGGTGACTACCGTGCACACCGGGCATTCATCCGGCGCGCCACTCTCCGGCCAGACGATGATCGTCAAGACCCGCGGCACCACCGTCGCCGACGCCGTGGTGCAGGAATCGACAGCCCTGGCGGTCGCCCTGACCCCGCCTTCGGCGATCTTCGGCAACAGCGGGTTGTTCACCACTCGGGCCAAGACCGTGGCATTGTTGCGGCAGGAACTGATCAAAGCCCAGGAGTACCAGGACAAACTGCAGCGGTCCGAAAAAAGTGACGACGCGCCAGCCCCCGACCGCAACCTGCACCTCGAAACCCTCGGTCGGGTTCTTTCGGGCGACCTGGCCCTGATGGTCACCGCCCACCGCGCCCGCGACATGGTCAACGCCATGCGCCTGGCCGAAGAATTTGGTGTGCGGTTGTGGCTCGACGGCGCCACCGAAGCCCACCAGATTATACCGATGATCAAAGCCGCCGAAGTGCCGGTGCTGATCCATCCGACCATGATGCGCTCGTTTGCCGAGACTGAAAATGCGAGCATGGAAACGGCCGCGTTATTGCGGGAAGCCGGCATTGCTTTTGGCATCCAGAGCGGGTACGAGGCCTATGTGCCGAAGGTCAGAGTTGTGCTGCTGGAAGCCGGCGTGGCCGCTGCCCACGGGTTGGGCTTTGACGATGCCCTGGCCGCCATCACCATCGAACCGGCCCGGATTCTGGGCATTGACGATCGGGTGGGATCACTGGCCAAAGGCAAGGATGGGGATTTGGCCCTGTACGATGGGGACCCCTTCGAGTACACCACCCACTGCGTCGGGGTTGTCATCGAAGGCGAAGTGGTTTCGACGACAATTCGTTAGAATCAGCGGCCCTGCCGACGACCGTCGGCAGGGCCCGCCCATTTCACGAAGATTGCGGAAAACCGCCACTACCCTCAGGCCAACTCTTGAGATGCAAGTCCCGCTGCGGGAAGGGAATTTCCACCCCTGCATCCTGCAGGGCCTTGTAAATCCCGGTATTGAGGCCGTCAGTCACGCGCCCCCTGAAGACCGGATGGGTCACCCACACCAGCACCTGAAAATCGAGGCTGGATTCGCCCATGAGTGCGAACCGCACCGTGGGCTCTTGATCCTTGCTCGTGTATTCCACTTCGCGGGCACAATCGAGCAGCAACTGCCTCACCTGCTCCACATCACTGCCGTAGGCCACACCAACGGTGACCCGCACCCGCATCTTGGGCGAAGGCCCGCTCGACTCGTTGACGATCTTGGCGTTGCCGATCACCGCGTTGGGCACCGTGACTTCGACGTTGTCGCGGGTCAGCAGGCGGGTCGAGCGCATGCCGATCTCGGTGACCACGCCACGGGTCGTGCCGTCGATGATGATGTACTGGCCCACCCGGTAGGGCGCGTCGGCCAGAATAAAAATGCCCGAGATGAAATTGGCCAGAGTATCCTTGGCGGCAAAACCGAGCGCGATGCCGGCCACCCCGGCACTGGCCAGCCAGCTGGTCAGGTTGATGTGCCAGGCAGCCATGATGAGGTAGGACGCCAGACCAAAGAGAGACACTTTATAAACGAACTGCACCAGGGGCAGCGTCTGGGGCTGGATCCAAGTGTATTTTTCGGCGTTGTTGCTCAGCGTCCGGAACATGACCGTGCCCACGCCAGCCAATACCCGCACCCAGATCAGGACCATCAGGGTCGTCGTCAGGCTGCTGACGAAAGTGTCGATTTTGTCAACGTGGACAAGGTCCAGGGTCGCCACGTGCACACCCTGCAGGACAATCGTCCGCAAAACCGCCGGCCAGATCAGCTCCAGGATGTGGTCATCGACGTTGGACGACGTCCGTTGCGACATCTTTTTCAGAAAAGGCACCAGGATTACCCGGGACAGCAGGGCCAGTAGCAGGGCCAACCCGAAGATGAACCCCACCCGCCAATACTGGTTCTGCAGATATTGCTCCAGCCAGATCGTGACCTGATCCATCATGGGGACTCCTCCGGAATACTCGGCCGCACGTTCAGAACCTTTTCCTTACGCACTTCAACGGTGCCGGGTTTGGCACCCCGCGGCTTGGTCACGTAACGGGCCTCGGTGCAACTGACGGCTACCTGCCGCGCCTCGCGCTTCTTGCTGTGCCACGCCGCCACACCGGCCGCCAGCTTCAGCGTCGCGTTGTCCGGCTTTTCTCCCGCCGGCACCTGCAAGACCACATGACTGCCCGGCAAACCCTTGACGTGGAACCAGAAATCGTTGGCCTTGGCGATCTTGAGGGACAGGCGGTCGTTGTCCTGGTCGGTGCGTCCGGCCAGCACAATCCAGCCTCCAGGCAGTTCATAACGCCAGAGCTTGGGTTCGACTTTTTCGGGGCGTTCTGGTCGGGGCATGGTTACTCTTTGCAAATTGCACACGGTGGCAGATATGAATAGCGGGGCCGTTGCGAGAACAGCCCCACCATACCTGTTGGCACCAAGTCCGGCAAGATCAACGCCGCCCGGTCACCGTGATGCTCATGATTTTTACGCCGGAGGCCTGAAAGTCGACCGCGCCTTTATCACCGAGCACCTTGGCCACCACGCCCTCGGGCAAGCGGATCTCGCGCGATTTTTCGACCGCAATTTCCCGGAAGCCCGCCTCGGCAATGGTCGCGAGGTACTCTGCCTCCTGCTGCGCACCGGCCACACAGCCGACGTACATCAGGCTCTCTGCGGCCAGGTCCGGCGGCAGTTCGCCGTGCAGCACGACATCCGAAATGGCGAAACGCCCACCGGGTTTGATGACGCGGTGGATTTCGCTGAAGGCCGTGGCCTTGTTCGGCACCAGGTTCAGGACGCAGTTGCTCACCACCAGATCGACTTGAGCGTCCGGCAAGGGAATGCTTTCGATTTCGCCGTGGACAAATTCGACATTGGTGCGGCCCAGTTTGGTGGCATTTTCGCGCGCACGGATCACCATATCTTCGGTCATGTCCAGGCCAATGACACGGCCTTCCGGCCCGACCAAAGAACTGGCGATGAAGACATCGTTACCCGCGCCACTGCCCAGATCCAGGACGGTCTCGCCCGGCTTGATGAACGCCTCTTCGGTGGGCAGGCCGCAGCCCAGGCCCAGGTCGGCATCGGCCACATAGCCTGCCACCTTGTCGTAGCCTTCGCTGAAGCTGACTCCATTCAAGTTGTCGCCACAGTTCTGCGGGCCACAGCACGAATCGCCGGTGCGGGCGATGTTGCCATAGCCTTCTTTGACCATGTCTTTGATTTTATTCGGGTTTGAGCTCATGGATCTCTCCTTCAGTCTGGCAACAGCCGATGCCGGTGAACAGGTCGCTGAACATCGCCCGCGCCCGCGTCAGGGTTTCGGTATTGAGGCAGTAACAGGTGCGTGGCCCCGAAATTTCGCCTGCGATCAGATCCACGCGCCTGAGTTCTTTGAGGTGCTGGGAAACCGTAGCCTGGGCCAGCGGCAATTGCTCAACGATGTCACCACAAATGCAGCCGGGCGTTTGGGCCAGAATCTCCAAAATGCGCACGCGGGCCGGATGCCCCAAAGCCTTGGCCAGGCCGGCCAATTCCGTGATGTGAGCGCCAAATAGGTTTTTTGGGGGGTCGGACATACTTTCTCCTCCTTTATCGTCTATCGCCAATATACGATTATTATTTCAAACGTCAACCCCAGAAAATGCAGACAACCTAATTGCACTCTCTTTACATTTTTTGCTGTTTTATGCTATAATGATTCCCACTAAGACCTGTTTTTCGAGCTATGGGAGTAATCCAGTGCGCATATTCAAAGCCACAATAGCGGCAATCCTGCTCCTGGCAGGCGCCGCGGCAGCCCAATCAGCCCCCCAAACCCGCCCGGAGCATGCTCTGGGCGCCGCAGAGCAGGCTACTGCCGCCCGCACACCCATCTCCGAGCGTTTGCCCCAGGCCAAAAACCGGGCGGTCGCGGCCCACAAGGACCGCCAGACTTTCCGCACTCATGGTGACAAGGCCCGCACCACGACCTTCGCCGATGAAGATCTGTCCGACCAGGTAAAGGGGGTCGGGAAAGTCTCTCGCCCCGTTCATCACCTGTCCCCCGATCTGATGCAACAGGTCCGGGACTTGACCGACCCCCTCTACCTGCGGACACATCTGACCCAAAACAAAACGGCCCCCACCGGCGCCCCACGCGCAGCCGCCAAAAGCCTGCCCTGGACCGCCGACCAGAAACTGGCCAACCCCACCAACATGAACGATGAGTACATCTCCATCGCGCAGTGCAATCTGTCCGGCAATTTGTACGCCGTATTTGGCGCCAAGGATCTCGGCGGCACCGACCGTGACATTCACATTGCCCAGTCGACCGACGGCGGCGCCAGCTGGACCGTCTGGGAAATGCCCGCGTTTACCGAAGACGAATACCACCCCGAGATCGCCATCGACGGCGGCGGCTACCTGCACGTGACCTGGGTGCGCGAAGACGGCTACATCCTGCGGGCCCGCACCACCAACCCCGACGCGCCCACCCAGTGGGCCTGGGTCAAGGGCCTGGCTGTCGGAGAACCCTGCGCCACCCCTTCAATCACAGTTTCAGGCGCCGGTGATTTCGCCAAAGTCTTCATCGCCGCCGGTTGGTTGACCATCAACTATGACTATTACCAATACGAGTGGACGATGATCTTCATGTCGTCCAGCAACGGCGGCAACTCGGTTGTGTACGACTATTTTCTGCCCGACGGCTATGCCGACTATTGGCCCGACGTGGCCATGAGCGGCGGCACGGTGCACCTCCTGAACGCCGAAGTCGACGGCTACACCGGCGAAACCGAAATTCTGATCGCGACGGACGTCTACAACGGCAGCTTCAGCGAGCCGGCGAGCATGACCGGCTGGACGGCCAACAACGCGGGCTTCCCCCAATTGGCGGCCCAGGGCGACGACGTCTTTGTGGTGTATCAGCTGGATTGGTCCGATGGCGTAACCAGTGACGGCGATATCATTTACCTGTTCAGCTGGGATGCTGGAACCAGCTGGTTCGGCCCCTACGGCATGGTATCCGACGAGTACGACAGCGTTGGGCCGACAATATTCACCCGCGACGGCATCGTTGGCTGCCTGTGGCTTGACGCGCCCGCAGGCGGCGACGAGTTCCAGTTGGGCAGCCGCCTGGGATCGGGCTACGGCGGGATCGACTTTTTTGGCGACGTGGAACTGGTCACCGAGCAACCGCGGGTCGAACCCACCTTCCACTCGGCATATGGCGTGAGCACCGGAGCCGACATCCACGCCGCCTGGATCGACCGCCGTGACTTCGCCACCGAAGGGCACAACGTCTACACCAGCAGGCACGCGCTGGAGCCCAACCTGGCGCCCTTTGTCCCGGC